>Ga0209668_10000132_pt1 | contig 30810 bp, 49 predicted proteins | sample FrelakmetPLP11PL_FD_187150 | JGI IMG/M metagenome (GOLD analysis project Ga0209668, IMG submission 187150) | Freshwater lake sediment microbial communities from the University of Notre Dame, USA, for methane emissions studies - PLP11 PL (SPAdes)... | ecosystem: Environmental > Aquatic >...
ATTCTGTTTAGCATAGACTTTTGCAAACTTTAAATTATGTACGCCATGCAAAGGCTTACTTGATTAATAATGAGAAGTTTAAGGCAGCAAAAGTCTATGCTAAACAGAATGGTATGAAATTCGGTATAATTACCGAAAACTTTCTATTCAATAAAGTGTTTAATATATAAATGATTTTATCTTGAAGAATTTTGACGACCTTCCTAAGAATAACGGACAATTAAGTCTACTTGAGGTTGCAAATAACTTTGGCATATCTGAGACAGTTAACAATTTTCTACCTGGAAGATTCTACTCCCTTAAGATAACAAGTCCAGTCGTTAACCTAACTGAAGGAATTATTCCATCCTTAACCAATGGAAAACCTTATCTTGATCTTAATCCTATTGGTTTAGTCTTATTCAATCAAAATTTCAAGGAGACTGTCCTAGTTCTTAATTTAAAGGTGATTCCTGCGCAAGTTTCTGCAAAGCTGCTTGAGGCATACTATTACTTTTCTAAGCAGAATGGTCTTGATAAACTATTTAAGGATGGTAAGTTAATTCCTCTTTCTGAGAGAAGACTTATCGACCAGAGATTTTATCTAGTTCCACAAAAGATTCTAAGCGAGATCATTGGCCTAAGTAATTTAAACTACGCAATAAATAAATACAACATAGACGATATTTCAGAAGCTAAACTAATTGATTGGGATAATTTCGGAATGATGATTCGACCTAAGTTTTCACAGGTCGGTCTTTTTCCAGAAACACTTAATATGCAGAAAGTTTTTGAAGATTTCATGACAAATTCAATAAAGTAACATGGCAGGATTTTTAGACACACCAAGAGGAAAAACTGGAGGAAAACTTTCAGGACTAAGTAAATTTGGAACAAAATATGAAGACTTATTGCTTAAGAACTCTCAAGCAATTGGATTTATCGAAGGTCAACTTGCAGCTAGAACAACTAAACTAGGCGCAGGTGATGATCTTCTTAGATTTTCAATGGCAATTGCCGATACTACTTCACAACTTCGAACAAAAGCAATCGCTTTTTTCCAATTAGATTATGTAGTTAAGCGTGAACGTCTTCGTGATGTTGCATCCAATGGTGAAATTGAATTTATCTTAGAAACAATCGTAGATGATATGATTGTATACGATGATGAAAGTAGATTCTGCTACTCTAAGGATTTAACTGGAAAAATGATGTATCGTGGAAACACTAAAGAAGAACGTCTAAATTTCCAAGAAAAAGTGGTTAATAAGTATACTGATAATTTTGAAAAGATTTACAATGCTTGGGGATTCGGTGAGAGTATCTCAGCATGGCAGTATGCTTTTCAGTTTCTAGTAGAAGGTCACCTTTCTTTTGAAATTCTCTATGATGATCTAGTTAAACCTACTGAAATTATCGGATTTAAGGAACTTGATCCTGCAAGTATTGCTCCTCAGCTACAAAAAGATGCTAAAGGTAAACTATTTTTACAGTGGGTGCAGTATGACCAAGGAACTGGTGGTACTAGAATATTGAATGACTCACAAATCATCTATATTTCGTATGCAAATCACTTTAGAACAAAGAGAGTTTCTTTCGTAGAGAGATTAATCAGATCATTTAATCTTCTTAGAATTATTGAACATAGTAAAGTTATTTGGCATACTATGAATGCTCCAATTAGGTTAACTACGACTGTTCCTACTGGATCTAAAAGCTTTCAAAAGAGTCAAGAGGACGTTCGTGAATTCATGAACTTATTGAAAGAAGATATCTACTTTAATGGAGACACTGGTGAACTTCATGTTGATGGAAAGCCGAATATCATGTTCTATAAAAACTATGTACTTCCAGTAAATGATCAAAATCAGCAAGTAAAAATTGAGGCATTACAATTACCTGGTCCAAATCTTTCTGGATCTGAATTGCTAAACTACTTCTACAAGAAATTGAAAATGGATTCAAAGATTCCATATTCAAGATGGGAAGGTCAAAGCGGAATGGGTGCATTTACTCTAAATGCTGAAGGTATTAGCCGTGAAGAGATTAGATATCAGAAATTTATTAGACGTCTCCGAACTGCCTTTTCAGAATTAATTGTTAAACCTTGGTATCTTCAAATGTGTTTAGATTTTCCAGAACTAGGTGATGACCATAAGTTCAATAATGCAATAGGTATTAAATACCAAAACGATAACGTTTTCGAAGAGATGAAAGAGAACGAGATCGAGGCAAAACGTATTGCATCTTTCACTGCTAAGAAAGGAGTTATGAATGACGATGGAACTCCATACTTCCATACTGAATATCTGATTCGAAATGATCTTAAAATGTCAGAGGAAGAGATCAGATCTAATAAACAATGGTTTGATGCTAGTGAAAATACTGAGGAAGCTGCTGAAGCTGGAGGTGCAGGTGCAGCTCCTGCTGGTGGAATGGGTGGATCTGCAGCGGCACCAGCAGCAGCAGCGGAAGCACCAGCCGCTGGTTCTGAAACGACTGAAGGTGGTGAAGTAGCTGGAACCGGTCAACTATAATTTGACCTTCTTCTTCTCGATAAATTTATATGATTTAACGTGATTCGCGATTACTTGACCATCTTTCTTTATTAGAGAACCATCGAATAATTCAATGTAGTCCCAGTAAACAATTTCTAGAGTATCTGAAGTCTTTCCATTAAGTCTTTGTCCATCAGAGTCATATTTAATTACTACATCTGCCTCATATAGATTCTTATGTGAAATGACATATGTTGTTGCACACGAAGAGAAGAGTAACGCAGTTAAACTTACTTTAGCTAGATTAGTCATAGAAGATAGAGATCGGCTTTTTTAATTCTGGAATATCTATTAGTAATACAAAGATATCTCTATTTGCTCGATCATCTGCGTATTTTGCAGGTCTAACTCCAATCGTTCTCTTCTTGGCCTCGCTTACGTATTTACTGATTTGGCCCTCCGCTTCTTTGGTTAAGATAAAAGGATCTAGCGTAAATTCAAATAGATACTTCTCAACGTCTATTCCAAAATCTGGTTCCCCAAGGACTTCTCCCTTTCTAGTAAAAAGAGTCATCTTAACCTGCTGAACAGTTGACTCTATACTATCATACACTTCAAGCTGTTCTGGTCGAAACGCTGGGTCTGATTCAGGTCTAAGATAAAAATCTCTAAGTTGTGCCATATTTTACTAGTTAGATTATTGATGGTATAAATACATCCAATCTGGAGTATTTTCACCTTTCATCATTAGGACAACTGCATCCATCTCTTTCTCTGCAGTTGTTGTAATATTTTGATAGTTTACAGTAACATCTCCAGGCAAAGTATAGTTAAATGTCTGAAGCATATGCGCTAGCCTCACTTTAGCGTGTGCCCTAACATATCTTTGAAAGAGTTCATCCTCATATAATTTATCGGGTTCGATCTTTTTAAATACTCTAAGAACTGCACTTGTAGCAGGTGTTCTTCCGAGTACTCCAAGTTGTTTAGTATTCTTATTGTAATCGTATGCAATCGTATCTAACATCATTCCCTTAGTTAAATCTAGGAAAGAGAAGATTACAGTACGATACATGATACTTTCTCCAATAAAAGGAGTTAAGTAAATCTCTGAACCAATAAATTTTTGTTCTGCAAAATCTCGGTCAATCGTTGCAAAGATTGATCCTCCTTTTGCTTCTTTAAAATCAACTACGAACTGCACGCAATCTGGTAAGATAATTTGTCTCTTCTTCTTAAACAACGGAGAAGAGAATAATTCAGGCGGAAGTAGCAAGTATTGACTCTCGATCGCATATCTCCAATTATCATAGAAATATTTAGAGTCATTCGCAATAATACGTCTGATCTCTTTTTCTGGAAGAGAATAAGGTAACGCTCCAGAAAAGGTTATCTCATCATTAATATCTGCAATTAGTTCAAGTTCGCTCATAGTTAATTATTGATTTGAACCAGGACCTCCTCCTGGACTATCATCGCTAAATCTAACACTAGATTTGTCGATATTGATATTGAAATCTTTATCTCCAAGCATTCTTCCCATGGCTCTCTGATTCTTCTTAGCAACGACGTTATCCTGTTTACCAGCACGTTCCATTGATTTATGCATCATTTGACCTAGACCTTTACTCTTTAACTTCTTCTTCCAATCACTATGAAATATTAAATTCATAGCTCTAGTAATGTCTACCTCCTGAATAGAACCATCATATCTGTCTGGATTTCTAGCAGCTTTCTCATTTGCAAGTTGCTGTGCGATTGCCATTACTGAAGTGTAGACTCCAGCAAGTGCACTCTGTACCATACCTTTGAAGTCAGTAGGATATACTACTTCTTTGGTAGATTCATTTATAAACTCACGATATGATTTTATCTGTTTTTTCATTATGTAGTTGGAGCAGCTGGTGTTTCAGGTGCATTTGCTGCCTTAGTTGCCTCTGCTTTAGTATTTGTAAGTACCGCTTGATCGTATGCCGCTTTTGCTTTATTGATCTCATCCTGTTTCATAACGACTTGTTTCTGTAGAGCAAGTAATTCGTTATTCTTAGCAGTAAGAGCGTTATACTGTGTGAGTAATGCCGGGTCAGTTGGTGGTGCACCAGCTACTGCTTCTTCTGCAACTACTTGTGGGTTTGCACCCATTTCAGTAGGTTTTTCTTCAGTCTTAATAAACTTCTTAAAATTTTGGATATATGCCATGTCTTTTATTATTTATTGGAAAAATCTCGTGTAGTCTTTATGAATTCGTGGTATGTAAGTACTGCCTTCTTCTTAGTCGCCTTTGGGTTTAATCCGAACGCACTGGTGAGTCTACCTCCTGAAAGGAATGGTGAATTATTCCATTGTGTTGGGATCGTCCCAGCAGTACCTGCATAGAATGACATTCCCGATGCTCTCTTTATGTCTGGCCGAAGTATCATGTCCGCTGGATCCCTTTCCATAGAATCTGCTCCCATTACTTCAACAATATACTGTTTGAAAGCAGGTATCATATTATGCTGGAAAATTTAGGGACGCGTCTGTCTGATCTAGTGAAAAAGGTTTAACTGGTGCAGGTGGAGCCATCTGCCCTGGTTGAGCAACTTGATTAGAGAAGGTCAAGTCAGGTTCTGCTTCTGGAGTTTGCATCGGTTGAGGAGCCATTCCAGATTTACTCTGAACAAATGATTCGATTCCCATACAGATAAGAGGGTCAGTCTCTCTACACATATTAATAAAATCACGAACAGTCATTGTCATAGGATCAGGAGCAGCAGATGATTCTCCTTCTGCCGGCAACATCGGTTGCTCTTCTGCTGGCATCATAGATTGGTCGTCAGCTGGCATCATTGGTTGCTCTGGCATTTCTGGTTGCATTCCAAACTCTGCAGTATCTTCTGGAGTTATTGCAGCTTGCTCAAGCAGTCGTCTAATGCTTTTGAAATTCTTCATTCTTTTCTATTATTTTAATGAGTAGTTTACTCTTTAGTTTATTTATTTAGAAACCAATCACAGATTTCGTAATATAAAAAGAATGTATGACTCACCCAACTAATAAAAAAATTGAACTTACAACTAAAGAGCTCGAAAAGGAGATTTTAGGTAAGTTAAAAGCAATTGAGGAAAAGGTTTTGACTAGTAAATTAGAGGATGCTACTGAAAATCTTCAGGTTCTTCTAATGGTAAATGATGAACTTGATGATGTTCTACTAAATTGGCAAACAGGACAGCTTGGTGTACGACAGTTTGGTGACGATCATTTTGATGATCTTGATGACGATTTTTAAATATGCTTAGTTAAGACGCCACCTAATTTAGTAGCTTCTACTCTTAACTTAATAATATCATCTGCAGTTATTGTTTTCTTTCTGCCAGTGTAGTCAATTACTAAGACACCAATTAGTCTATTCTCAACATTTCTTATTGCAAATAGGTAAGAACTCTTTGAATTATGTTCCTCTGCAATATAGTTTAATCCATAAGTTGAGACAGTATCATCTTTGTAGTCGTAGATAGCAATAAAGTCATTATTTAAGATATGACTTAGAGCTTTACTGAAAAGATTTACTGGAATATTTTGAAAATCTGCTCTAATTGAGTTCTTATGATTCTTAACAGATTCAAAAAATATGCTAAACTTCTGAATCGACTTACCAGTAGGATAATAATGTCCACCGTTGTGAAACTGTAAAAGCCACACGCGATCTCCAGAATATTCATCTAGGATCATATCAAGTTCATCATTGATAATATTTGCGTTGTTTACTGCCTCTGCAATAAGATCTGGTTTCTTGCGATTCTGTAGATAACTTCTAACAATAAGTAGTATTACTGGGCCAAGAATACCAGTAATGAATGCGATTACGATTTCAGTCATGTCAATATTACTAGTTTACATATTACAGCCACAGCTGCTTCCAAATTCATTATAATCAATTGGCTCTCCGCAAGTTGAACATGGTTCATCATCGTAGAACTTAGAGTCACCTTCGTCTTCATCTTCTTTAAATGGATCATACGACTCTTCTCCAGAAGAGATTTCACCCATTTCAAAATAAGATTCTTTAATGAACTGCGTAAATCCTTTAACTAGTGATTCTTCGATCTTCTCCTTTTTAGGATTTGCACCAGCTTCTGGTTCAGGAGTTTCTTCATCCTCTTCAGGAGTCTCCGTGATCTCTTCTTCAGGAGTTTCTTCGTATGGAATTTCTTCTCCTTCTGGAGCAGACATATCCATATCTACATTTGTGCTAAATTTAGGTGCACCCTCTTCTCCAGGTTGTGGTGGAGTTACATCAATACCTCCTGAAACTGGACGGTTTGGTCCAATTTGAGTTTGATCATATGTTTCTTTATCGAATCCCTCTTCAAAATTAGAAGCAGAATTTGTGAAATCGTCTAGACTCTTTCCAGTATTTCCGGAATCCTTTGAATACTTATCAAAAAACTCTGAAAAATTTAATATTCTTCCTGGCATGTTAGGTGTGTTATTTTAGTTATTTATCAGGATATTAAAAAATATTCCTAATTATTCTCAATAAAAGTTTACCAGTTTTCCAATCTATAGTACTATATCAACATGAAAAAGATGATTTATTTAGATGATGTACGAACTCCTACTTCTCCTGACTGGGTAGTAGTTCGAGATTACGACGAGTTTGTTAATAAAGTGATGGAGATTGGTCTAGGAAATATCGATACGATCTCACTAGACCACGATCTAGGCGAGAGCGCAATGTCTGAATATTTCAACAATGTCTCACCGAACTATCAACTTGATTACTCAAATATCCATGAAAAGACTGGATATGACTGTGCAAAATGGCTCGTTAACTATTGGTATGAGGTAAACCATCCTGATGAAGAGTCTCTAACTCCAGTTCGAGAAAGAGGACTAACTAGCTTTCCGATTGTCTATACACACTCAGCAAATCCAATCGGCAGTGCAAATATAATGGGATACGTTAATAACTTTTTAATGAATCACCATGTTCCGCAAACCTGTACTAGAGTAAGAATTGAACATACTGTATAATATGAAACTAAACAACGATCCTATCTGGGATGCAATTTCAAATATCATAATTCGAGTAATTGTGTTGATGTTTGGAGTATATTTAATAACTCAACCATCTACAATCATTGCAATAATCGGATTTGTCTGGATTATGGTAAACCTGTACTCCTTTTCTAACTATGTGAATTCACTAATCTTTAAAAATAAAAAAAGTAAACCAAAACCAAAGCAAAATGACAAAACTTAAAGTAATCGCAATTGCAGTAGTCCTCGGAGCATTCTTAATGTTTCTTCCAGCTTCATGTGAGCGTATCGAAGCAGGCCACGTAGGAATCAAAGTAAACAACACTGCATCCGAGAAAGGTGTTAGTAAAACAGAGTTAGTGACTGGCTGGCAGTTCTATCTTCCTTGGGTGAGCCAAGTATATGAGTGGCCAACTTATGTCCAGCATAAGGAGTATGAAAAAATTGAAGTAACCATGAAGGGTGGAACAATTTTTACTGCGATTCCAGCAATCAACTACAGTGTAATTCCAGATTCAGTAAGTTCTATCTTTGAGACATTTCGAAGAGACTTACCAGAGATCGAAGATGGCTTCTTAAAGACCTGCATGCTTGAGGCATTCAGATCTACTGCAGGTGACTTCACACCTGACTCGTTGCTTATGAATCGACAACTTTTCGAAAATACTGTTCGAGGTAGATTTATCGATCAGGTTCGACCAAAGGGATTCCTACTAGCACAGTTGACCAGTAACTTAACACCGCCGCCTGCACTAGTTGAGTCAATTACCCTAAAGAATCGTGCTGTACAGAACGCACAAACTGAAGAGAATAAGGTTAAGATCTCAGTTGCCCAAGCAAATCAGAAGATTGCAGTAGCGCGAGGTGACTCTGCACGAATGGTAATTAGGGCACAGTCTGAAGCCAAAGCATATGAGTTACAGCAACGTAGTCTAACTGGTGAGATTCTTAAGAAGATGTACCTTGATAAGTGGGACGGTAAACTTCCAAGTGTGATGCCAGGTAATGGCTCAAATATGATGTATAATCTAAACTAATTAAGTTACGCTAACCCAGCACAATGAATGATAAATTCGGAGTAGGGTGACTATCAGGAGAGACTGATACACGGTTCCGTAGCTCAGTTGGATAGAGCAACAGCCTTCTAAGCTGTGGGTCACAGGTTCGAATCCTGTCGGGATCACAATGAGTAAGAGATACTCAGCAGACTTGTCAATGTCTCATTTAAACTTGATAGGGTATTGGACACGGACATCCTAATATCTACATAGAAGACTATCTCATGGGTAGAAACTGGATGTAGCTCTATAAAACGCCGGTCTCGTGGGAACAAAGGAGAGCGACACACCTCCTCCCAGTAGTGTTGACCGTTTTAATGAGGGATGCCTCGCAGGTTTTTAGAAAGTGGAAAACCGAAATAACTACTCACCTCAAATCTCAAGGTGGGGAAATAACCTGTACCCTTGAGAAACTCGTATTAAGTAAGCTGAGATAAGGTACGCTGCATTGAAGTTGAAAAAGATAAGCAGGTTAGTTCCGATATAAAGGGGTAATAGAATAAGGAACAAATGGTCAGGTTGTGTAATTGGTAACACGGTGGAGGTAGTCGCAGAGATGTTGACCCAAAACAAAATACAGGTTCGATCCCTGTCCTGACTACTAAAAAATTAAAAATTATGGAAAGTGAATTTCGTGTAAACGATGACCACCGAAGAAATGAACTAAGTATTATTCCTGGTGGAGGAGTAGTCACAGTTGTCCACACTAATGGAAAGCGGTTCGTATACGATAAAATAAAAAATATTCGAGCCTATTGCGAGCGTATTGGAGCTGATGAAAAGGTGTCTGAAATTTGGGTAGAAAATCAGTGTGTCTTCAAGCGATAACTTGAGTATGCAAGTAGTTCACTGCAAACGAGAACCTTATGATGTCTACATAGGCAGAGGTCAAGGATCAAAATGGGGAAATCCATTTACGCATATTGATGATAAGAAAACTATTGCAAAATATATTGTATCATCTAGAGATGAAGCCATTCAAAAGTATCGAGAATGGATCTTAACTGGTGAAGGTAAGTGGTTACTTGACTACTTACATGAACTAGATGGAAAGACTCTCGGATGCTGGTGCTGTCAAAAACCATCAGTGTATACTCAAGGAATGAAGATGATCTGTCATGGTGAAGTTCTTATGGAAATAATTTATAATAAAAAGAAAAATGAAGAAATTTAAAGTATTTGATGAAGGTGCATACGATCACGACATAACAGTTGAGGAAACTGATGAAGGATCAGTATATTCTCTGTATTATTCAAAAGCATCACACTGGACTTTTGCTGGAGAGTTAATTCTTTCTGCAACAGACGATGGCAACCATATTAAGTTCTCTAAAAAATTCGGGAGCACTATCGATTATGGTGATTTTGCATATTTGAAAATTCTGATAAATTTTATTGCACAGTTTGACAAACATATGCATTGTCAGTATGAAGTATCTGAGTGTACTGACCAATTTATTGTTTAAGCATGGTAACCTATGTGACTGCATTCATATCTAATATAAATGATAGACCTGATCGCGACACTGAAAGGTATCTAGAACTGGCCACACATTTACTAAGTCTTCCTTTTCCTAAGGTAGTTTTTACTGAATCAAAATACTCTAACTTCTTTAGAGAAAATTCGCAAGGTAATACGCAGGTCATTGAATTTGAAAAGAGCGATCTTCTTAGATATTCTCAAATAAATAAAGTAGAGTTAATTCTTCCAGGAATTAGAAATATTAGCAAGGACACTCGCGAATACATGTTGCTAATGTCAAATAAAACATTTTTCACAAAGCTTGCAATTGAGAGTAATCCATTTAATACTGAAAAATTTGTTTGGGTAGATATTGGAATATTTCATATGCTAACTGATCTAGAAAAAAATAAGCCTCTTTTCAAATCAGATTTTATTTTTGAATTAGGAAAAGTGAGAGCCCCAGGTATTTGGAAGTACGAATACTCTACTAACTTTGACCTTTTTCAACAAGTGAACTGGCTCTTTGCCGGAAGTATATTTGGAGGGTATTCAGAAGATCTCCTAGAGTTTCACGAGGCATGTTTTAATCAATTTGATGAAAACTTAGAGCTAGATAAAATTACTTGGGAAGTAAACCTATGGGCTCAAGTGTATGCAAAGAATCCAGAAAAATTTGAGTTATACTCTTCTGATCATAACTCATTAATTATTTCAAATCTTTGATAAAAAGTTAATCTCTTTTTAGTAATATAACAGCATGAACCACGAAAAACTAAATAGCCTAGCCGATCGTCTGATTGGAATTCCTCAGGAAATTCTTGTAATCCAGACAAATATTCTTGAAAAATCTCAAGATCTACAAAAGATTTCTAACGAGATTTTACGATTTGAAACAAATTTGAGGGTAGAAATTGCCACACAAGTTGATGAAAATGGAAAAAAAGCTTACTCTAATGATGATTCTAGAAAAGCTGCATTTGTCGAAAGTTCAAATTCCTCTATCGAATTAGGTGAGTTACGGGAAAAACATCTTATTCTTGATCTGGAGATTCAACGCGAACGTATTTCCTTTGAATGTATAAACAGTGAGCAGAGAAATATTCGAGCTCTATTGCAATTCTTTTCAAAAGAATTAGTATAAATCTTTGAATAAATATATTGAATACTCAGAATGAAGAAATACACTGGACCACACGCTGAAATAGAAAGAAAGTTTCTCCTAAAGAGAATGCCTAGCCTCTCTCCACTAGACACTCGTAAAGTCACTCATCACTATGCAGACGGAATACGATATACTTGCGACCTATATGAGGACGGCTCTGTTAAATATGTTAAGTGTATTAAACTACCATTAGATATAGTTGGAGGTAACTCAGAAGATGAGACTGATATCTCTTATGAGGAATTTGAAGAGGCAATTCAGGGTACTCCTTCTATTATTAAGATGAGATCCCTATATGATATCGATGGATACCTTTGGGAAATTGATTACTTCTTAACAGTATCGCTTATCATGGCAGAAGTCGAATGGACATTTCCACTAGATGCTATTGATATGACTCAAGTAGCCGAGTTTATTGTTCCAGAAGTAATGCAACCTCTAGTAATTGCAGAGGTTACTGGAATTCCTGGATTTTCTAACTATAATCTTGCATCATGATAGAAATAATAGCAATTACTTCAATCAGTATTCTTCTTTTCCTTTGGACACTTGCGATAATCTACCAGGTAAAGACAGGTAAACGCAGAGCTCCGGGTGCTAAGAAGCTTAGGCGAAAACTTTTTCCATGGTTCTATGGACCTCGCTCCTTGTTTAAAAATAAAACTAATAATAATGAAAAACCGAGCAACACTCTATAAAGACATATCTGCATCTGTTGAAATTGAAGTAGATGATGTTCTAAAGTTTATCAGATCGTATGCATCTGAGTATGAACTTTCTGAGATACGCAATACTCTTGAGTCATCACTAAACACTTATCCAGGTGCAATCAGTGGAATATTTGAGTATACTGGTGTTGAGGGTACGTTAGTACAAGATCAAAAACTTGAATTGCTATCTATTGCATTTAAGAAATACTCGCTGGCTGAGCTTGAGGAAAGACTTGGTCGTGCATTTGATATCCAGTAAAAGGATACTACTATACTAAAAAAGCCAGTATCTCTACTGGCTTTTTCTGTTTAACCTAGTTAAAGATTAATCTTTGGGGATTGCGCCATTTTTATTAAACATATTGTAATTTACTTTAATTTTAACACTCGTTTCTTCATCATCCTTTCCTTTCTTTTCTTTAAAAATCTTTCCGTTATCATCTAATTTTTCTAATTCAATGACGTGTTCTCCTCCTACTGCTACTTTAAATCGAGTTGCATTATAGATAACAGTATCTCCTTTTTTAATCTTTGCAAACTCAGTATGAGTAATACGCTCGCCTGCCTCTTTTTTAAGAGCTTCATTAACAAAATCTGAAAAAGAAAGAACTTTCGATTCATACTGTTCTTCCATAAATGCTCTATCTATTTGCATAGGAGCACGCTTTATTTCATTCATAAAGAAGTCAGTAACATCTTGAATATCATCCTTTGCTGTGGCGATATGATCGGATGCCCAATTGTGTTTACTGCTAAGTATTTGATCAACCTCTTCAGGATCCAATTTCATTAGTGCCTCAATTGCTGCCTTAATAGTATTCAAATTATTAAAAAACATATAGTTTTTTAGATTTCCTTTGTTAGATTTAGCCATGCATGAATCAGATGATCCTCCGCATCCACAAGAACATTCGTTTAGTTTCATTAGATATAATTATATTTTAGCATTTCCATTATTAAAGGTACAGACTCTTCACTAATTTCTAGGTCAGGCTCTGTGCATCTAACATAAAAACTCCTATTTTCTGGTTTAATCCACACATGGTACCCAGCATCGCTTTTAAAAATTAGAGAATAATTTGTCGCATTAGTATTGAATTTTATTGCAACAAACTCACATGGACCATAGTTAGTTTCAACAACGGTATCGCCAATTGGAAACTCATCATAGAATCTACTAGTAAATCTAGCATTTGCAATAGTATTAGTCTGCTTCTGAATTTTACCTACACTTTTAGGATTCATCTTCTCTTCTTCAGATGAAAGATATTCTCTCCAAGGATAGTCATAAGTTTTATTGATTAACTTTGCATACCCAGCAGTTAGGTCACTTCCGCTTAACTCATTGAGTGCAATAAACTTATTAAATTGTAAGATATGAGATTTCAAAGAGCCGCTCGATTTATTTTTTACGTTGATCGATTAGCTTTTGGATAACCTCATGAATTTTTACAAGTTGATCCTTTGCACCTTTAATCTTTTCTTTTCTAGATTCAGTGATTGCTCCTGAAGCTTTCATTAAGTTCTTCGCTAACACTGCGCGCTTGTGTGTTTTTGCGTCCTTCTTATCTAGTTGAAGACCTGGCTTCTTTTTATCCTTGTCCTTTGCTTTAAGTTTCTTTTCAACCTCTGCGATATCCTTTGCAGTAATCTCAGTTTTGTCTAGGGCCTTCTTAAAAGCTCCTTTTTTCATGTTAACATCAGTAAGCTTTGTCTTTTTAGCTTCTCCAATAAAAGCATCAAAGCTTTTTATTTCAGATTTCATACGAGATTCATTTTTTTCAACTGATGGATTCATCCCAACCTTTACATCTGCACCAATCATGTCTCCAGTCGCTGCAATCTTATTTAATTCTTCAGGAGTTTCTTCCGGGGTAGTTGCTGCCATCTGAGGTTCTTCAGTAGTTTGCTGTGCTGACTGTTGTGTTGCTACACCGACTATGCTTAAGTCAACTGTAGTAGTTGGATTAACCTGAACTGGAATAGTTACCGGAGAAGGTAATTGAGCAATATTTAACTGTTTTGGAAAAAATGGAAGAACTAGTGTCTTTGTCAAATCTACGCTAGAAGAGTCTGGAAACTGTGCATCTTTTGCATCTGAATTGGCAATCGCTAGTGCTACATTTATTTCTCCTAATTTTGTATCAGGATTTGCTTTATCTACAATCTGTGCAGGTCTAGTAAAAAGAACTAGATCGTTATTATTGGTTAATAAATCGCCTAACTCATCTTGATCTTGGTCAGATAGAGTTAATACAATTCTTGAATTTTTACCAGTTAGCTGCTGAGTTTGCATAGGTTGAGTACTCTCTGCGTCTTCAAACAACTTACTATAGTTAATGAAATGATACATATCGTTTCTTTATTGTTATTTATTTTAGATACTAGCAAATTTCAGTGCATTATCGACTTTAAAATAAGTTGTTAAGTCTTCTCTGAATAAATAAAAAAAAGATTACACTATGTCGAAGCATATTAAATCATATTCTACACTATTAACTGAATCGGTCCAGGGAGGAGCAATTGTTCTAGTTAAAGGAAAACCTAAAGGTGGAAAATGTAAACTATATGCAACACATGTCCTAAGTAGTGTGACTACCTCACAGGGTGCAGTGATGCTCTTCTTAGCAGATGATTTTCATAGAATTAAAGAAGTAGAAGGCGAATTGCGTGCAACTAAAGTAGGATATCGATCCGAAGAAGAACTTAAAGCTTCACTAAATCTTAAGTCTCCAGGAAAAATTAGCGTTGTTAAAAATAATAGCAAGACTCCGCTTCACTGGAAAACACTAAAACACACGACTCTGTATCAAGCCCTACGTGAGATTAAAGATGACCTTGTCGAAGATAATTTCTTACTTGAAAACGACACTGAACATGAAGATGCTTGGAATACTATGTATAATAGTATAATAAAACGTGTGTTAACGACTGCGTTTCTAGGTAAAAAGGAGATTGATTTTCTTGAATACGAATTACCTGAAGGTGACGACGTAATTGAACTAGAATATAATGATATTGACGAAGAAGACCACCATTATTCAGAGTTTACAGTAGAGTGGTCACTAGACTTAACTGCGTTTGCTCGTGATCCTGAAACAGTTAAACTATTGGAACGTTTTAGGATGATTGGAAGTTTCGAAGTAACTATCTTTTTTGAGTCACAAGTAGACGCTAGTATCACAGGATATTATCGTTCTGGTACTCGTAGTTACCCAGAATTTGAGATGGGCGCAATTGATAATAAACTAGACCTAATTACCTTAGGCGGTGGAGATGGAGTATACGATTCAGAATTAAAGAAGATAACCGATCAAGTAACTTCAATTATTAAAGATAAAACGGACAGTCAGATAATGTCTGAGATCGTCTTACCTAATTTAAGAAATCAATTACTCCTAACTAAGAAAGGGTCATAAACTATCATATACTTTTTTAGTATAAGAAGCTTGATATGCTGAACGAAACTTATAAAATTTATTGTCTTTCCTACGATAATCCTGTTAGGTTATCTAATATGCAAGAGAGATTCTCTACAATTGGAGCCTCTTGTAGTTTTTATGAAGGTGTCCCGTCGACTGATCCAAGAATTTTAGGTAAAGGGTCGTCAGATTCAAATAATAAAGTTTGGTCGTGTATGTATGGTCACCTAGATATGATCCACAAATTTTATAATGATAGTGATTCACCATTTGGTATCTTCTGTGAAGACGATATCTTAATCGATCGAAAGCTATTAGAATATCTTCCTGAAATAATTACTGATTTTAGATCAATGGATATAGATGTATTGCTCTTAGGTTATCTAATACCTTTTGCAATTGATTCAAGCACTCCTAATTTCACTTTAAGGAAGAGTAATCATACAACTCATCTAGCATATTATGATTATCCAGAGGATCTTTGGGGAACACAAATGTATATGATTTCCAGAGAATATGCAAAAGTGCTTATTGATAAGTACTCAAGCGGATACGCCGACCAAACTCTAGTAGACACGAGCCTAACCCATTTTAGTGCAGACTGGACAATAACTAAGGATGGAAGACGAGCCATCGTATATCCTTTATTATCGATAGAAGATAATATCACTGAATACTCACATAGCGGACAGGCAGCATACCATGCACAGTGTCACTTTGCAAATTTTGATGAATCTATATTTATATAAAAGATCTTTTATAGTATTGTAATTACTAAATTGCTTACCTAATGCTACTTGACATCTACTTTACTGAACAGGAACAGGTTGACTACTTAACACAGTTAGGTTATCAGATTATTGATCACCCATTTGAAAAGTGGAGACAGATAGGACATAATGATAATTGCGGAGAGTGGTCCTACTTTACTCTAAAGTGTGCAGTTAAACCAGACACAGTAAACATTACAGAAGACTTGGAGTATACCAAAATATTTAAGAAGGAGATATCAACAAAAGTTCATGATCTTCTACTTAGCTAATTTATAGTCGAGATAAGATCCTTCGTATATCTTTAGAGAATTTGCCAACTCCTTCTTGTTCATCAAAGAAGTCAGCAGTCTCCATATTTAGTCTCCAACGACCACCGTCTGCCTTCTCGCAATATAATTCATAAAGTCCAGGATTACTACGTCTACTTCCGGCTCTTAGCCAAAACGGCCTATCATCTGATCCATACAGATTTGTTGCATAATATCCACGATCAGTTTCGTGAGTGTATGCTCTGCCCTTTAGACTTAAGATAAATGTAATAACCTCTGTATGTGACCTACCCATTTCACCAGATTGATGAATGTATTCAAGAATCTTGAAAGCAATAGTACTCTTCTTCTTTTCAAGAGCCTCAATCGCAAGATCAGTGAGTCCTCCGCGGTATATTCCTGCAGACTTAGCTTCGAATACCTTTATATGTTTTAAGTCTGACATTTATAGAACCCATTTTTCAAAGTCAGGTAGACCTTGTAAGTATTCAGAATTAGGATCGATTCCTAAAAGAGCAAGTACGTTAACTGCTGGTGAATCAATGCGACCAGTAAGCATGAAAAACATGTATCTGTGTAACACACCATCTAGAGTATGTGCTTTAATCATGCTCTGAATATCAGCGTATTCTCCTGGAAGAGGAATTCTTCTTGCGATTTTATCGGCGTCAACTGAACGTGCACGACGATCTCCTGGAGAGATTCGAGTATCTTTAGGATCGATTCCTCTATCAACACGGTAAGGACTGTATACAATTTGATTAGCTAATTCATTCTCAGCTTCCAGGTCAAACCCAGATGTCTTATGATATGCGCCTTTACCTTCACCCCATAGTTTTTTTCTGAAGTCGACTAGCGATTCATATAAGAATCTGTATGTTCGATCAGCATCTGCACTAACACCAGTTGCAAACTTCTTAACTTCAGCAGGTGCCTCTATATTAGATGATCTAGTAGTGCTAATTTTATTTGCTAGCTTCGATTTAATTTTAGTATTCGCTTTAGAAACAAGACCAGCGTATCTTTCTGTGAATACTCTGATTATATCAAGTGAAGTAATTGCTCGTCTAGCTCCTCGCTCTTCTCTCTTTGATCTAACTTCTGGCTCAACTTCAAGTTCATATGAATACACTGGAACATTTCTGCTAGGTCCTCCTCCAGAAAGGCTGCTAATATATTCTTGAACTTTACCATTAGTATTTCCACCTTTCATCTGGTGAACAGATCTAACGAGCCTCTTCTCTACACCTTCAGTAGTAAGACCTACAAATCCAAAATCTACTGCCTCTCTCTTTTCTCTGTCCCATACGATAATTGCGTATTGCTGACCGCCTGCATTAGGTCCTCCTCCCCATTTCTGTTTGTAATAAAGGTACAAGTATACTTCGCTAGAAGGTTCAGAAAGGATAATACTAAGCGGGCCGTTTGGTAAATCTTGTAAATATTGTGCAAAATCAGTATAGTATGCAGTACGTTCTACATCAGCTGGTGGTGGAACTTTTCTTCCAGTAAAGGTTATTGGTGCTGGGATTTCAATATCATGACTAGGGGTAAACGACATGTATGGAAGAGTTACTGGTCTTCCACCCATATTTACATAACCTAAGGTTTTATACTCTTCACTTCGGTGCTCTTCTTTTTGATGGATAGCACTTACCATCTCCTTTGGAATACCCGTTTTTGTTAAATTAGATGCCTCTAGGAGAGCAGCTGAGATATAATTATTGAAAGAATGTAGTTCAAACGTATTCATTATACTAATTTTTTTATAGTATTATTTATCTAGTGAATCTTCTAAATCTAATAAATTTAGAGCTCTCCATAATGTCAATATTTTGAGCATCCCCGAATTTATCAATAAAGTTATCCTCTTCGGATTTGTCTGAAATGTTGATCAATTGGTATAAGATAGATTCAATTGCGCTTGTCTTATCGTCGATTGCATAGAAAAGATCTTCGATTCGAGTATGTTCATCCTCGTACTTTTCAAAGTATTCATCCTCTTCCATCGAATCAAATAGATTACTTAGGGATCTCTTTGTATCTGATGCACTGTCTGAGATCGCGGTACACTTCTTATCAAGCTCACGTAAATCTACCTCATTGTTAATAACTTCAGCCACCTGAATAAAGGTAACCTTGGTCCAGAGCGCATTTGCTACAGAGTTAAGTCTAGCTGCAAGCTCTTCGTATTTTTGAAAATCTATCATTATGTCCAATTAAAATTTGTTTTGGCGTATCCAGTCCTCTACACTAAGTACTCCTCCGTTTATAAAGTCATTAACATCTTCTTCAGAAGCAAGTTTCTTTACAGTAATATCTTTTTCTCCAGAGTCAGGAATGTAGATTAGAACATACGCTAAGAACCTCTTATAATATGTTCGCATCATGTGACTATCGACTCTATCTGTGTCTGCAAAAATATCATTTGCAATGTTAGCGATTACTTTAAATATGCCTCTAATATCTTTCTTTGTTCTTGAATTATCATCAACAAATAACATAGTTTCTTCACCAAGTATACACCGCTTTACTGCCTCAATAAATGAAGCGTCTCCAAACTCTCCAGAAGGTTTCGGAGTGTCGTACTTAGTCTTGAGCCACTCACGACTTCCTCCGTATGCAATTCCACTACTTCTAATATTATACGGTGTGCTTTTCCAAAAAATAGTAGTTTTGCCTTCTGAATCATATTCATGATACCTATTTTTTGGATCAGCTGCTAATATAATTCCACGGAGTTCATCTCCATTTCTTGCATTGTAGATATCACCTAGAATTTCAGGAGAAGTTTTTTCTTGATCAATTGCATCAACGATATCATGTTTCACTTTATCTAGTATTGGAGCAAGGTCTTTTTCTTTCACCTGTTCTTTGTTTTCTATACGTTCGTCATAATCTCTAATATATTTCCAATTTAGAGCATGTTCAAAATTATCAAATGAATATTTAGAAAGAGGAATAAATTTAGAACCATTGAAGTGTAGACTAAATGCTTCTGCTAAGTCTTTAGATAAACCAGCAGTAGAGCCTAGTGATACAACATAGTTGATGTTAGACTTATTTGATCTAATTTTATCTGCAGTAGGTTTAGTGAATTCAGATAAAGCAGCTTGAGAATTTAAGATATTTGATTTTTTAAGTAAGTCTAGTGTGTGTTTAAATAGAGGATCTTCATCGCCTAATTCTTTACTTCTGTCTGGATCAACAGTTAATCCATAATATATCTGAAAGGATCCGTCTTTAGTAATTCCGGGCAGAGATTTATCTTTAAATCCAGCAACGTTATGTAGCCCATTAGTTTTTAATACTTCTAGCGGAAGAGATTTTCTATCTTTCCATGAAAGATCGACTTTATCATAATTTGGAGGAACTAACGATGCTCCTTCGTTAATAAATTGATCAAAGTCCTTTATAAATGACATACACTACTCTACTTTTTATTATTTATTCTAGAAATAGTATAGTATTATTGACTTTATACAAATGAAAAACTACATACCTTTTACAAAAGTAGCTTTGCCATACGGTTGGCTTGGAAATATGTCACCGTATCCTATCATTTATAATGATCGTACCTGGAGAACAAGCGAAGCTCTTTTTCAAGCATTAAGATTCGATGATGAAACTATCATCGATCAGATTTGTGCAGAAAAAAGTCCGATGGGTGCAAAGTTTAAGGCAAAAGCAAATAAGGGAAAGATGATAGTTACTCCATTATCAGATAAAGATTTTGAAAATATGGAGATTTGTATAAAATTAAAGGTGACCCTTCATCCAGAACTTATCGAACTTCTTAAATCTACTGGAGACTCTGTCCTGTTCGAAGACGTTAGTTCTCGAGCTAGAGGAAATAATCTCGTTTGGGGTGCAGTATTAAAAAATGGAGAACTAATTGGAGAAAATATATTAGGTCAAATTTGGATGAAGATTAGAGCTAGTCTCTAAATTTATTTGGAAATATTCTTCTTAACGTATCTTCTTTTGGAATATATCTCGTGTCTATTCCAAAAATCCTTTTTGTAGTAGTATTCTTTTCTTCTGGGCAGGCATTTTCTCCGTTCCACTTGAATCTATTCGTACACGCCCAATTCTTCATGAACACAGTTACTGGTTGATCTTTAAAAAATGGAAAATTAATAGTCCTCGGCTTTTCAATCTCTTTAATCAGCCCGTTTTTTGTTCTCACAATAATCTTTCCTTCCTGTCTTGAGGTAAGAACGATCTCCTCTTCTTCTTCACGGTGCCAGTTTTCAAATATTCTGCGAATGTACTTCATTTTTACTTAGATATATTTTATACTAATGAATCGATTTCTTTACCTATTGTTGCATAAATAGGTAAATTACCATGTGGGTCAGTAACACTCCCAATTGCGTTTGTTAAAACAGTTACGCCTTCATCGGAAAACTTCTTATAATAATTTGCAACTTTTGATTGAGTTACATTTTTATTACCTCCCCAACCCCAACTTCCTTGAATTGCAAATAATTTAGCACCAGGGAATTTTGTTTTAATTGAATTCACTAGGCCGGCTACATCATCGTTTATGTTGAAACCTCCATTTGTTCCTATATTGATAAATATCGAATTGACATTCGGAGAAACTGGGTATGCACTTACTGCATCCTTTAACCATTTAAGACCTACTCCACCTTTCCATAAACTCTCTGTACCTTGGTTGTCAGAAATTTTAGACACTTTACTAGAGTTTTTATCTAAAAATGGAGTTTGCGAATCTCCAATAACATAATTCATATTCTTTCCGGTATTTGGAAGACTATTCATCTGAGTTTTTCCACCTAATATTAAAGTTCCAACATACTGTAGAGCATCCCAATGACTTTTTCCACTCGGGGTCGGAGTTGCTCCATCGACTACACCATTTCCTCTAGGTTGGGATGGACCTACAATAACATTTTTACTAGGTACTCCTGAAGAAACTGCTGCTTGCACAGAAGCTTTAGTGTTTGAACTTGCGGCATACGGTTCAACGATATACAAATTGTTCTTATTTCGCATAGCTTCTGCAACCTGCTTAGAGTACGCGCAACCTGCACTAAATAAGATAACTTTAGCATTTGGATTTTTTGAAATTGACCCTAATACTGCGGCAAGTTCAGTATATCTATGACCTACTACTTTCATCCCTGTGCCTAATCCAGTAGATAAGAGTTTAACCTGTGCATCTATCTTGTAATCTCCAGCTCTATAATCTAATCCTCCCATTAGGATTACATCAGCTGATTCGCCAGAAGGAGTCGTCTGATTAGTTTCAGGTGCAACTTCCTGTGTTCCGAATAGTGCTTCTCTAGTTCTAGGTCCTACTACTCCATCTATTCGTAATGCCTTGCCTGATGCATCCTTATTTTTTGATTGAAATTCTCGAACAGCTTTATATGTTTCAGTATCGTACGTTCCAGAAGGGGATAATCCTAATCTTACTTGTATTGCCTTTACCATTGCACCAGTTGATCCTCGCTTAACTAGCTCTCCGCTTACTCCAGGTTTACTTTGATCATTTGACGGTTCAGCTAAAGCATCAGGTGCTTGTTCTATATCAGAAACTGTGAAATTAGAGTCAACTGGTTTATCCCAATTTTGAATGACATACTCTTTAATTGTTTTGCCTTCATCCGGGGCTTTCCTTGTGCTTACTTCACCATGTCCAACGATTTGATTAGGGGAGTATCCTAAATATTTAATTAACTGTCTCACTGCCTCTGCTTGTCTAGGAAGTATGCCTTTTGCGATATCCGCATCATGTTGTGCTTTAATATATGCATCATCGTCGCCGACCACCTCTACTCCCTCAGTGTTAGAGTTACTAACACTTGGATTTTTTCGATTAGACCCAACATGCGCACCGACAGTATTTGCAGGTAACGATCTGTATATTTTTCCATCTAGATCAACAACCCACTGTATACCTAATGGGTAGTCTCGTGTAGGTGTAGGCGTATTTAAAGTTGTAACCACACCGCGTGCTGTTCCATGTCCAGCAGTATGATGAATCATGAAATAGTCTTTGCTTTTAAATTTATTATTAGTTGGATAAGTTGATTCATCTGAGATATCAATAATCGCAACTTCTGATATTGCAGATACTTGACCTTCTGATAAATTTTTCCAGTTACGGTAGTTTAATAGGTATCCCATTTATAATTAGATTATGTCTCTACTTTCAATTAGCGTGTATGTGAAAGAGTTACCGTGTACTGTTCTTGCCATTCTGCAAATCTTCATAAAGCTCTCGAAATCATTCGCTCTTTTAAATACTTGACAGCCTTCTGACCAGTTTTCAACGTATGTTGAGTCTGCACCAGCTTTGTGAATGTTTATTCCAAATAATCCTTCTTGAATCCTTTCCTCGTCATTGTACAGGTCTCGATTAGCATCACGGAACACTTTAACTGGTTTTTGTTGACCAAGCGCTTCGTATTTTCCTTGATGTAGTCTAATTGTGTGAGATCCGCGATACTGTCCTTCCACAAGTCGAGCAACACCAGCAGCATTACGATATTCCAGGACACCTTTTCTACCAGGATCAGTAGTTGCTGGCCATGTATGAAATTTCCATACTCCACTAACTTTATAGGAGATCGTTAGTAAATCGTCGAATACGTTAGTAACTATCTCCTCTGATTCAGAATTTCGAATACCTACTATATTTACATCGTAATCGCTAATACTGTCGAACCATACATAACCTTTTGCACGTACAGCCGCTTCTACTTGTTCTCTAGTAATACCCTTCATCTTATTATATTATTTTGAATAAAAGTAAATCCTTTCAGTAACTTATAGTATTATATTACTGAACGTCACTATCTTAAGTTATTTATTTTCGATAGTCTTTATGTTTAATTAAATGTCAAATAAACAAGGAAATCGTAATCTTCTTGATCTTGCACTACACTATAAAGAGTGGCAGAGCCAACTTCGAGGGACTGGAATAATTTTTGAATTCGAAGAGGAAGAACTAACAGATCAGCTAGCTAGGTATTGCCTTGAAGGATTTGAAGAAAAACCAGAGTGGGATCAACTACGACGTATGCTAGTTAACATGTATGCTCTTGGAAAAATTAACGGACTTACCTCAAGTACAAAAAAATAATTATATGAAATACTCTATCTTCTCAATCCTACTCTTTTTAACTAGCTCAGTCTTTTCTCAAAATGTAAAGTTCACAAGTTTATCTAAGTCAACACATATTGTTCGAAGAGACTGTGAACTTATCCTAATCACTAAAGACGATTCTTTAGTGAATCGACTTAAGACTTTTCCAAATATATTAGAGTCATCTGACTGTTATGATACTTCGACTCGAGGAATTGCAAAAATGTACTGGTTTCCGGTAGAATACGAAAAAACTCTTAGAGCTTATCTTTTCACAAAATTAGAGTATACTCAATAAAAATCAGCAAGTTATTTATTAAATAATTTTCTAAATTTTATCTAAAAACTAAAATATTTATTAGATGCATAGATAGATAATACTATACCAGAGTAATAAAAACTAGTATCTATGCATGAAAAATCTAATCACCGCGTTAGTCTTCTTCTTATCAGTAGAAGGGATAGCTCAGACTTATCCGTCTGTCGTTGTTAGTTTTGATCAAGCCCTAGATAACGAGAATAATCCAGTACAACTTGCCCGATCAAATCCCTCAAAAGCATTAGGGATTCCTCAAAATTCAGATGCAGCAAGTGCGCCTATCAATTATGTTTCATTAGGTTTCGGTGGATCGATTACTGTCGGATTTACCTCTCCCATTCCAGTTACTCCAAATACTGTTCTTAGTATTTACGAGACTACTTATAACTAATGAAACATAATTGATCCAGAGATAAGTCAGATCTACGTTTCAAAAGATGGAAGTACCTATTTTTTTGTTGGCGAATCTTGTGGAAACAGTTCTCTGCCTCTTCAATTATACGGGACAGTTGATTCAGTAAAATATATTAAAGTCGAAGACGTTAGTGTTCTTTCTGAATTTTCAATGTTTGTTGGTGCAGATGGATATGATCTAGACGGGATAGAAATATTTACACTAGACCCATTAGCAATAGAAGTCGGATCCTTTAAGATAGTTTGGGACGGTACTAAAATCTATGTTGATTTTGAAACTCTTAGCGAAAGTAATACTTGGAAGTTTGACGTTCAGGTATCAGACGACGCTGTAAATTTCAGGGATCTTATTCGTTTTGATGGAGCAGGATGGTCATCAAGCACTAGAAAATACACAGGATCAGTTAATTTTGAACCAACAAATACTATTAGTTACTTTAGATTAAAGGAGATTGATTATAATGGAGAAGTAAGTTATTATAACTTGACTCAAGTAGTTACTAAACTAAATAATTTCCACATTCTACTTAACTATGACCTGGCCGGTAGGCTTAGTAGTGACAGACAAGGATTCTTTATTCCAGCAGTAAAAAAATAATTGTATTTGTTATGAATAACTTAACGTTTAGTGCGATTTTATTAGTATGTATGTTTATTTCTGGAATATCTGAAGTATCCAATAGGATTGACTCATCTACTCCAGAGCCATTAGTAATTGACAGTACGACAACTGTCCAGCCAATCAGCGAAAATACTGATCTTAGTAAAGAATTACAGTACACTCGAACAATTAAGTTCTACTATCGAGATCCTATGAAGACACCTATTGCTCTTTCTAGAGGAGGTAAGTTGGTGAGCTACTGTTCTGACTCAACTGTCGTAACCTTTATCACTGCGCTTGGTGATACTGTGAGCAGACCTTCTGTAAAGAGAATGAGTTGTCAGATACTTGCGGTTGTCAATTTTGAAAAAGAAGATATTAATGCGTTACTCAAATCTAGGGTCAAGTCGTTAACTATAATGAATTGTGTAACTGATAACTCGTATACTTACGAGTTAAACACTGATTATTTTCAACGCAACCTAATTAAATGGCAACGAAACTAACGTATCTTCTTGTTTTAATAGCTAATTTTACTTTTGCTCAGTGCGCATGGATTAATACAGGTCAAGATATTAATCTTACTTGTACTAGTCCATGCACAACTGTTGTTGCTGATTATGCACGAGCGTATGCAACTACAAGCTATTCCGTATCAAGTATTCAATATGCACCGTATTCATACACACTAGGAACAGTATACAATATTCCTATTGATGATAGATGGTCGCCTGTTCTAAATCTACCCTTTGAGTTTTGTTTCTACAATCAAGTATACACGCAATACGTATTTAGTACAAATGGAATCATATCATTTAACCTAACCTATGCTGGTGCATTTTCACCATGGGCATTTGCTGCAAGTATTCCAACGAATGTTGCTCTCTTTCCAAGATCGATGATAGGATTATTTCATGATATCGATCCATCCATTGGAGGAACTGTAAGGTACGGCATTCAAGGAACCTACCCATGTAGAAAATTAGTATTAAGCTTTTCAAATGTTCCGCACTTTCAATGTAATACTCAAAGATCTACGTTTCAAATAGTACTACATGAAATTACTAATATTATCGAGGTATTTGTTGAAAGAAAACAGACATGCTTTCCTTGGAATGGAGGCAGAGCCTGCTTAGGAATACAGAATACTGCAGGTACACTAGCAACATTTCCAGTAGGCCGAAATACTGCCGCATATACTATTAATGTACCTGAAGCCTGGCGGTTTACTCCAGCTGGTCCAGAGACAAGTGTGTTCAACTGGTACGGCACAAGTAATTCAAACTTATCCTACTCTTCATGTTACTCAGCAGACAGTCTAGTGATTGGTGAAGTAACCTACACATGCGGATCAACTCCAATAACTTTAAGAGATTCAACCCGGATCACGATAAATAATAGTAACATACAAATAACTCCAATCTCACATAACTGATGAAGAATTTACTGCTACTCGCCCTATTGCTTTTAAACACTGCTGTGTTTTCACAAAGCCTACTCCAACCAGATACCGTGTGTATTAATACTCCAGGATCTACATATCAGGTTGCAAATATTCCTGGTGTAACATTTACCTGGACAGTCCTTGCACCTGGAGTTATCGTATCTGGTCAAAATACTAACTCTATTCAAGTAAACTGGAGTGCTGCTCCCGCCGGACTTATTACAAATGGAGTAACTGTCACTGCAACTGGTGCAGCCTGTCCAATTATTCCAGTGGATATTGATGTATTCATATACCAGCCAATTTCGAATATTACACTAATTGGGCCGTTCTGTCAAGGCGATCCTTGTGCGACCCTTAGTGCAACTCCATTGATTGGAACGTTTAGCGGTACTGGTGTCTCAGGATCTACCTTCTGTCCAAGTATCTCTGGCATAGGAACATTTCCAATCACCTACTCAGGAACAGATCGTGGTTGTCCTGTCACATCTACTATAAATGTTATAGTAAACTCATCCATTACGATTGGCCCAATCCAACATAACTAATGAGGACCTGGGCAATCATATTCCTATGCCTACTTAGTAAAATTGCGAGTAGTCAATCTGTCCAGACAATCGTCTTGTGTCCTTCTGCTCGAACTGAATATAAGTATTTCATAGAAGGTCAATTAGATAACCTTAGTTGGACAACTCCGTCTGGTGAATATTCTTCTCCATCTGTTTTAATTAATTGGCAGGACACTGGACGATATACGATTGCTGTAGAGTATATTGATCTAACTACCTGTAATTATTCAAAGCGCACAATGCAGGTTAATGTGCTTCCATGTAGTGAATCAAGTATATGGATTCCCAGTGCATTTACACCAAACGATGATAGGATAAATGATTCTTTCGATATCAAAGGATATAATATAGTATATTATAAACTGCTTATATTTAATCGTTGGGGCCAGGAGATATTTGTAAGTGACTCTCTTGATCTTGACTGGGATGGAACTTATCTTAATAATCCAGTACAAGAAGACGTATATGTATATTCAGTAAAGTGGCAAGGAATATTAGGAAAATGGGGTTCTCGAATCGGCTCAGTTACATTAATGCGTTAATTCTTCAGTTTATCCTACTTACAAGTGTAGGATATTCTCAGGGTCAAAATTCCAACTGGTATTTTGGAACAAATGCTGGAATAACATTTAACTCAGGAGTGCCGGTCGCACTTACAAATGGTGCGCTTACCACAACTGAAGGCGTTGCAACAATCTCTGATAATTCTGGAAATCTACTCTTCTACACAAATGGTATAACTGTTTGGAATAGAAACCACCTAATAATGACAAATGGTACTGGACTATTGGGTGACTTTTCATCTACACAATCTGCGATAATAGTTCAGAAACCGTTATCAAATAATATCTACTACATTTTCACCAGTGATAATGACGCTGGCCCTGATGGAATACGATGGTCAGAGGTGAATATGACACTATCTGGTGGGTTGGGTGCAATAACCACTAATAAGAATATAGCTTTACTTTCACCTGGTCAACTATCCTGTGAGAAACTTTGTGCAGTTAGACACTGTAACAACCAGGATATTTGGATTATATCCAAAGATTGGAACTCAAACGTATTTAGATGCTGGGCTATAGGTGATGTACTGGTAGGTACAAGTCCTTGGTACATACAATCATGGTCCGGAGTAGGAGTTGTACCATCTGGTGCAACACAAGGGGCGTATGGTCAGTTGAAGGCAAGTCCGGATGGTAGAAAGTTAGCCGCGTGTTACTATGGTCTTGCTGGTGGTATTAATAAAATAGAAATCTATGACTTTGATCCCGCAACTGGTTGGGCGAGTAATGCTCAAACACTATCAACTGAGGCTGGAATATATGGTTGTGAGTTTTCACCGAATGGTAAAGTTTTATATGGCGGATGTAATCAAGGATTACTTCTACAATGGAATTTATGCGCAGGCACTCTTGCTCAAATCCAGGCAAGTAGAACAGTTATATCTAACGCAGGTCCGTTTATCGGATCATTACAGATTGGTCCAGATTCAAAGATATATGTCGCACGGGGAACTACCTCACTATCCGTTATAAATTCTCCAAATACTGTAGGATTAGGGTGTAGTTATTCTGATCTTAGTATACCACTAGCTGGTAGAAACAGTAGGATGGGTCTTCCAAACTTTGCATCTTATTATAATCAGCAAACGATAACTATACCTCCTCCTATTACTTTGAGTTGTAACTCATTTCAATTTAATACGCCGGTACTACCACAAGGTTGCACTGTTACAAATTATACAGTTTTGTGGAATTTTGGAGACGGCACTACAAGTAATTTGGTTAATCCTATCCATAACTATGTATCTCCTGGAGGTTACACTGTAACCCTTACTGTAAACAATGGATGTACTACTAGTCAGGCAACAGTCTCAATAGTAACAAACTCTGCAATTTCAATTTCACCAATTATTCACAATTAATAGAACAAAATAATTTAGTATAATTATGTTAACGAATATTAAATACACAATTAACCGAGTATACAATGGAATACTTAATGTGATCGAGTATTTTCCTATAATCTATCGTGATCGAGACTGGGATTTTGCCTATTATGAAACTCTGCTTCTTTTTAAACTTAAAAGAATGTACGCTTGCCTAGAACATAGAGCAGCGGACGATACAATTTGGGAAGAATCAGTAAAGGCATTACGAATCTGTATTACTATTCTAGAGAGAAGAAAAGATGACTTTTATATTGATCTCGTTTATGAAGAGTCAGTCGAGCAAGTTATCAAAGTAGAGAAGAGAGACCTAAAACTGCTCTATACTCTACTGCATAAGTACTCAGAATACTGGTGGGATTAACGGTTACTAACTACATCTAAAATTTAATCAATAACTAAATATAAAAACCAAATGAACAGAATCAGTATCATCAATGGCTTGATTGCCAAAAACAATTACTCATCATATTTAGAAATAGGTGTCTTCGACGGAAGTTGTTTCAACGTAATTAACTGTGCAAATAAAATAGGAGTGGATCCTGATTTAGGAAGTGCTGCAACTGTGCATAAAACTTCTGACGAGTTTTTCAGTAAAAATGAAAAAATGTTTGATATCGTATTCATTGATGGTCTTCATCACGCAGATCAAGTTGAAAAAGATATTGAAAACGCATTAAAGTTCCTATCTGAAGGTGGAACGATTGTAATGCACGATTGTTTGCCTACATCAAAAAGAATGCAGGAGATCCCACGAGAAGACAGAACGGATTGGACTGGTGATACATGGAGAGCATATTTAAAAAATAGAACAACTCGTTCTGATTTAAGCATGTGTGTGGTGGATGCCGATTGTGGCTGTGGAATCATTCGAGTAGGTTTCCAAGATCTTATTGTTTTAGATAAGCAAGTTGATGAGGTGACTTATGAAGATTTCACAGTTGCTAGAAATCGCTGGATGAATGTAATCTCAGTTGATCAATTCAAACACGTATTTCTAAGCGAATAGAAAGACGATAGTTAATTTATTGGATCATTTTTAATGTCTAACTAATTTTAGTATAGTTAGTGTATGACTGTAAAAGAACTAATCGACCACTTACAAACACTTGATCCTGAACTGAGAATCTTTACTAAAGGATATGAATCTGGATTCGACGATATTATTGTAGAGCCAACTACTTCTCATTTCGAATTAAATGAACAAACTGAATGGTATTATGGACCGCATACTCGAGTAAAAGAGGTATCACAAAGTACCGTGCCTGCAATCGTAATTCGCGCATGTGAAACAAACAGCAATTGTATATTCTATTGATTTGATGTTCCTTAACAAATGAAAATCTGGCATATCAGCGATACACATACCTACCATGGACTACTGGATATTCCAAAGGATATCGATATGGTTATCCACTCAGGTGACTGTTCAAATCCACAAGAGATAGTTAAGTCCCATAGTGAAATCTTAGACTTTATAAATTGGTTTAGTATTCTACCGATTAAACATAAAGTATTTGTGGCTGGGAACCACGATGTTGCTATTGAACGCAATTGGATTACTAGAGACCATTTTATAGAAAAGGGAATAGTCTATCTTCAAAACGAATCAATTACTCTTGATGGTGTAAATATTTGGGGTTCTCCATTCACACCTTCATACGGTACTGGTTGGGCATTTAATAAAAAACGAGATAAACTACACCAGTTATGGGCAACTATTCCTGACGATACAAACATAGTAGTAGTTCATGGTCCACCTAAAGGCATTTTAGATCTATCGCATAGTCGAGAAAATATATTAGAATTCTGTGGATGTGCAGCATTCAAAAAGCGAATGCTTCAACTACAACCTGAGCTGTGCTTATTTGGACATATCCATAATTGCGAAGATATTATTAATGCTGGTACAACTAAACTATCAGCATATGAAACAGTATATTCAAATGGTTCAGTAGTGACTGATGGTAAATTTGGTAGGTTAAGTTCAAACGGAAATATATTAGAGATATGACAGATAAAACTCCAGTACAGTG
>Ga0209668_10000133_pt1 | contig 30744 bp, 26 predicted proteins | sample FrelakmetPLP11PL_FD_187150 | JGI IMG/M metagenome (GOLD analysis project Ga0209668, IMG submission 187150) | Freshwater lake sediment microbial communities from the University of Notre Dame, USA, for methane emissions studies - PLP11 PL (SPAdes)... | ecosystem: Environmental > Aquatic >...
CGTCTCCCGACAGACACATCGGCGTCAGCTGCGCGCGCTCAAAGTTGAGGAAGCGTCCCTTCTGGTTGTCGCGCGGGATGTCCGCGTTGGTCAGCGGGGCACCCTGCGGCGCGGCCATCGCACCTGTGAGGCACAGGGCCGCTGTCAGACAGCTGAGGAAGACTTTTCCGAGCATATGCAGTGAGGGGCGGACCGGGCACACACCTTGCAAAATCGTACTTCAGAATGCGACTTGCCGCTACGAGGCCCCCCGGGCGGAGGCGCTGCGGGGCGCGAGCTCAGGCTCCCAGGGCTGATCCGGATAGGCAGCGCGGGAGGGATGCCGGGCCTCCACCACGGTCCGGATGCCCCCGCGCACGTAGAAATCGCCGACGACCACCATGCGCTTGGGGTCGATGGCGCGCACCAGATCCGACAGGATGCGGTTGGTGACATCCTCGTGGAAATGGCCCTCGTCGCGGAACGACCACAGGTACAGCTTGAGACTCTTCAGTTCGACGCAGCGCTCGCCCGGCGTGTAGCGGATGTGGAAGCTCGCGAAATCGGGCTGGCCCGTCTTGGGGCACAGGCAGGTGAACTCGGGGCACTCAAAGCGCACCTCGTAGTCATTCGCCGGATGCGGATTGGGAAAGCTGTCGAGGCTCTTTTGGGGCCGCGTGGGCTGGGAGGAAGTGGACATGCGTTGGGCCGGGATTGTCCCCTCTGCCCCCCCACCCTGCCAAGCGGCAGCCTTATCAGAGCTTCTCGCGGGCGATCCGCAGTCCGCCGATCCGGCACTCGCGCCAGGCCTCGCCGCCGGGCGGCGTCGGAGGACAGGCTGCCTCGGGGCCGGCGAGCGGCTGCTCGATGACCCGCCGGGAGGCGGGGTCCCAGGCGACCCAGAACCACGCGCCGCCGCTGCCCTTCGGCTCGGCCCTTTGGCCTCTTGGCTCTGCCCAATGGCGCAGCACCTCCGCACTCGTGACCTGCGTCAGATCGCCCTCGGCCCAGATGCGGCGAATGCGCTCGGCGAGCATCCAGCGGGGCTCGCGCGAGAGCTCGAACCAGGCCACCGGCGGTTCCTCGCCCGCCAGCCAGATGCCCGCGCAGCTGACCGGCTGGTCCGTGCCCTCGGCGCGGAAGAACAGCTGCGGCGCACGTTCGGTGGGCGTGCCGGCGCGCGCGACGAGTCGCACGGCCCGATGCAGGCGCGGATCGAGATCGAGCACCTGCGGAGAGCGCGAAGACTCGCGCCAGAACAGGCGTTCGGCGGAGGGCGCGCGCACGAGCAGGCGCGCCGAGCCGCTCACGTCGAGCACCAGCAGACGTTCGGGGAACGCATCCATGTCGGCCCAGCGCAGCAACTCGGCCTCGCTGAGGCAGTGCACGCGGGTGGAGAGGCCCAGCCACGCGGCGAGCAGGTCTTCGCGCTGTCGGCGCGGGATGCTGCCCAAAGCCCAGCGCTGCGACTCCAGTCCCGTCAGCGCCCAGTCCGCCGCCGCCGCACGCGGCAACTCCGAGTCCACACGCGCGCGCAGCTGCTCCAGCGCGGCGCGATCGCGCTGCGGAATATCCAGCAGCGGCTCGGCGACCCACAGTCCTCCCAGCGCGAGCAGCCAGGGCAGGACCGCGCGACGCCAGCCGCCGCGCGCGCTGATCGCGACGCACAGCCCGGCGGTAAACAGGAGGCTGGGCGTCAGCAGCTCGAGATACCAGGGCTGCAGGCGCTGCTCGGCCGGCACACACAGAATTCCGGTCAGCACCGTGGCCGTGATGGCGAGCCAGGCCAGCGCGAAGCGTCCCCACGTGCGCGGCGCGGTGCGCGCCGAGAGCAGCATCGGCTGCAGGGCTGCAAGCACGAGGACGCCGGCGGCCAGCGTGCGCATCAGATCCGTGCCCGAGTCCAGCGGCGCGAGACTGCGGCCGAGCGCGGCGAGTCCGCGGGCGAGCGCCTGCGCTCCGCTCCCCTCCACCGCCCACGACTCGCCGGCCCAGCGTGCCGCGCCCATGCGCAGCACGCCGAAGACGAGCAGCGCAATCAAGCTGGAGCGCAACTGCTGCGAGGGCTTGCGATGTCTGCGAGCGCTGAGCCACTCCAGCGCACCGATCAGCACGGGCAATCCGAAGCTCGCGTGTCCGCTCGCGCCTGCGCACAGTGCCAGCAGCGCCGCGACCAGAAGGCCCGCTGTGCCCCCGGTCTGGCGCGAGCGCAGATAGTACAGCGCGCAGGCCATGGAGCAGAACAGGGCCAGGCACTCACCGCGTGCGAGCACATGCGCGCCCTGCAGGAGCATGAATGCGCTCGCAGGCAGCACCAGAACTCCGGTGCGCAGCACAGCACGCGCGGCCTCCGCGCCGAGCCATGGCTCCGCGCTGCGAGCCAGCAACAGCGCGCACAGCCAGCCTGAGCCCAGCAGCAGGAGCAGGTTTTCCAGCCGCAGCAGATTCCAGACCAGCGCCGGTTCCGGTGTCAGCGGCCCGAACAGCGCGCCGGAGAGCTCCAGACTGCCGCGCCCCAGGCTGGACAGCAGCACCAGCGCAGACTGCGGATCGTGTGCCAGCAGCAGATCTTCGCCGAGCGGCCCCATGCCCCACCAGCGTGCGCAGGCCAGCCCCGTCAGGAGCAGACCTGCCAGCGCGTGCAGCAGGAGGCGCGTGCGCGTCGACATGCGTGCCGGGGATTCTAGCGACCGGCAGCGGGCCTTGCCGCGCAGTGCTATGCTCCGCGCATGATCTCGACCTTTCGACCGCTGCTCGAGGCCGCACAGGGACTCGAGCTCTCCACACCCTCCGCCGCCCGCGCCGAGCTCGCACGGCGTCTGGATCCCGCGAGCCCTGCCGCGCAGGCCCTGTCGCGCGAGCTGATCCAGCTGTATTCCGAAGGCAAGCTCGCCACCAACGGTGAGCTGCCGGTGCGCTGGGGACGCGTGGCCAAGGCCACGGACGAGTCGCTGGGTTTTTCGATCGATGTGGTCGTGATGAACGGCCCCGGGCCGCTGCACCGTCACCCCTCTGGCGAGATCAACTTCGCGGTTCCGCTCGAGGGGGATCCGCGCTTTGACGGTCAGCAGGCCGGCTGGGTCGTGTTTCCGCCGGAATCGCAGCATGTGCCCACCGTTTCCGGCGGCACGATGCTGATCGTCTACCTGCTGCCTCAGGGCAAGATCGAGTTCCTGCGATGATGCTGCTGTGCTCCGCGCTGCTGATCGCGACCGCGGTCTCGCAGGACAAGGCTCCGGATGCGCCCCGGGCGCTGCCGCGCGTGCTGTTCCTGACGCACTCGGCCGGCTTCATGCACGATGTCGTGCGCCGCGAGAAGCCCGAGCAGCTGGCCTTCGCCGAGGCCCGCATGGTGGAGTTCTCGAAGGGCCGCTTCGAGGTCGACTGCACGCAGGACTGCGCGCGCATCAAGGCCGCCGAGCTGGCGCGCTTCGACGCCGTGATGTTCTACACCACGGGTGAGCTTCCGATCCCCGACGCGCAGCGCAAGGAGTTCATCGACTGGCTCAAGTCCGGCAAGGCTTTCGTCGGCGTGCACTGCGCCACGGACACGCTTTATCAGTACGAGCCCTATCAGATGATCATCGGCGGGGCCTTCGACGGCCACCCCTGGCACGAGAAGGTGCGCGTCACCTGCGAAGACACTCAGCATCCTGCCACTGCGCATCTGGGCAAGAGCTTCGAGATCGTCGACGAGATCTATCAGTTCCGCAATTTCGAGCGCAAGCCGCTCTCGGTGCTGCTCTCGCTCGACACCAGCTCGATCGATGTCACCAAGGGCAAGCGCGCCGACAAGGACTATGCGCTGTCGTGGACGCGCAAGGTCGAGAAGGGGCGCCTGTTCTACACGGCTCTGGGGCATCGGCCCGAGGTCTGGCAGGACGAGCGCTTCCAGAAGCACCTGCTCGGCGGACTGGACTGGTCGATTCAGGAATCGCGCAAGGCGCGCGAGGCCAAGCCGGGCGAGGCAGGTCCCGCCCGCAAGGACTGAGGCGCGCTAGCCGCCGGAAGCCGGCTCGAGCTGGAAAACCGTCGAGCTGTGCAGCTCGCTCGCGCCGGTGAAGGCAAGCAGCTCGGCGGCATTGTGCGCGCGCACGCCGCCGCCGGGCATCACGATCAGGCGCTGACCGGCGCGCCGGATCAGCTCGCGCAGTTCTTCGCGCCCCTCCCACGCGGTCTTGGCGCCGCCGGAGGTCAGCAAGCGGTCGATGTGCAACTCGCACAGCTCCTCGAGCGCCGCGTAGCGGTTCTGGACCTGATCGAACGCGCGGTGGAACGTGATCGACTTGGGGCGCGCGGCGAGCCCGAGCTCGCGCAGCTGATCGACATGGATGCGTGAGCCGCGCTGGAGCACGCCGACCACGACGCCGGCCACCTCGCGCCGGCCGCGCAGCTCGTCGATCTCACGGAGCAGGCGCTGAAACTCCGCCGCCGAGTATTCAAAGCCGCCGTGACGCGGACGAACCATAACATGCACGGGCACGCGCGCGATCAGCAGGGCCTCCTCGAGCAGGTCCTCATCGGGCGAGAGTCCGTCGAGATCGAGCCGCGAGCACAACTCGATGCGAGCGGCACCGCCCGCCTGGGCGGCGCGCAGCTTTTCGATCGTGTCGACGCAGACTTCGATGGGCACACGGCGCATGGCGCACAGGATAGCCCTTTTTTTCCTCCTTGGGCAGTTGGGAGGCGGGGTCTCCGGGGGTAGAGTCGGCGCTCCCCCTCCGGAGTCTTCCGCATGACCCACTTTGACTGGCTGGTCGACGGTCCGATCGTCGGCATCTACCTTCTGGTGACGATGCTGGCGGGACTCGCCGTGCGTCGCTATGTGTCGCGAGTGGATGACTTCCTCGTCGCGGGCCGCGAGATGAATGTCTACCTCGGCGTTGCCTCGCTGGCGGCCACCGAGTTCGGCGTGATCACGTGCATGTACACGGCGCAGGCGGGCTACAAGTACGGCTTTGCCGGCGCGACCCCCGGCATCTGCCAGGCGATCGCGATGCTCGTGATCGGCTTGACGGGTTTCTGCATCCGCCCCCTGCGCGAGTCCGGCGCGCGCACGCTGCCGGAGCTGTTCGAGCAGAAGTTCGGGCCCCGCATCCGGCGGGCGGCGGGCATCGTGATCGTGCTCGGCGGCCTGCTGAATATGGGCGTCTTCCTGCGCATCGGCGGTGAATTCCTCGTCGTCGTGGCGGGCCTCAATCCGGACAACCTCGAGTGGACGATGACCGGCCTGTTGCTGCTGGTCGCGGTCTACACGATCCTCGGCGGGATGCTCTCGGTGCTCGTGACGGACTTCCTGCAGTTCATCGTGATGAGCCTGGGACTGATCGCAGTCACGGTGCTGGTGCTGTGGCAGATCGGCTTCGGAACCCTGGTGGGCACGGTGGAAACCAAGATCGGCCCCGGCGGCTTCAATCCGTTCATCCACCCCGAGCTCGGCTGGAAGTACGTGCTGTTCCAGCTGCTGCTCAACACTGCGGCGACCCTCACCTGGCAGACAGTCATCGCACGCGTTCTGGCGGCCAAGGACTCCGCAACGGGCGGCAAGGTCTTCACCCGCACCAGCTTCTTCTTCGTGTGCCGCTTCCTGATTCCGGGCATCTGGGGCATGGCGGCACTGGCGACGCTGGCGCCGCTGGCGCTGCAGAATCTCCCCGGCGGACTTTCCTCGACGGATTCCTCGCTGTACGCGATGCCGACCTTCCTCGCGACCTTCGTGCCGATCGGCCTGATGGGCCTGCTGGTCGCCGCCATGCTCGCCGCCGACATGTCGACGGATTCCTCGTACATGCTCACCTGGGCCAGCGTGATCTACAACGACATCGTGGCACCCTTCCGCTGGAAGAACTGGACCGAGAAGAAGGGCCTGCTGCTCAACCGCACCATCGTGGCACTGATCGGTGTTTTCCTGCTGTTCTACGGCCTCTGGTATCAGATGGAAGGCGATCTGTGGGACTACCTGACGCTGACGGGCTCGATCTATCTGGCGAGCATGTCGGTGCTGCTGGTGGCCTGCTGCTACTGGAGGCGCGCCAACTCATGGGGCGCCGCGGGCGCGATCATCGCCGGCGCGTTCTTCCCTGCAGCCTTCCTCGTGCTGAGCAAGCTCGAGTCCACCAAGGAAATCAGTGCGGCGATCGGTCCGCATCTGTCGGGCATTCTGGCCTTCGCAGGCGCAGCTGCCGCCATGATCGTAGGATCTATGCTCAAGCCGCAGGCGAGGAACTGAATCATGCTGAAAACCCATGGTCATCTCTTCTGGTGGCTCGTCACGGCCGCCGTCGTGATCTGGTACTCGACGATCACCATCTACGTGGCCATCCGCGGAACAGCGGATGTGCGCGAGATGCTCAAGAACCTTTCGGAGCGCAAGCAACCATGAACCAATTCCAATCCGGTCCCACACGGCGTGACTTCCTCGGCTGGACGGCGGCCGCAGGTCTGGGTGCGCTGGTTTCCTCCTGCCAGAGCAGCCGTTCGCACTCCGGCCCGGGTGCGGCCTTCCTGCAGCAGGGCGATGGACTGTTCCGTGCGCCGAAGATCCCCGAGGTGCGTATCGGGTTCGTCGGTGTGGGCGGCATGGGCTCCGCGCATGTCAACAACTTCCTGCGCATCCCCGGCTGCCGCATCGCGGCGGTGTGCGACATCGTCGAGTCAAAGGTCGCACGCGTGCAGGATCAGGTCGAGAAGGCGGGTTTCGCACGGCCGAGCGGCTACTCGCGCGGCCCCACCGACTTCGAGCGCATGTGCGCCGAGGAAGACCTCGACCTGGTGTTCACCGCGACCCCATGGGAATGGCACGTGCCGGTGATGCTCGCTGCCATGAAGAACGGCAAGCACGGCGCGACCGAAGTGCCCGCCGCCTACACGGTCGATGACTGCTGGGCGCTGGTCGAGACCGCCGAAGCCACGCAGAAGCACTGCGTGATGATGGAGAACTGCTGCTACGACCGGCCCGAGATGATGATCCTGCACATGGTGCGCAAGGGCGTCTTCGGCGAGCTGCTGCACGGCGAGTGCGGCTACCTCCACGACCTGCGCGACATCAAGTTCTCGACCGACGGCGAGGGATTGTGGCGTCGCCACCACGCCATGAAGCGCAACGAGAACCTGTACACCACGCATGGTCTCGGTCCGATCGCGCAGTGTATGAACGTCAACCGGGGCGATCAGTTCGAATGGATCAACTCCGCCTCAAGCAAGACGCGCGGTCTGGAGCTGTTCGCCAAGGAGAACTTCCCCGAAGGTGACCCGCGCCGCGACGAGAAGTTCGTGCTGGGCGATGTCAATGTCTCCCTGATCCGCACGGTCAGCGGCTGCACGATCTACCTCGCGCACAACTGCGACAACCCGCGCCCTTACAGTCGCATCCTCGGAGTGCAGGGGACCAAGGCCATCTTCCAGGGCTACCCCCACCGCATCTACATCGAAGGCGTCTCCCCCGGTCACGCCTGGGAGAGCTGGGACAAGTACCTCAAGCAGTGGGATCACCCGCTGTGGAAGGCGCAGGAGGAAAACGCCAAGGGCGCCGGGCACGGCGGCATGGACTACCTCGAAGATCTGCGCCTCATCGAATGCTTGCGCAACGGCGAAGCGATGGACATGGATGTCTATGATGCCGCAGCCTGGAGCGTCGTGGGTCCGCTGAGCGGCCGCTCCGTGGCCAACAACGGCGAGTCGCAGAAGATCCCGGACTTCACGCGCGGAGCCTGGCGTCGTCGCGCGCCGCTGGGCATTGTCGGCGCCTGATGCCACGGGTCAGCCGCGCTTGAGTTCCGCAGCCACGACACCCTCGACGCCGGCAAGCTCAAGCAGCAGAGCACGCGTCTGCGCCTCCGAGCGCAGCGTGACTTCGTAGCTGCGCTCCTGTTCGCCGGCGGCACGACGCAGATGACTGCCGAGCAGCGCAGCGCGGGCCTCATGGCGCACGAAGATCTGCTCGATCTGTTCCCAGCCGCCGAAGACCAATTGGGAGCGCAGCACCAGCGTGGTCGTGCTGCCGCCGAACAGCAGCGCAGCCGCTGCGCCGATCGGCAGGGCCAGCAGGGGCACCAGCAGATAGCCGGCACCGGCCGCCAGCCCCATCACCACGGCGAAGATCACGAAGGCGGTATCACGCGTGTCCTCGACGACGGTGCGGAAGCGAACGATCGAGAGCGCACCGACGATGCTGAAGGCGCGGGCGATGTTGTCGCCCACCACGATCGTGGTGAGACACAAGAGCACGGTCAGCAGCACGAGCGTGCCGCGCAACGCAGCCGGCGGGCGTCCGGCGCGATGGCGCTTCACGAGGGCATGCACACCGCTGACGCACAATCCCAGTCCCAGCGCTGCGGCCAGACGACCCAGCGCGCTCACGAAGTCGATGCTCTGGTCACTGGCAAAGATTTGCTCGAGTCCCGGAATCATGTGCAGCGATTCTAACCGCCCAGCAGGCGGGTCAGCTGAATGGAATCCATGCGAACCTGAGCCTCCCCGCGCGAGGCACGCAGCTCGATCACCAGCTCCACATCACGAGCTTCCTCGACGACCTCAAACTCGAAGCTGAGGATCTTGGTGGCGCTGCCCAGCAGATCACGCGCAGCCGCTTCGCCGCTGATCCGCACGGCAGCACCCTTGGCAGGCGCGTCTTCCTCGCTCAGCGCCTCGACCTTCTCGGTCTTGACGAGCGCCTCGAACTTGTACTTGCCGCGCTCAAGCAGCACACCCCGTCGCCAGCCCGCGATGCAGCGACCGCTCGCGCCGGTGCGCACCACCATCCACTGGGCACGATCCTGAGACACTTCCTCGATGCTCGCATCCTCGACTTCGGAGTGCGGACGCCAGTTGCGCAGCTTGACGGCGATGCCAGGCTTGAACTGCAGCGGCTTGGGCTCGGGTGCCTTGACCTCCTCCGCGAGATGCCGATGGCGCTCCCCCACGCGCTCGAACAGTTCACGGAAACGATCCGCCTGCGCCTGGGCGAGTTCCTTGTCGTGGCGGCGCAGCGCATCCTGAATGCGATCCTGCACAGGATCCACCTTGCGCAGCAGCGTGCGCTGATCGAAGGACGGCAGCAGTTCCTTGAGCTCCTTGCGGTAGAGCTTGCGCCACTCGGGCTTCTTCATCACCGAGGAGGACACCAGCGGCGCAGGCATGTCGAGCACCGTGCCCCAGGGATCGCCGAACAGCTGATCCATGCCGTGCGGCAGAAACACAGCCTTGCCTCCTGGCACGAAGTAGAGGCGGTAGTTGTTGCTGTTGGTCGTGTACCCGTCCCAGTGCGCCAGCATCAGCTCCAGCGCCATGAAGCGGGTCAGTCGCGGCAGATCCACCAGCGGCTCCAGCGCGCTCCAGCGCTGCACGAGATCAGGGTTGTGGCAGGCCTGAGCGATCAGGGCGAGATCGCTGCGGTCCTGCGGCCCCTTGCCGGAGTCCAGCTCCAGCTCCGCATCAAGATCCTGACAGAAGCCACCGTCGTAGAGGTTGCCGTCGGTCTTCTCGAACCAACGCCCCAGAAAGCGCTTGTCGAAGCCCTCCTTGAGCACATACAGGCCCATTTTGCGGTCGTTGAGCTCGACGAGCGCATGCTGCACGCGCGCGGCAGGGTAGTTTTGTCCGCGGAAGAGCTCCGAACCGAGCCACTCGCACAGGAAGCTCTCATCCTGCACGGAGTTGTTGAGGTGGAACTTCTCCAGACCGTGAAACAGTTCCTTGCCGTCGAACTTGTCGAGCTTGATGGTCATCGCGGGCCGCTCATCCCATCCCTGGAAGCTGCCCGCCGCGCCCTTGAGCTTGAGTCCCCCTCCGGAGGCGAAGCGCTTGCCGTCCACCCAGAGCTCGAAGGGCACATACTCGCGCGGCGACTCGCGCAGTGCCGCCTGCGCCTCCTCGCTCAGCGACAGTCGCAGCGTGTGGATCTCGCCCTTCGCGAAAAACTCATCCGAACCGTCCTTGGACGGTTTCTGCAACGTCAGCGCGACGCAGGCCAGCAGAGCGAGCGTCAAATCAAGGCACCTTCACGCCGCGCTTCTCCGCCCACTCCAGCACGGACCGCTCGGGCGCATCGCTGCCGAGGTACTGATGGAACCAGTCGACATGCGCGTTGTAGTAGAACAGCATCTCCTGCCAGCCGGGCCAGTGCCCCGCATCGGGGAACACGACCAGCCGCGAGGGCACGCCCTGCTTCTGGAGCGCCGTGAAATAGTCGAGGCTCTGCGTGTAGGGCACGCGGAAGTCGAGCATGCCCGTGACCACCAGCGCCGGCGTCTGGAAGTTCTTCACATGCGCGCTGGGGTTCCACTTCTGGTAGTGCTCGCTGGTCCAGGGTGTGCCGCCCAGATCGCTCTCGGGAAACCACAGTTCCTCGGTGCTGCCGTAGAACGAGGGCAGATCGTAAAGGCCCATCATCGCGGCCTGACAGCGGAAGCGATCGGTGTGGCCCTGCATCCACATCATCATGTAGCCGCCGTAAGACCAGCCCATGGCCCCCATGCGCTCGCGGTCCACATAGGAGAGCTTCTCCAGCGCGTCCGTGACCTGCATCAGATCGCGGAAGACGCGGCCGCCCCAGTCGCGCTGAATCGCATCGGTAAAATCCTGACCGTAGCCCGTCGAGCCGGTGGGATTGCAGAAGGCTGTGACGCAGCCCTTGCCCGCGTAAACCTGCCAGTCGCCGCGCCAGCCATCCGCCCACTGTGACTGCGGGCCGCCGTGCACATTGAGCACCAGCGGATAGCGCTTGCCCTCCTCGAAACCGTGCGGTTTGACCACGAAGCAGTGCACCTTGTAGCCGCCCTCGACCGGGATCCACAGTTCCTCCGCGGGGCGCACATCCACCTCAGCGAGATAGCGCTCATGCACGCGCGTCAGCGCGCGCACCATCTGCGTACCGAGATCCAGCCGATAGATCTCGTGCGGCTGTGCGATCGTGCGCGCTGTGTAAACGATGCCCTTGCCGTCCGGCTCCAGCTGCCAGCCGTCGAGAAAGCCCTGCGTCAGGAGCGGGGTGAGCTTGCCGCTCGCCAAGTCGGCGCGGAACAGCGGCGTGCGCCCCTTGTGCTCGGCCTGGAACACGAGGCTCTTGGAATCTGCGCTCCACACGAACTCATCCACCATGTCATCGAAGCCGCCGCGCATCGTGAGCCAGCGGGTCTCGCCCGTGGCGAGGTCCATCACCCCCAGACGCTTGAGATCCGACTCGTAGCCGGCCTGCTCCTGACTGAGGTAGGCCATGAACCTGCCGTCCGGGGAGATCAGCGGCGCGCCATCCCAGCCATCGTTCGCATCCGTCAGATTCCGGGCGCTGCGCTCGGTGATCTCGCCTTCGATCGAGACCTGCCAGATGTCGGTGTTGGTCGAGCTGGCTGCGTTCTCGTCGTGATTGCAGTTGTAGTAGAGCGACTTGCCGTCCGCGCTGAACTCGTACGCGCGACCGCCGCCAACGCTCCAGGTAGGGGCATCGAAGGGCACCGGCGTCAGGTTCTTCAGCACTTTGCCGCTGGTCGCATCGATCAGCACGATTTGTGAGAGCTTGCCGTCCTCCCAGTCGGTCCAGTGGCGGTACAGAAGCTTGTCGCTGACATGCACGTTGAGCTTGCCGGCCGCACGCTCGGCCTCGAAGGCCTTGTGTTTGTCGACATCGATGCCGATCTTCGGCCATAGCTCGCTGGTGGCGGCGATGTGGCGCCCGTCGCGCGAGAACACCGGCCCGGCAAGCCCGGGCGCGAAGTCGGTCAGCTGGCGCGGCTCGCCGCCATCGAAAGGCAGCAGCCACAGCTGGCTCGAACCCGAGCGCGAGGACACGAACAGGATCGACTTGCCGTCGGGCGTGAACTGCGGGCTGCTATCGCCCTTCTTCGACTGGATCAGCATGCGCGCATCGCTGCCATCGACGCGCATGCGCCAGATCTCTACCGAGGAGCTCATCGTGTCCAGATCCCAGCGGCGCTGCGTGTAGACGATCCACTGACCGTCCGGCGACAGCTCCGGACCCGACAGCGGCGTCACGCGGTAGACGTCGAAGATCGAGAAGGCGCGCTTGGCGGCCGTCGCGGATTCGACGGCAAGGCAGACGCCGGACAACAGACACAGGCCGAGGGCGGCAAGGAGGGTGCGCATGGCCGCACAGTCTAACGCGCGCGCGTTCTCACTTCTTGGCGGGGTCCGGCGCTTCACGCACCAGCTCGGGCAAATCGCGCGTCGGCTTGCCGTGCTCGCGAAAAACCCTGAGCCAGCGCTCGAATCCATCCGCATCGCGCGGCTTGCCCATCAGCAGCGGAGTGGCGGCGCGCACGCAGCCGAAGGAATCGATGAACGCGATCCAGGCACTGCTGGAGTACGAACCGGTGCCTCCCGCACTGTCCTTGTCGGGCTCGCGCCAGCTCCAGCGGTGCCGCAGCCGCGTCACGCCTTCACCGAGCACGCGTTCCACCTCGGCGTCGATGCGCTGACTGCTTTCAGCGGGCAGATCCGCGGGCCAGGCCAGCACCAGCGGCTGTGTCGGCAGCGTGCGCGCGACATAGCCGCCGACATCGCGGATCACCTTGAAGGCGCGGCGCTCAAACTTCTCGGCTTCGCCCTCGGCGCTCAAGCCGACCTGAGGCGCGGGCATCCACACCAGCAGCGTGCCTTGACTGTGCAAGGGAATGCCGCGGCTGGTCGAAGGCACACCGTCCCAAGGCCGCAGCGAGGCATCGTTGGCAAGATCAAAGCGCCGTTCGGGCGCACCGTTCAGCGCGCGCGCGCGATCCAGACGCGTGACGCGCGGGCTTTCGATTTCGACCGAGCCCATGCTGGCCACGAAGCCCACGCGACCCTCGATCGGCGCACCGTCGACGGTCTGGTAGCGACCGGCGAACTGCCCGTCCACGAAGCACTCGACCTGCGGACCGCTGACGATCAGCGCGATCCAGGCGCTCGAACGAGGACTCGGGAACTGCACGCCGGCCCCGGTTGGCCCGCTGTTGAGGCCGCCATCGCGATCGCGCAGGCCCGAAAGGCCGACATTCAGCTTGTCGAAATCGAACTCGCGCTTGTCCTTCATGCCGATCGCGTAGGCGTAGTCGCCCGCGCTGAACGAGAGTCGATAGTTGTCCTCGCGCGCCCGATAGCCGAAGACGACGGCACCGCCGATGTAGCTCGTCAGGAAGCGCACGCGACAGTCGATGCGGTAGCTGCCGGCGTGCACCCATTCCGGCGCGAAAGCCACCGCATCGCGCCAGGCCGCACCCCGATCGACGGCTTCCGCGCCGCCTCCCGTGGCAACCTTTTCACCGGGCGGCTTGTCCATGCCGAGGACCAGATCGCCTTCGGAATCAAAGCACCACTGACCGCGCGCGCGGCGCTCTTCGTGTCCCGTGAGGCCCAGTTCCTCGAAGCGTTCCGCACCCAATCGCAGCGCCGGTCCATCGAGCAGCTCCTGCGCCTCAAAGCTCGTGCGCGCACCTTCGGGCAGCGCGAGCTCCGCCAGTCCCAGCCACTCGCCCAGACGCTCCGCATCCGCACGCAGCAGCGCTGCCGTGCGCACTTCTCCGCGCGCCTGCGCCTCTGCGCTGGCCTTGGCCAGCGCCGCGTGCTGCGCGAGCGTCTTCGGGATCAGATTGGCGAAGCTCGGCGCGCCGATGCGCTCACCGCGCGAGCCGTTGAGGCTCATGCGCAGGCACCAGGCGGCATCCTTGCGCCCCTCGGCATCGAGCGTGCGCGCGAGTTCCGCTTCGATCTTCGGCCAGCGGCCATCCACCGACAGCGCCCAGATCCAGGCCGCGACTGCCTCGCTGCGCTTGCCCTGCTGCGCCAGCAGCGCACCCGCGAGCAGCGCCTGACCCTGCCCGAAACGCGGTTCCGCGCGATTGCGCGACCAGCCCCACAACGGTTCATCGAACAGCTCCGGGCTGCCTTTGCCCTCGACGCCGCCGACGTACTCCTTGGCCCAGGGCTTGGGATCCCACCAACTGAAACCGACCAGCCAGGCACCCCACTCCTCGGCGAACTTCTCGAGTTTCTCCGGCCGGCCAGCCTTGCCGTCGCAGAACAGGCTCTCGAAAAGCTCGACCACATCCTTGGCGCTGCCCACGCGCTGCTGAAATCCATCCAGAAGTTCGCGGAAGCGCGGCTTGTCACCGCTGCCCTTGTTCGACCGCAGATACACGTACAGCGCGTGACCCGCCGTGTAGTTGTCGCGGTAGTCATCGACCTCGCCGCGAATCAGCTGGCGCAGACGCTCGACACCGCCGTAACCCTTGTTGAGCGCATCGATCATCGCGCCCGTCGAAGCGTAGTTGTCGACGAACACCATCTGCTCCGAGTCCCCGTACGCTCCACCGGTCCACACCGCCTTGCCCTCGGCAAGCCAGGCGGGAATACCGGGGAAGATCGCGCCATCGAAACGGTGCGTCAGCTCATGCGTAAGACCATGACCCAGACCTTCAATCGTCGGACCCGGACACGACAGGCGCATCACCGTCGTGTCGCCTCCCTGGAAGCCGCCCACCCACCAGAACGGAGCACCCTCCGATTCCAGCCCGGTGGCTTCGGAGACGATCCGCACCAACCCCTGCCGGCCGACGAACGGATCCTTTCCGTACCAGCGCGCCAGCCGCTCGTGGTGCAGTTCGATCGTCTGTGCCGTGCCGAGCAAAGTGCCATGACCGCAATCGGTCTCCACGCGATACCAGTTGCGCGGGCTGTGCGTCACGGCGGGACGGCCGTAGCTTGAATACAAGCGCGTGAAGGCCTCGATCTCGTCGCCGTCAAGCCGCAGCAGTTCATCGATGGTCCATGGCGCCTCTTCACGCGACTCGAGCAGCCCGCGTGCGCGCGCCAGCAGGTCACCGGCCTTGCCTTCGAGGTTCCCCAGACCCTGCGGCAGCGGACCCTGCCGATCCTCGAGCTCACTCTGGCGGCCCAGCCCGGCCAGAATCCGCGCCGCTTCCACTGCCAGCCGGGGATTCGAGCTGCTGATGCCCTGCTGACACAGACCCTCCAGCGCCTTGATCGTCTTGAGAGGCAGTGCATCCGCCACGCTGAGACCCGGCTCGAGCTCAGCCTCGAGCGCCGCCAGCAGACCGGGGCTGCTTGTCGCCAGATCGCGTGCCAGACGCCGCGCCCACCACGCGACCAGCAGCGAATCGCTGCGCTGCGCCCCGTCGCGCTCCTTTTCACGCGCCAGCTTGAGCAGCTCATCGATCGCCACGCCGAAGCCCTGCGTCAACTGCATCAGCTTCGCGGCATCGCCGTTGAACAGCGCCTTGCCGCCCGGATCGAGGCTCGTGCTGCGCCCGGGCAGCAGCGCCGCCCGCGCCCACTGCAGCAGCCAGTAATTGCGCGCATCCGCATCGCTCCCGCCGGTCTCCACGGCCAGACGCCAGGCCTCGTTGCTGAGCGGATCCTGCGACAGCGCCTCGCGCACCGCGTTGAGTACCTCCGCAGGCAGCTTGGCTGCGCGCGCCGCCTCGAGCGACTTGCCCTTGCGCTCCGCGGAAATCCGAACCCAGTTTTCGTTCTTTTTTTCGACGGATTCCTGAGCCTGCGTCGGCAGACACACGCACGCCAGCAGCCACGTCGCAAGCACGTTCCCCTTCACTCCCATGGCTTCAGATCCTATGCGCGGCGGTTGTCAAAAAAAATGGATCCGCGCTGCGAGGTTGACGGTGCTGTGCACCTTGAGACCGAGGAGAGAGCGCCTCTCCGAAAGGAAACCGACAGCCATGAAGATCCTTCCCCTCATCCCCGTCCTGTTGACCCTCATCCCCCTTACCACCCCTGCCAACGCCCAGGTGACCCTCAAGGTCGAGTCCCACCAGATCACCCGCGTCGAGGACAAGCATGGCCTCAGCGCCCGCGATCTGGAGCAGAAGCGCCTGCGCCCGCTGGCGCTCGCGCTGGACCTCGAACCCGTTGAAGCTGACCAGGTTCGCCCGCAGCCCGTTCCGCACATCGTCCAGATCGGCGACGCGCTTCTGTGCCCCTGCGGCAACGACGCGAAGATCGGCGGCTGCGCCAACTCCACCGGTGCGGGTGCCAGGCTGCGCGCCACGGGCTCGACCGATGCGCGCACCGATGATCTCGAGCTGCACATCGAGAACCTGCCGCCGCGCGCGATCACGACTCTCGTGATGGGCTCCAACGCCATCCGCCGCCCCTACGGTGACGGTCTGCTGATGGTCCACAACGGCGGTGCAGCCGGCTCGGTGCTCAGCGAACTGGCCCGCTTCCCCGTGAAGACCGCGCGCAACGATGGCGCGATCTCCTTCGGCCCCGGCATCGCGCACTTCGCCGCGGAACGCTTCACGGAGCGCGATGCGATCCAGCCGGGTGCGGTGCGGTTCTTCCAGGTGATCTACCGTGACGTGCAGGGCCCCTGCGGCACCGGCATGAACGCCACCAACGCACTGGCCGTGAGCTTCGAGTGAGTGGAAGGGCTGGCTGCGAGCGGACAGCGCTGAGCTGTCCGCTCGCCTTCGTTTGGGGAGGAACGAACACCGCCGACGGCGCTTCCAGACCGCGGCCTTGTGTCCTACAGATCCGGCATGAACCCCACTCCCCTGCGTCAACCCTGGCTGATCGCCGCCTGGCCCGGCATGGGCGCGGTCGCGCAGCTGGCGGCCGGCTATCTGGCACAGTCCATTCCGGAGCGCGAGGCCCGCGAGATCGCGCTGGCCGGCCACATGCCCCTGCCGCGCGTGCTCGTGCAGCGTGGCCTGATCCTGAGCGATGCGCCCGCCCGCACGCTGCTGATCGAGGCCCGCATTCCGCAAGCCCCGCGCGATCTGGTGCTCGTCACCTCGGGCGCTCAGGCCAAGACCGACGAAGCAGCCTATTGCCGCGAGCTGGTGCAGCGTGCCAAGGAGCTCGGCGTGACGCGCGTGTACACCTTCGCCGCGATGGCGGCCGGTACGGCGCTGGGCAGTCAGGCCCGCGTGTACGCTGCCGCGACCTCGCCGGAGCTTCTGAAGGAACTGGAAGAGCGTGGAGTGCTGCCGCTGACCGAGGGCGAGATCGGCGGTCTCAACGGCTACTTCCTCAGCATCGCCAAGCAGGAAGGGCTGGACGGTGCCTGCCTGTTGGGCGAAATGCCCTTCTTCGCGACGGGCATCGAAAACCCGCGCGCTGCGGCCGCGATCCTGCGCGTCTTTGCGCCGCTGGCAGGCATCCCGCTGGAGCTGAATGTGCTCGAGCAGCGCGCGTTGGCGATCGAAGCCGAAATCCTGCGCCAGAATCCCGATCTGGCGCCCAAGCCGGCCGAGGAACTGCCCGAAGCGCTCGATCGCGATGCGCTCTCGAAGGAGGACCTCGAGCGCATCGAGCAGCTGTTCGCGGCGGCCCGCTCCGACCGCGCGCAGGCCATGGCGCTCAAGCACGAACTCGACCGACTCGGTGTCTTCGCACGCTTCGAAGATCGGTTCCTCGATCTGTTCAAGCAGGCGGGATGAGCGAGTTCGAGCGGCAGCGGCACGAGCTCGTGCAGCACTTGCGCGAGCGCGGGGACATCCATAGCGAGCGCGTGCTCGCGGCGCTGGCCCGCGTGCCGCGTGAGCCGTTCATGGATCCCGCTCAGGCGGAGCAGGCCTATGCGAATCGGCCGTTTCCGATTCCCTGCGGACAGACCATCTCACAGCCCTGGATCGTGGCCCGCATGCTGGAGCTGCTGGAGCTCTCCGGCGGCGAGCGCGCGCTGGAGGTCGGCTGCGGCTCGGGTTACGCCGCTGCGCTGCTGGCGGAGCTGGCCCGCGTGGTCGTGACGATCGAACGCCACGCACCGCTCGCGGATACGGCGCGCGAGCGGCTCCGAGGACTGGGGTTCGCCGGGGTCGAAGTGCGCTGCGGCGACGGGACGCTGGGTGCGGCGGACCGTGCGCCCTTCGATGCCATCCTCGTATCGGCCGGTGGAACGCGCATCCCGCCGGCGCTGAAGGAACAACTTGCCCTCGGCGGACGCATGCTGATCCCGATCGGACCGCGCACGGAGGAACAGCGCCTGATGCGCGTCACGCGGCGGGCCGACGGCTGGCACGAAGAGTCTCTCGAGGGAGTGCGCTTCGTGCCGCTGGTCGGCAGCTGAAACGAGCCTACTTCAGCAGCGCGGGCAGCTTCTTCGCAAGGCTCGGCTCCGCCTGCAGCGGAACGCGGTGGGCACAGATCTCCGCCATCAGCTTGCCCACTTCGCGGCAGGCAAAGTCCTGCGGATGGCCCTTCTCCTGCGCCGCGAGCGCAAGATCGTTGATCGAGACGATGCCGACCAGCTTGCCGGCGCCATCGACGACCGGCAGACGGCGCACCTGATGCGTCGCCATGCGGCCCGCGACCGTCACCCAGCTCTCTTCGGGTCTGCAGCTGACGACCTTGTTGCTGATCACTTCGCGCACGCGGATTTCCGACAGGCGCTTGCCTTGGGTGTAGGCGGCCATGCAGATGTCGCGGTCGGTGATCACGCCGACGACCTTCAGCTGGGTGTCGACAATCGGCACGATGCCGCAGTCGTGCTCCCACATCTGGCGAGCAGGAACCTGGAGCGAGTCTTCTGCACGAGCGGTGCAGATATCGGTGGACATGATGGATTGGATGTTCATGGTTGGATTTCCCTCCTCCTTGCCGGGAATGCCGCCATGGTGACGCAGCGGCAGCACAGCGGACATACGCCAAGCAGGGCAGGCGCGCCCCATCGCCTGCGTATCAACCAAACATCTGGGTCCAGAAGTCGTCCTTGCGCCCCAGACCGATCCGAGCGTGGCCACCGAGCATGTTCTTGTGGTGACCGGGGCTGTACCACCAGGCTTGGTTGGCGCTCTTCGCCGTGCGCTGGCCGCGTGCGATGTTCTCCGCCCCGCCGCTGGTGCCGGCCTTGGCGGCGCGATCCCCCGGCGTGCGCTTGCCCTCCACGGGCGATTCATGGGCGAAGAAACCCAGGCGCTGCATGTCCTCGCTGTGACCCTGGGAGGCAACGCAGAGCTTGGGATCGATCAGCAGCGCTTGGGTGCCCAGCAGAATGCGCAGGCGATTGAGATCCAGCACGCCCAGTCCCACTTCGGGATCCAGCTTGAGTTCGGGCGCGGATTCCATGGCACGGTTCTCCAGCAGCACGCGCCGATCGCCGGCGCTCATCGGCATGGCCAGCGTGCACAACCAGCTCTCCTCGGCGCGCACGAGCTGCTCACGCGCCTTTGCGTCGATACGCGGCTCGAAAGCGCTGCCGGGAAGTGCGGGCAGCGCAGCCAGCGCGCGCTGCTGCAGTCCCTGCCACTCCAGCGCGGCGGCGAGTTCCTGCTCCCATTCCGCGTGTGCCTTTGCACAGGCTGCGCTGTGCTCGCGCACGGCCTGTGCATCGACCTCCAGCACCACGCGGATCGCCAGCACGGCCGGATCTGCCTGGTCATGGATCGCCTCTTTGCTCAACCCCGCGTCGCCCTGCAGCTTCCAGACGGTGGCGCGCTGCTCCTTGATTTCCGCCAGTGCCTCGCGCGTCTGCCGCGCGGCGATGAGCTTCAAGGCGGCCTTCTCGAAGCCCGCGAGATAACGCTCCTGCGCGCTGTCGAGCGCCTTTTGGCTGCGCTCGAGCTCTCGCGTGGCAAGCTTGGAGAGCGCGCGGGCGCCACTCTCGCCACACTTCAGGATTTCGGTGACGAGCTGTTCACGCTCGGGCGCGGAAAGGCGCGGATTGGCAAAGCGCGCCAGCAGCTCGGAGAGCTCGCGACCCTTTTCATCGGGCATCAACGCGCCGGAGGTGCCGACAGTGGCTGGCGCGCACACGCTCGCGCTGCACAGGTTCGCACAGAACAGCATCCCAAGCGCCGCCGCCACTCGCAGCGCGTGGCGAATTTCAGAGGCTGCGGCGGAACGCATGGGGCGAAAAGTCTAGCAGTGGAGCCGCGCTCAGGCCTACTTGGGCCGAGCCAGCGTGGCCACATCCACGCTCCACATCGGTTCCAGATCGCCTGCGCGCAGCAGCCGCAGCCGTTGCGGCACAGGCTCCCAGACGGCGATCTCCTCGAGTCCATCGCCATCGACATCGCCCACGGAAGCAGCATCGGCCCCGCCGCCGTAGCCGTCCGAACTCCACTTGGCCTTGATGCCCTTGCCGCTCCGCCCGGAGAGGATCGCCACGAAACCGTAATCGGCATCGAAGAAGGTCTCATTGGCCCCGACGAGCAGATCGCGCACGCAGTCACCGTCGTGATCGCTCGTGAAGCTCAAGGATGCTCCCTCGGCCAAGAGGTAGCCGCCGTCATAGCTGCGCTCCCAGAGACGCATGCCCGTGGCGCCGCTCCAGGCACGCGTGTGCTCGTTGACCTCCGTGGTCACGAAATCGGGCACGCCATCACCGTCGAGGTCCTCGCCCGATGCGGTGCACCAGGCGCTGGATTCCACGGTGAACACGGCGCGCTGGCCCGCACTCGGTCGCACGCGCGTCCGGCCACCGCGCTGCGCGTGATCCATCGGAGAACCCGCTTCCCCGCAGGCAGGATCAGCAAAGGTCGAGAGCGCGAGCTCGGCGAGACCATCGCGATCGAGATCCGCGATCACACCGACATTCATGCCGGCGTAGACCGGCACTCCGCCCGAGCGCGACAGCGTGGCGACCAGCGCGCCATCCGTCGCGGGACGCCGGGCGAGACCGCAGCCGGCCTCCGGCTCGCAGACCCACACGGCTTGCAGCTCGGCGCCATCGAACACGAACGCGCCGCCATAGGCGGAGATCACGAAGTCCGGCGTTTCATCGCCGGTCAGCTGCACTCCGCCGGCCAGCGCACAGCCGAAGGCCAGCACATCCTTGGGTGCGGACAATTGCGCAAGCTCCCAGCCGGTCCCTCCGGAAACCAGCGTCACCGTCCCGCGGGGCACGAGTCGATCGGTGCTCAGCCCATCGGCGATGGCAAGATCCTGCGCACCGTCGCCATCGATGTCCCCGATGCACGCCATCTGCGTGCCGAAGCGCCCCGGCCCGCGCAGTGTGCGCAGGAGGGCACCGTCGGTGCCGCTGATCAGCCAGACCACCGGTTCCTGATCCACCGCCGGCCACTTGGCACCAGGCCCATTCCCCATCAGGAACGGCCGAGGCCGGTGGGCCAGAGCCAGATCCGGCACCCGATCGCCGTTGAGATCCCCCATCGCCACGAGCGCACTGCGCAGGCCATCCCAGTCATCGGGGAGAGCCGGTGCGGCGATGAGCGCAGGCATCAGGAGCGTGAGGAGCATCATCAGGGAGCCGCAAGGACGGATGCCTGCAGCGGGCAAACGCGCAGAGGACCCCAAGTCGCCCCGAGAGCGGGAAGCCCAGGATCCTCTGTGATTGGTAGCGGGGGCAGGATTCGAACCTGCGACCTCCGGGTTATGAGCCCGACGAGCTGCCAGACTGCTCCACCCCGCGGTGTTGTGCCAGCAAGATAGTGTCCCCCCGGCCTGGTTTCAAGCCTTCAAGCTCGGATCCCTGCCAGCTTGGAAACCTGCAGGCCCAAAACCTCCACCACCGCCTCCACAAGCTCCGGAGTGCTGCGCGTGGCGTCCAGATGCAGGTCCGCCTGGCTCAGGTACGCGCCGCGGCGACGCTGAGCCAGCGCGGCGAGCTCGGCGAGCGGATCGCTGCCGCCGAGCAGCGGCGGGCGCAGCGTCGGATCCTGCCGCAAGCGCTCGGCGAGACACTCGACCGGCGCGTCGAGCCAGATGCCGGTGGCGAGCCCCGCGAGCGCGCGCCGATTGTCCTCGCGCTCGAGCACGCCGCCGCCGCAGGCGAGCACCCACGGGCCGGGCCGCTCCAGTACGCGCAGCAGCACGCGCGCTTCCAGTTCGCGAAAGGCCGGCTGTCCCAGTTGCTGCAACAGCTCACCGGCGCTGCGCGGAGCTTCCGGCCAGTCGCGGCTCGCCTGCTCGAGTTCGATCTCGCGATCGAGATCGATCGCAGGCCAGCCCAGACGTTGGGCGAGCGCGCGCGCGAGCGTGCTCTTGCCGCTGCCGCGCAGACCGAGGAGCGCGAGGCGTGCGGGCACTTGTGGCGGGTGCGGCCTTCCTGCGTTGCCTGCCAGCGTCCGCTCCAGCGCGCCATCCAGCGCGCGCTCGAGCTCCGCGCGCACCCGCTGCGGTGCGAGTTGGCGCTCGCTCGCGCGCTCCAGTGCGCTGCCAGGACCGCTGAAGAGCTCCCACTGCGCCTGCGCTTGCGCAAGGAACCACTCGCGCCCGTCGCGGTGACGGGCTCCGCGCCGCCGCGCCTGATCGCAGAGCAGCGTGTTCTGCGGGCGATAGACCGCATCGAGGATCCACGCGCCGGGCTGGATTTCGTGCTCTTCCACGGCGGAGAGCCCGGGTGCAGCGAGCGAACCCAGCGGCGTCGTCTGCACCAGCGCGGCATAGCGCGCAGTGCCGAGCGCCTCGCGTGGCAGGAGCTCGGCGTCGAAGCGCTGCGCCAACGCCTGTGCCGCGGGTAGATTGCGCGCACACACCGCGCGCTCGATTTCGAGCTCTTCCAGAGCGGCCAGCGCGGCGCGCGCCGCTCCGCCCGAGCCCAGCACGACGACGCGAGCGTGTGTCGGCTCCTGCAGATCCGCGCACGATTGCAGCAGCGCGCGCACGCCGCGCACATCGGTGTTGTCGCCGTAGCGACACTCCCCCGCCGGAGCGAACAGCAGCGTGTTGACAGCCTGCGTGCGCCGCGCCGCGCTCGAGTGCTCGCGCGCGCAGGCATAGGCCGCCTGCTTGAACGGCGCCGTGACGGACAAGCCCGCCAGCGGCAGACGCGCACGCTGTGCCGCGCGGAGAAAACCCTCCAGCGAACGCGCCTCGAAGGCGGCGTAGTGCGCCGGCACCTCCAGCGCTTCCAGCAGCGGCGCGAACAGCTGCGGCGAGAGCGAATGCCGCGCGGGATTGCCGATCACGCCCAGACAATAGGCCGGGCCCCGCTCGCTCTGGCGCGGGCACTGATCGGCCGGATACTGCCCCGGCGCGGTCGCTGCACCGCCCGCCACCGTGCTCGGCAGCGCACAATAGGTCAGCTCGGAGCCATAGCGCCCGGCCCACACGCGCGTGAAGCGTCCGGGCTCGCCCGAGGCGAAGCCGATCCTCGGGCCCGAAGCGAGCTCGAGTGCCGCGAGCAGCGCCAGACCATCCTCCGCGCACTCGGCGTGCGGCACGAGCTTGATCCAATCACGCTCGCCGGCTTGGGCGCGCAGTCGCGCGAACTCGTCGCTGAGCTCTTCGACGCTGCCCGCCGCGCAGTGCAGCGACACGATGCGGCGACAGCCCGTGTTCTCACCCCCCAGGGCTTCCGCCCGTTCCAGCGGCACATCGATCGCATCGGCGCCGGCCGCAACGGCGGCGCGCATGCACTCGGCCCACAAAAGAGCGCTGCCGCGCCAGGCGCCGAAGGCCTGCGGTCCGTGGATCGCGACGATGCGCGGGCGCGTCAGCCTCCGGAAGCATTCGGTGAGAAAGCGCTCCACTTCGCGCGCCGGGACCGCTTCCTCGGCAAGCCACTGATCAAGGCGCAGCTCCACCCACTCGGCGTGGCGCTCGATCGCGGGCAACTGCGCCAAGAGCTCCGAGCGCGGTCCGATCTGGAACGAGACGATGCGCTTCATGGCACGTTCACTTGTGGCGGACACGCGCGAGCACGCGAGCGATGCGCTGCTTCTCGGCGCGCGTAGCGGGCGAGAGCTCGAGCAGCACCTCGGCGAAAGCGCGGTACAGCGAGCGATGGCGCGATCCGATCCGCCGCCAATGGCGCTCCACCGTCGCGGCATCACCGCGCGCGATCGGGCCGGTCTGCGCCTGCGCCGGAGTGCAGCGCGCCAGATTGTGCGCCACGGATTCCAGCAGGGCCGCGTACGCGCGGCCCGGCACGCCCGCAGCCTGCATGTGGGACGTGGCCGCCGCGAACAGTGCCAGCGCGCCGTTCGCCACGAGGCTCGCGGCGAGGTGGTAGTCGGCTTCGTGCCCCCTGGAAAGCTCGCAGTACTGACCGCCGAGCGCCTTCACGAGGCGCTTGGCATGGCGGCGGGCGAGCGCTGAAGATGGCGCCGGGTATTGGGCCACGTAGTGCGCCGGCAGACCGTTTTTCAAGGCGGCTTTCGCGGCGGTTTTTAGGGCGTTTTTTTTGGGGGCAGTGCCGGCAACCGGCACTGCTCTCTGCGGGCTCACTTTGGGCAGCGAAAGCAAGGGATGCAGCTTGCCGATGGCGAGACCTTGGCGCTCCAGCGGCTGCAGCACGGAGACGGGCGTGGCGCCCGAGACATGCAGCACCACCCGCGTGCGGACAGGGTCGCAATCGCGCGCGGCCCGTGCCAGTTCCTCGATCACATCCGCCAGAGCCTCATCGCGCACGCAGACCAGCAGCACATCGCTCTTCGCCAGAAGCTCCGCAAACGTGGGGCACCATGCTCCCAGAGCGCGCGCGCGAGCGGACCGACGGGCCCAGATGTGCACGCGCGCGCCGGCGCCAGACAGACCAAGGGCGAAATGGCGCGCGACAGCCCCGCTGCCGACAATGCCGACACGCAGACTTGCGGGCCTCACCGGGCGCGCACGGGTGGATCGCTCTGGCTGCCGACGCATGCCGCGAGTATAGACGCACGCGAGGGCAAGTGAGGCTCAGAGTCCTCTGTGCACCGGGGGATTCCCCCTACCGCTCCGCTTCGGGCGGGTATTCCTCGAGATAGTCGTAGTCCAGATCATCGAAGCTCTGCGCGACATAGCCCTCCTGCTTCGAGCGCTCCAGCTCGGCGTAGTACGCCTGGAGGATCTGATGCTGCACGAAGTCGCGCGCTTCCTGATTGATCGGGTGTGCGATGTCCGCGTACAGGCGCGGGCGGCCGCGTTCATCCAGATCGCCGCGATCCGAGCGCAGTCGCGCGCCGCAGTCGTTGCAGTAGCGCGCGCGGATGTGGTTCTTCGCCGAGCAGGAGGGGCAGCGGTCGCACAGCTTGCGGCTGGGCATCGCCACGAACAGCCCGCGTCCGCCCTCGATGATCTTGATGTCGCGCACGACGAGGCAGTTGTCGATCGTGATGCTGGCAAAGCCCCTCAGCTTGTCGCGGGAGTTGAAGAGCAGCTTGATGCGGGTCTCGGTGAGTTGCATGGCAGGGTGCGAAGCTGCTTCCGTGCAGAGTCCCGCCCCCGGGTCAGGAAATTGTCCAAGTTCTTGCGCCGGCACCCTGCGGACGGGTCAGCATGGCCGCGCGCGGCACCAGCCCGCGCGCGGCGAGCTCCGCCACGAGCCGCGCGAGCTCCTCTTCGGCCACGGCACGGCTCTCGTGCAGGGTGAAAAAGGCCGATCCTGAGCCCGAAAGCCGCCAATGGTTCGCTCCCGACCGATCCAGAGCCGCGCGCCAGGCAACCAGCTCGGGCACGGCGGCAAGCGCTGCCGCTTCCAGATCGTTGGCGAGTGCGGCGCGGGCTTGCGCGAGCGGTCGTTCGAACCACTCGGATGCGCTCCTTTGCGGCACTGGCCCCGGGGAGAGCTGCCGCACGGCGCGGTAGACCGGCCCGGTCGGACAGGCGACCGTCGGCACGAGGATTGCGACATGCCGCGCTGTCCGGCGCGTCTCGTCCGGCAGCGGCACTTGCGCGACCTCATCTCCGCGAGCGGTGCAGTGCGCCAGCCCGCTTTCTTGCGCCAGAGCAAAGAAGACGCAGTCCGATCCCAGCGTCGCCAGCTCGGCCCGGGCCAGCGCGAGCGGGCTGTTCAAGCCCAGCAGGCGTTCGGCACCGAGCCAGGCGGCGGCGGCATCGGCGCTGCCGGCACCCAGGCCCGCCTGCGAGGGCACGGCCTTCTCGAGCTCGATCGCGATGCCGTACGGCGAGCGCGCGCGCGCGAGCACCAGCTCCGCGGCGCGCCACGCGAGGTTGCGCGCATCGGCGGGAATGTCCGCGCTCGCGAAACGACCGTGCACGGAGAGGCTCAAGCCCGGCTCTGCGCGGCGGCGCAGGATCAGCGTGTCGCCCCATTCGAGCGCCAGCATCCAGGTGTCGAGCTCGTGGTAGCCGTCCGCACGCCGAGCGAGCAGGCGCAGCGCGAGGTTGACCTTGGCGGGAGCGAAAGCTCCCACGGCATGCGCGGCGGCCTGCGGACCTGAAGGCGCGCTCACAAGCCCCCGTCGGGGCTCGAGAGCACCCAGTTGTCGATCAGGCGCACGCTGCCGAGCTTGACGGCGATCAGAGCGACGGCATTCGCCAGCTCGCCCTTGGGTTCCTCCGGCGTCCAGACTTCCGGATCGCGCACGGTGGCGTACTGGATCTCGAGCTGCTCCTTCGACAGCGCGCCGCGCAGGAACGCGCCCAGCGTGCCCGCATCACGCACGCCGCTTGCGTACAGAGCGTGCGCCCCGCGCAGTGCCGCATGGATGGCGAGCGCGCGCCGGCGCTCGTCGGGTTTGAGGAACACATTGCGCGAGCTCATCGCGAGCCCTTCCGGCTCGCGCACGGTCGGCGCCACGCAGATCCGCGGAGCACCGCGGCGCCGCGCAAGATCGCGCACCACCAGCGTCTGCTGGAAGTCCTTCTGGCCGAACGTGGCCTCGTGCGGCTCGACGATCTCGAACAGGCGCTCGACGATCGTCGCCACGCCCTCGAAGTGCCCCGGACGCAGCGCGCCCTCGAGCCCCTGCGCGCAGGGACCCGGATCGATGCGGCGCACGCCGCCCTGCGCGGGCGGGAAGAACTGCTCCAGCGTGCCGGTGAACGCCAGGCTCGCGCCCGCGGATTCGAGCAGGCGCGTGTCGTTGGCGAAATCGCGCGGATAGCGCTCGAGATCGCGCGGATCGTCGAACTGCAGCGGGTTGACGAAGATGCTGACCACCACGCGATCGGCGTTCTGCCGCGCGCGGCGCACGAGCGCCAGATGGCCCTCGTGCAAGGCGCCCATGGTGGGCACGAAGCCGATGCGCAGACCCTGCGCGCGCCATTGCGCGAGGATCGGCTGCGCGGCTTGGGGCGAGGAGCAGGCGATCAGCGCGCCTGCGCCTCTGGGTGTTGCGCGGGCGCGCAAGTGTGCCACGCGCACGGCCACCGTTTGTCCGCTGAGCGGCAGGATGCGCTCGGGCGCGAGCTCCAGCAGCGGCTCGAGAACGAACAGCCGCTCTTCCGAGCGCGGATGCGGCAGCTCGAGCTCCGCTTCCGCGCAGCGCAGCTCGCCGAAGTGAATCAGATCGAGGTCCAGCGTGCGCGGGCCGTTGGGCACGCTGCGCTCGCGACCGAAGCACAGCTCGATCGCCTGCAGCGCGCGCAGCAGCTCGTGCGCGCTCAGGCTCGTGCGGCCGAGCAGCACGCCGTTGAGGTAGCGCGGCTGCTCGGGCGGTCCGCCGACGGGCTCGGTCTCGTGCCAGCGCGACACCGCGCCGACCTCAAAACCCGGCAGCGCGCGCAGGGCGTTCAGCGCGGCCTCCAGCGTGGCGCGGCGCTCGCCGAGGTTGGCGCCCAGCGCGATCGTGACCGGTTGCAGGCTCATCCCTTTGCGGCTCATCCCTTCCAGAGCTGTCAGGGCGTCGCGGCCGGGCGCGAACGGCGCAGCAGCGCCAGCAGCAGCGCCACCAGCACATAGGACTGGAACACGGTGAACAGCGCCAGCACGGGTGCCGTGTACAGCGCGAAGACCGCCACCACGATGCCCACCAGGCTGAGGAACTGGCTGCGGCCCGAGAGGTAGCTCGTCATGTGCACGAAGCGCACGCGGCTGACCATCAGCAGGCCGAGGATCGGCAGCGACAGCGCGATCGCGGGCATGAACCAGAACAGGAACGGACTCTGATCGATGCCGGGGAAGCGCTCGAGCAGCGCGCCGACGGGCGTCTTCGTGCCGTCGGAAAACTCGATGCGGGGGTGACGCAGCGTGAGGTAGAGCAGCATCGTCGTCACCAGCGTGCCCGCGGCACCCGGCGAGGGCAGTCCCTTGAAGTACTGGTGCGCGCTCTCATCCGGCTCGTTCTCGAGGTTGAAGCGCGCCAGCCGCAGGATCGCCATGATGCTGTAGATCGCCGCCGCCACGAAGTGCAGGCGCGCGTTGACCTCGTAGCCCAGCGCGGGGCCTTCGTGCTCGATCAAGACCTTGGCGATCACGGCGGGCGCCACCCCGAAGGTCAGCATGTCGCTGAAGGAGTCGAGCTGGGCGCCGAACTCGCTCTGGGCCCCCACCATGCGCGCCACCTTCCCGTCGAAGGCGTCGAAGAGCATGCCGGCGAAGATCAGCCAGCAGGCCGTCGAGAGCTTGGAGTAGAACAGCTCGCCGTCACCCTGCGACAGGACCAGCGCGTCGATGGCCTTGGCGATCGCCAGCAGGCCGCAGAAGGCGTTGCCCAGCGTCAGGAGGTTGGGGAGCAGGTGGACCTTGCGCACGATTGTGGTTCAGTGACCGGGGGGTGGTTCCGATTGCCCGGGGTGATTCCGGAAAGCGGGCCCCTCAAGGTAGCGGCTTTTCCTCTTTCCTCCTACCTGCAGCGCTTCCTAAGCTCGCGGGCGATGAGCGCCATCGTCCACATCCACGCGCGCGAAATCCTCGATTCGCGCGGGAACCCGACCCTGGAAGCCGAAGTGACCCTCGAAAGCGGGGCCCGTGGCCGCGCCGCCGTGCCCTCGGGTGCCTCGACCGGCATCTACGAGGCCCACGAGCTGCGCGACGGCGGAACGCGCTACGGCGGCAAGGGCGTGCTCCAGGCGGTCGGACACATCAACGGCGAGATCACCAGCGAGCTGCTCGGTCAGGAAGGCCTCGACCAAGCCGCGATCGACCGCCAGCTGATCGAGCTCGACGGCACACCGATGAAAAAACGCCTGGGCGCCAACGCGATTCTGGGCGTTTCGCTGGCGCTCGCCAAGGCGGGCGCGGAGGAGACCGGCGTGCCGCTCTACCGCTACATCGGCGGCGCCGCGGCGCACATCCTGCCTGTGCCGATGATGAACATCCTCAACGGCGGCAAGCATGCCGACAACAATGTCGACATCCAGGAGTTCATGGTGATGCCCTTCGGCGCGAAGAGCTTCGCCGAGGGCCTGCGCATGGGCACCGAGGTCTTCCACGCGCTCAAGAGCGTCTGCAAGCACAAGGGCCTCAACACCGCCGTCGGCGACGAGGGCGGCATCGCTCCCAACCTCTCCTCCAATGAGGAGGCGCTGACGCTGATCCTCTCGGCGGTCGAGAAGGCGGGCTTCAAGCCCGGCGAGGAGATCCGTCTGGCGCTCGATGTCGCCGGTTCGGAGCTGTACCACGAGGGCAAATACAAACTCGAAGGCAAGACCCTGACTTCGAGCCAGATGGTTCAATACTACGTGGGCCTATGCGAGCGCTACCCGATCTTCTCGATCGAGGATGGCTTCGATCAGGACGACTGGGCCGGCTGGATCGAGCTGACCGCCGCGCTCAAGGCCGCCAAGGTGCAGCTGGTCGGCGACGATCTTTTCGTGACCAATGTCGAGCGGCTGCGCCTCGGCATGCAGCGTCAGGCCGCCAACGCCGTGCTGATCAAGGTCAACCAGATCGGCACCCTGACCGAAACGCTCGAGACGATCGGTCTGGCTCATCGCCACGGCTACCGCTGCGTCTCCTCGCATCGCTCGGGCGAGACCGAGGACACGACCATTGCGGACCTCGCGGTCGCGACCAACTGCGGACAGATCAAGACCGGCGCGCCCTGCCGCACCGACCGCGTGGCGAAGTACAACCGCCTGCTCGCCATCGAAGAGGGTCTGGGAGAGCACGCGCAGTACGCTGGACTTGAGCTTTCCTGAACCCTAGTCTCCAAGCAAGACCCAGCCCCGCGCGATGAGCCCGACCGAAAACCCCCAAGAGTCCCTCACCGAGACACTGGTGCTGCCCAGCGAGCCCAAGCGCCCGCTGCAGCAACTCGGTGAGCGTCTGCTGTACTGGGCTCCGGTTTTCGCGCTGATGGTGCTTTTCGCACAAATTGCCTTCCTGGGCGTGCGCCCCGCACTGGCCGAGAAGCAGCGCATGGATGTCGCCGAGCGCGGCATGCAGGAGCGCCTGCAGGTTGCCGAGGCCAACTTCCAGGAAGTCGAAGCCCAGCTCAGCGTCCGCAAGGATCCGATCTTTCAGGAACGCCTGCGTCGTCTGCGGCTGCATCCGCCGACGGCCCAGTGAAGCTCAGGGCACGCATGGTGCCTGACTCCACGGCCTTGCTGCTGACGGCGCTCCTCGCGGCTGCGCCTCAGAACCCTGACTTTCCGCTGCGCAATCCGTTTGAGCCGGGCCCGGCAGCACGCGCACTGCTGCCCTTTGAAGAAGGCGAAGGTCGCGTGCGCGGAAGCGAAGCGCCCGCGCTGGCGCGGCTGCGCGCAGGCGCCATCACGAAGGGCGAAGATCCCGAGTGCACGGCGCTGGATCGCGCACTGGAGGCGGGCCGGATCGAATTCGCACGAATGCAGGCGCTGCAATTGCAACGATTGCACGGCGACCATCCTGCATTGATGAGACGAAAGGCCCTGCTGCAGCCGACGCAGGGTGCGGCCGCTACGTCTGCGCCCATGCCGGAGGGCTTCGAGCTGGTGCTGCCGCCGCTGGAGCTCGACTCCGCGGCGGACCTGACGGGCGGCAGCCCGGATCGCCGGCCTGCGCCGGGACTGATCGCCGACGCCGGCTTCTGGTGGAGCGACGGCACGTGTCTGCAGCGGATTTTCTCGGGCACCCGGCTTCGGATCGATGCGCCCGGCGGGACTCCGTTGAATCCGCCGTCCAATCCGCCGACGGGCTGGATCGGGCGACATGGCCCAGGCCGTGTTCCGCTCGCCGCCGCCGGAGGCCGCATCTGGACCGTTCTCGGCGGCCGGTTGCTGGGCATCGCACCGGACGCGGAGAAG
>Ga0209668_10000134_pt1 | contig 30644 bp, 44 predicted proteins | sample FrelakmetPLP11PL_FD_187150 | JGI IMG/M metagenome (GOLD analysis project Ga0209668, IMG submission 187150) | Freshwater lake sediment microbial communities from the University of Notre Dame, USA, for methane emissions studies - PLP11 PL (SPAdes)... | ecosystem: Environmental > Aquatic >...
CATCAGACCTCAAATGGTTCTGGTGCGGATAAATCAGGAGGAAAAATCATGGAAGCAAAAAACGTTACATCAACAATCGGCCAGCGGGCCGCAGTTGCACAGCCAGTTGAACCACTCTACATGGTAGGGATTGTCATGAGCAGCCCCAACCAGACTCTTCATACACGGTGGATTGACTCCACCATGATGACAGCGGAAGTTGAATACAAGTTAACTCCGGAAGAGCGCAAGGCAATCAGCCGGGTACGGGCCAGATACGGACTTGCCAGAGATGAATGTGTCAACTTCATGGACTCTGGAATGCTCATCTGCAAGGAGAGCCAGCTCCGGGGCCCCGGGGATGACACTTACTACTCCGTGGAAGATCTGGTCTACGGAAAGATGACCAGCGAAGGGAAGCGTCAGGTTCCCGTATACCCGTCAGAATGGGGTATCCAGAAGAAAATTAACGTGGGTGCAAAGACCTGCATGGAGGCCATCAGGCCGGGCCTTACAGCCAACGTTCGTATCATTCCCATTCAGAGTGCAAGCACAACTGAAGGAGAGCTCTATGACCAGATAATCGCCTCTGTCCGGCACCAGATCTATGGAGACCTGTTCGTCCGGCTGCAGGAAGTTATCGACATGGGCCGGGAGAAGATGCTCCCAAAGACCAAACAGAGTCTCATCGACAAAATTGAGAACATGCGGAAGGCCAACATCCTGAACGACCCAGAAATCGAGCAGGAACTTAACAGGTTCTTACAGGTTGTTCAGAGTGAAGTCCTGACCCCGCTGGTTCAGGAGCTTGACCAGAACATGAACATGCTTTCCAGCAGGTTTGGGATGATCCGGGGTGGGGATGAATGACCTCACTCACCCAGCTCATTCTAGAAGCAACCACTACGGTAGACCCCGCAGTAAAATACTCACTTCGCCCGGGGGAAGCAAATGCTCTTGTTCTGACTCTATGTGTAAACCAAAACGTACCTGACTTCGAAGAGGCCATGGATATGCTTCAGAAATTCAAAGACCTTTCTCCAGCAGAACAATTAGCTCTGGCAAAAAGAATCGCAGAAATCTCCGGGGAATCTGAAAAGGTAGTTGGATACCACCACGTAGGAGGGCCCGTTATTAACTTGTGGGTGAGAGATAAAAAGTCCAAGGAAATTGAATTCGATGTATTGGCCGACGAAACCACTGGTAACATGCTTGCCAAAATAGGTGACAATATTATCGCACTGGAAGCAGGAGATATTCCAGAGCCAAAGCCATACTTCAAAGAAGGTGACCTCTGATGTTACACGAAGTTCATTGCACGAAATGCGGGATGGTCTACTGGGCCGACCTTCTGGATACCAATCTGGAAATAACTGACCCCATCACCGTCCTTGACAGGCTCCGGTGCCCGGGTAACCACGTTGAGCTATGCTCCCCTTCAGTATACCTTGAATTCACCGGGAAGACCAAAGAGGGCCATGCTCCCTCCGATGAAGAGTGGCTTAAGACCATGACAGAGCGCCATGGAAGGCTATACGACAACTCCGAAGTAGGGGGCGCCTTCTCTATCACGGGCTTCTCCTATGGCATGGCCTTTGGCACAGAGAAGGCTACGGGGAAGAAGGTAACACTGGACTTCACCAGCAGTCCATCTGGGAGAACCAGATATTATTGGGTAGTGTGAAGTTTCATGTGTAAATTCTTCTGCCCTAATTGTGGGAGTGACAGGCTCTACATTCAGAGACCTGTCAGAGCAGTATACGCAACAAAAAACGCTGCACACTCATCGACCAATGAGGGTAAAGCCAGATACAAATGCCTCCGATGTGCATTCCCATTCTCATCGGACGCCGCAGTAAGAGAGGTGAAGCCCGATGCCCCGCGGTTCAGTTAAGAAAGTCAACCTTAACACTATTAAATCCCGGGTAAGAAAAATTCACGAAGAATGGTGCCTCACCATGGGCCTTAAATCCAGTAACATTGTATGGAGGGTAATTCCCCACAAGCAGATGACGATGTTGCACGGAGGGCCCGCAGTAGGGCTCTGCTATGGTGGTAATGGATGGGCCCGTATCTTCTATTCCCGGTATCATCTGGAAAAGCACTGGGACAATGAAAAATACATCAGTGACCTCATTGCACATGAACTGGTTCATGCCAAGTTACCCCGGGGCCTTCCAAAGATGCATGGGGTGGAATTCCGCCGGGAATGCACGAAGTATGGTTTCCACTCTGGCATGTAATGCCCGAAAGCCTAAAGAATGTGAAGGAGTAAATATCTTCCAATGGATTCAGAACCTGAAGGAGCAGGCAACATCTTATACGTGAATTTTGTCTACAGATGTCCTAGCACAAAAAAATGCGGTAGAAAAATTCGCGTAAAATTTCTTGATAATCACGTTGTAACTGCAGTCCCATTACTAGATGAAAGTGGTAAACCGGATGGATTCACAATGTCATATACTGAAGGTGAAGGAATCCGAGATCTTACCGAAGATGACCCGCATGCAATTGAAGAATTTAACGTCGTTAAACTACTTGCGAACCAGTTTCTTAGCTGGCTCTACGGTGTAAAAGTTTTCAACGGCGTAGACTCTTATTGAATCCTTAATTGGCAACCTTTCGGAATTTCCGAAAGGTTGCCAATTAAGGATTAGGAGATTTTTAAATGCCAAGTAAAGTAGCGAAGAACAGGAATGACCACGATGTAAATGTGTTATATAGTGGCAGACTTATACAATATCCCGAATCCCAAGGTATAAATCTTGATAGATTTGACAGGAGATTGTTTCGTATTGACAATGGAATACCAATATTACAAAGCGAATACACCCACGACCCCACAAAGCTTCCTCAAAAGGAGGACGGAACCCTTTGGATTACTCCCAAATTAATAGCAACACTTTATGCGGGAGTAAGGAATGACTTTGTATACCCAGCATCACATCCGAAAGATGGGGCGTTTTACAAGAAAGAGAAAAATACTCCAGAGCATGTAACGTATTTCAGAAAGCCCGGGGTATTAGTGGGGTATCCATCGTGAGATGTGAACCTTTAGACCCCGAACGTGTGCTTATCGTTGATGTCCGGGGAGACCCCGGGAAGCACAAGAAAACGAAAGCCCACAAATACACCTATGAATCGAGTGAGGTATTCCCGGACGGTCAGGGTAAAGACCAGTATAACGCCATCATCATCCACATCGATTGGAAATGTACAATCTGTGAACGAATTGTAACGCAGATAGTGCGGGCCAGTGCCCCACGTAAATGCGATGACTTTGTGGAGATGGAAGACGAATCGACCACGTAATGCACACCGATGCCCCGCGGTTCCGCGGGGCATCGGTGTGAAAGGAGTGATTGAAAATGTCAAAGGTAGGAACCCGGGCACCAGTCCCGGATAATGCCCCGATGTGCTACGGCGACGGGATGAATGGATCGAAGTGTGACACTTGCGATGTTCCGGATGAGTGCATGCAGGAATGGAGGCATCGGAATGCTGCACGATGGAAGAACAGGGTGTGATTAAATGGTAAAGACCAGATTGGAAACTGTTCCGGAAATACTGGAACATTTGAACCTTAAAATCGCAGAGACAGAACGAAGTCTTGAAAATTGCACTGGGTATTATGCCTCAAAAAGACTTAAAGACGAACTTCAAGTAATGAAATATTTTAGAGATATGATCATCTGTTAGGTGATTGCACATGAAGAAATCAAAACATGCAAAGAAGAGCGCAGCAGAACCTTGGCAAAAATGCCAAGATAAGAAATGTTCCTGTTGCGGAGAACGACTTGTAGACCGCGGTTACGGGTATCCGGTATGCCCGAGTGTCCCAAGGAGGGAATACGCATGAAATCATCACTGAAAGAAATAAAATTCAATGAACCAAGTGCAGTAAGGTGTGCCTGCGGGCAGCTCTGCGCAAATCCGGCAACGCATCAAATCCATGCCAAGTATTGCGACGTGGTAATTGAGACCGGAGTAATGTTCGGAGCCCTTAAACTGGAAGACTTCAACAAAGCCCGACCTGCAAAGAGAAGAAATCTGATTACAAGTGGAGATGAGTAAGATGGTGTATCACATTGTAACTCAAGACCGGGAGAGAGCAGTGCTCCCCCCATGTAAAAACTGTGGAAGTAACGTAAGGTTCCGATTCGAAAAGGACTATTATTCGAAGGGTAAACTCTTCTGTGCCTGTGAGAAACAGAGCTTTGTAGTTGGTGGCATTCGCTCAAGGGAGGGTGTAGACATTCCCGGAGACGCAATACAGGCCGTCCGGGACAAAATGGAAGGGTATGGCTTCCGGGATGTAAGCATAATCGCTCCGGACAAAGAAAAAATCTACAATTATCCGTCCGGATACAGGATGATTATCAAATCCTCCGGTCATGTGAGCCCGGAAGTGTATCTTGAAATGCTCAACAACAAAAAGCCGGAGCGGACTTTCGTAGCTACATATGAATATGGATCCGTCATCATGGAGCACGCACCCTTCAGCCAATGGGAGAATCGCACATGGAACTGGGTAGAGCGGCCACAGCGAGCCAACAAAGACCTTACCACGGCGTTATACCACTATCTCGTGAAAAACATGTCCGGGGGAGAGGCCAGTGACTTCCACGCCAATAAATGGAACAAGCAGGTTATCTACAAGGAAGAAAATTACGAAACAGAGCAGGCCAGAAAGAAACAGAATGCTCTCGATACAGCCAAGTATGCACACCGCCAGAATGTGAATGCATACCTCCGGCGTATCAGGGAGCACGAAGAGGGTATTGTTTCCTGCCGAAAACTGTTTGAAGAGGCGAAAATTCAATTTGAAGAAGAATGGAAGGAGGCGCTTTGATGACCCCCGAACCAAAAACCTACAAACCCGGCCCTGTGGCCACTACATATGTAACGGAGAACGAATACCTGACTCTCATCCTTGAAGACCTCATGGATATGGGATTCACGGACATCACTTTCAAGAACCATGTATTTAGTGCAATAAGCAAATACAAGTCCGTAAATGAAAGAATTTACGGGGTAAGAGACCGGGCGGTAACCTACAACTATTTCACGACCTGCGGGCTCCTTGTCCGGGCACCGTGGACAAATGGAAGGCACCACAATTGGGCTCTCACAGAGGTAGTAAACAAGATTGAAGCCTGCCTATCACCGGATCGGAAGTCCTATCGCTTCGACGTAGCTTCTGATAAATGCAATCCAAAGTATGCATTCCTTGCCCCGAATTGGACAAAAGGATTCGTATTATTTGAATCTCCAGAATTCCCAATGCAGCATGCAATGCAGCATGCATACCTAGAGATGAAGAGAAAGGAACGTGCAGTTGTCACAGAAACGAAAGGTAACGACATGCTCCGGGGTAAAATCCGGGGACTGCAGGTAGACCTTGACATTGGAGAAAAGAGGGTCGAAAAATACAAAAATGACCTGCTGCAAATGCAGGACTCTTTCATATGTAAATACCCGGACGTTACCCCGGAGCAGATTGCAGAATGGTGGATATCATGAAGCGAATTATCTGTTTATTAATCCTCTTCATTCTCTTATTCTCTCCCGTATCCGCGGCAACCACTGCTGTCAATGCCAGCCCATGCCCCTGTAAACCGCAGTATTCCACTATCATGGAAAAAGAACACCTGATAAGGAACATGACAACGGAGCAGGCATATGTATTCTGGGGGGATCAAGAAGTTCAATGGGTGCAGGGAGATAACACTTCATTCTGGATACCTGATATAAACATTCTCAAAGGGTCTACACTGCTACATAACCACCCGGCCGGATGTATCAATGGTTTCTCTTATCAAGACCTGAAACTAGCTTACAGAAGCCATGTAGATACCATGATCGTTACCACGCAATGCGGAATGTGGGAAACTAAAAAGCCCTTCAAAGTATGGAACTACACGGAGTGGAAATCGTGAAATTAACTAAAGATGAAGAAAGAGAAGTTATATCTGTAAGAGACAGGATAAGCAACCTTACCGACGAGATTATTGAAATTGACGACGAAATTGTTAAGTTGCTAACTGTTGAAATCGCCACATTAACTAAAAAACGAGCGATATTGGAAAATGAACAAAATATTCTCATTTCTAGGGATGTGGAGATATGTTTTCACGCTGGGTCGAAATTTAAAAAGAAAGCAAAGGCTTTATTGGACAAATTAGAGGAAAAACCATGACCATGAAAAAAGTGGGACAGTCCCTTTACCTGCACGTTTCTGCAATTGGAGAACTATCAGAATTACAGCAAGGGAAAGTAACAAAGGCATTTGAAATTGCACGTTCGCATTTCCCGGGACTTCAAAAAGAGAATGTAACCCTGATAAAAATATCCCCCATGAATATATCGTTTATCGTATCTCCTGACTGGGACACTGCCATGGAACCCCGTATTAACTTTTCATATGTAGTTCATTGCAGTTCCACGGGGTATCCGGCAGGGGGAAGTTGTGTAAAATTCCTTGATTACCGGGACAAACACATCATCTACCACCACAAATGGGCTTTCTGCGCTGCGTCCTATGATGGATTCAACCGGAGTGATTCCATGGCATGGTCTCAATACTGGACTGAACACCCCGCGGTAAAGGCCCTTTCCAAGCGGGATCCGAAATGGCGGAGTAAAATAGGGAATTACGACTATTGGAAAAAGAACGTGTTGGATGAGATAACATGATCGATAAAGAAAAGATAAACAGCACATTTATGATCGTTCAGGCCCTTTGTAGGTCTTGTAATACTAAAAAACACACAAAAAAAGATAAATCGTTGATTGTATCGTGGTTAGATTAATCGTTAAACTCTTCCCCTTTTAGTCCTTTAAGATTCTCTACCACAACAAATTTGCGCGCAGAATTTCCTTTCTGCGGGTAACACGCTTTACACTCGAAACACGCGAGATGACATTTCTGTATTCTTTCCCCGAGACTGCTAGTGTGCTCCTTGATATACTCATTCGCTTCCGATCGTGGCATATTATATACGACGTTAAATATGCCTGTGACAATTCCATTCTGTAACCAGTCTCCACTTGGGATTAGCGGATATGTATTATTTGGAGGCAATTTGTGTCCAAAATCGTATCCGAGACCGTCAAATGTCATTGGTAAATCAACATATCTATTTGAAAAAATCGTAACCATGTTCTCCGGGGGCCAATATCCGCAGTTGTTAACTACATCGTCAAGAATATCCCAGCGTTTTGTAAACAGGGTGCAAGTTGTTTGCGGATTGCTTGCTGCAATGTTTATCAGGTTAATTAGGTGAACGTTGTTTACCAGTTCCCCTTCTGCGTTAAATCTTACCGTCTCATTCGGTGAGAACTCCGGCATCTGTTTTTCGCAAATTATCCCGCGAGACAGTATCGACAAATTATTATTAAAATGCCACCGGGATGCTCCCTGCCGGGACATGGCCGTTATGGAGTAGCAACTTCCACATATAAATGGGTGTGCCGAATTGCAGGCGCGCTGATTACAACCGTTGCGGTTCATTGACATACAGAATGGATTATCGAATGGGTTTGTATTAAGAGAGAGCAATTTGTCCATTTTATTTCCAATTTTTGCAGATTTCTGTGCGTGCTTCGTATAAAATAATCCATTAATCATCATAGATTTCTCTATAATCGAAACGTCGGTAGGATCACTACCCAAAATTGGCTCTGGGCCAATAAATACGTTATTCCTAACCCGGGTGCATATTTCGCTCATATCAAGAATACTACAGGGCTCATTTTTAATCTGCACTGGCATTCTAGGTTCGGTTCGCCCAGTAGTGGTCACCTTTATCTCTTTTTGCCCCGCGATTTCGGCATTCCTCTCCTTGTTACAATTACACTCCAGTTTTTTGTTGGCCTTTATATATGCAGTTTTATCCTTCGGGGTATGCCCGGTAAGCGGGGCGATATAATTTCCCTTCGATTCGCAAAAATTAAGGGCATCCGCTGGGACGTTTTTCTTATTCCCATAAGAACGGACGCAATCTTTAGACGCCACGATTATCGCCACATTCCTACTGACTTGCCTTCACGAATCTGTTCGTGGCAACGACTCATCCTCCGGGACGGGGCCTCATTCATCTTCGTTTTTGAACGGAGACATTTCTTCAACATGCTCGCATACGTCCGGCTACCTTTCCTGCCTTTTTTTGCCATATTAATAACTGGTAAAATAGATGATAAAAGGTTATCTGCGACTGCTTACTTTTGGATGAGATCTTCTCTTCGATGAAACTCCACCATACGCCCTAATGGCCTTTCTACGGATTCTTACCCGTTCTGGTTCTAATATTCGATTACAGATTCTTAAACGCTCTCCCCTGTCTAAAGACGGGGCTTCCCCCGTAAGCACCCTGATGCAATTTGCCTTTAATTTCCTACAACTTTCCATACAATTACCTTCTCTGGGATAATTTTGGGTGTGACTTTCGTTTCGCAGTATGCGATTTTACCCATCTGGACTGATATCGGCTATACTTCGAAGTTCCAAATCCAATCTCGCGGCACATCTTTACCCGTTTATTTTTTGGAACCTTTTCCCGGGTAAGAATCCGTATACACCGGGTAATAACTTTGTGAGCATCCTGTTTTGGGACGTTTCTTCCACTTGCCATAATAAGAACATCTCCGATACGGTATTAATATGTTACCTCACAATCGGTAATCTCAATTTTTGTGGGGTCGAGAACGGTTACCGCGAGTGTTTCGTCTTGCACATGCATCCCTTGTCCTAGATATGCGGATCTTGTTCCATATTTTGCGTGATAAATTACAGCGTCATATCCATATTTTTTAAGAATCGCTTCCGCGTCCTTTGGCTTTCTGACATCGATTTGCCCCTGACCAAAAACATAGTGCTCTTTATCTATGAAATATGGGTGATATCCCCTTGGAAAAAACTCTTTTGCAAATTTATCCATCGGGTCTCCCGGGGCAATAAGCATTCCTTCAGACACATCGAGAACTTGGTCTGGATGAAGTTTGCATGTGTAAATTACATCTCCATAACGTTCCGCAAACCCTTTATTTTTAGCAAAATGAATTCCAAATCCCAATTGCTCTGTAGGAGAGTATTTTTTAGGAAGACGCATACTGATAAATTTCAGCGAAGATCCGTGATACCAGATTCCGGATAAACTCATTTATAACAATCTACAACCGTATTAAAATTAGTTTCGCCCGGGCCCGAAGGCTATGGGCGAAAGTGTTCTTACCTCTTGGCCTGCTTGACGCAAGCTTTGAACTTTGCCTTCTGGCTTCCGCCAGTTCCACGCTTTGAACGGAGGCATGCCCCGACGCGCTTTGCAAATGAATTTGCCTGTCTCTTTTTTGCCATTTTACATCACCTGATCAGAAATCACTGAAATCCGAGAATACGCTTGATGCTTTCTTCCTGCCACCGCGGCTGCGGGGAGATGCTCTCCCTGCGGCCTGTGCAGCACACTTGCGGAATGCAGCCTTGCCAGTCCCGTTCTTACGGAGGCATGCTCCAACACGCTTGTTGTATGCTGATGGTTTCTTCCGGTGACAGATCTTTAGACCCTTTGCGGCCAGTGCATGACGGGCTGCATGGGAAATGCTTGTAGTGCCGGATGGCTTCCGAGCACTCTTGTGGGTTTTACGCCTTTTCGTTGCCATAAAATAACCTCACGGTCACTACATATATAGTTTTATGAAAAAAAATTCATCTACTTTCTATTAGAATCGCAGAATAATTCCATTGAAGCCTTTAAATTTTCTATAACCCCATCCGTTGTTTTTATATCGGGGTTTAATTTTGCAAATGTTTCCGCAATAGGGGTAAAATACTCTTCAAGCGTCTCCATAAAAGTATCATCATAATACGAATCGGCAAGCCTGTAAGTTTTTACATCAATTTCTTCGTTGCAGAATACAATCTCCTTCTCCATAAGTCCTTTAATGTGATAATCTACTAATTTAAGGCTCATTTTAGTAGATTTTGATATTTCTGAAAGCCGGAGAGGACGCTGACTATTATAAAGAGAAACTAAAATTTTAGATTTGGTATCTTCTACCTTCGATATTGCAATCTGCTTCATCGGAAGAAATACGTCCCGTCCGGCCGCTCAAATTTCGCAACCTTCCGGTATTTCCCGGTCTTCGGATTGAACTTCATGAACGTGGGAGTGGAATCGATATCATAATTTTTATCCCATTCTGTTCCATCCGGGCCGTCAATATCGACATACTTTATTTCTCCGGATTTCAGTTCTTTTGCGAGAAGTTCTTTCTGTTCTTCGCATGTATCGCAATATTCCATCCCAATCATTATAAATTTGGGCTGGTTTTCGGATTTTACTTCCAATTTTGCTTCAGATTTCTTTTTCACCATTGTTAAGCCTCTGCCGATTTTATCATTTTTTTTTCGTTAGGCGTGAGTTGCTTCCACGTCTTACCCGGTTTGATTTTACCCTGCTCCTGAAGGTTTATCATGGTCTTATGCCTCTTTGCATTCCTGACCATTTCACCTGTGCGCGCTTCGAGATTGGTTTTAACTTCCGCGATATCCTTCTTACACTTTCCGCACCTTGTCTTTTTTTGCGCATTCCCAAGTTCTTTTTTTGCCCTCTCAACATGATCCATCCAATCTTCACCAGAGGATTCTTCCGCGGAAGAATCCCGGGAAGAAACTTCTGGATCCTCTGACTCTTCTTCCGATACTCCGAATTGAAGCGGGGCCGATGTCGATGACAATGAGGAATCTTTGATAACTTTATGTGAATGATTGTAAAATTTGGTTCGCTCCTTCCTTTCGTCAATCGGGATAAAAACATCTGCTATAACGGTTACTACGCGCGAAATTATAACGGCAGATACAATAGGAACTGTCGCAGCAACTACTCCAAGTGATGCTGCTTCCATTGGAGACACCGGGTGCGCTAGATATGGTTCAGACATGATTATCCATTATGTAATATTCAACCCTTTAAGTATATCGTTCACCTGTTCATCAAACCACTCCGGGCCACCCGGGGTAGTTGAAATAAGGGAATAATATGAGGGATGGTCGGTTTTTAACCATTCCATAGCCAGATTACTTACGCTTCCATACTGTTTTTCAACCACACCAAGATAAGATGAAGCCATTCCAAAGAACATCCTGAAAGGAGATGCTTTGGCTTCTATATCACTTTTCCCTGTCTCCCAGAGAGATACGTTGTCGTCAATTGCAACTATCAGGTTGTCAAGTGTAAAATCCGGTCGGTCGAAGTAACTGTTAAGGAGCTGGCGGAATATCCCATCCCCCATGTTCCTCATTGCCGTGTCCATTGCGCTCATAATGCTGGTGCCTCTACCTCTGTCTTCTTGGATTTCCTCGTGGTCTTCTTAACCGGAGTGACTTCCTTATTAACTTCCGGGGTTACTTCTGTTATAACTTCCGGAGTCTCTTCCGGGGTAACGGTTGGAGTGTATTCCCTTGGTGATAGTGGAGATTGTATGAAATCTGATGATGTTGTGGGTTTATTTTCAACATCAGCGAACGTTGGTGACCCGTATGCCCCGCGCTCCTGTGTGACTTCAGGGGTTACAATGGGCCGGAGATCTCTCTCTAAAGCGTTCTCTTCACCTTCCGGATGGGATTCGTCAGAGCCAAGCGAGGACGAATCCTCATCGGAATCCACTCCGGAAAGTTCCTCCGGGACTCCCATTATACCATGGCAGAACGGGCATTCTATTTCATCTATTCCACGCGGGAAAGTTATGGTCTTCTGACAGTACATGCATGGCAATGTTACCGTGTGTTCCGTTACCATGGCTCCTACCTCTTGCTGTAAGGCTGGTGACTGTCCGGGATCCATCGCCGGGGGCATACCTGACTTCCCGGTTATAATTGCTCCAACCACGCCTGCAACCTGTCCTATTCCTTCTGTGACAAGGTTCTTAATCATCTCCCTGTTTTCTTTTCTCTCTTCGAATGAGCTCTTCTTATCGGATATTTCTGCCATTACTTTCTGGAGCTCTATAAAGTTATGGAAGTCATCAGATGATCGGATCCCATTGGAAGAGAGGTTTCGATTTTTTTTTAACTCATCTATCTCCTGTAGGATCGCATTCATCTGGTTCGGGCCCTGTCCGAGAGACTGGTCAATCATCTTTGTCATGATTGTTTCCATAAGCGGGTCTCGTTCTTTAGAATTGGCCGATTTGAGGTTATTTAACTCGTTCTTCACCTGCTCGAGCTGTTGCTGGTGAAGCATCTGCTGGGCGGTCTGCTGCTGGTTTCCGTTGTTCTTCATCATCTCCGTGAGTAACACGAGAAGAACATCTGCAGTTCCCTTCTCCTGTGTTCTTGGGGCTACCTGCTGAACCAACTGTTGCATCTCTAATCGCGTCCTCTCGCGCTCCTGCTGTAGAATTCGTAAAAGGCTGCTTTCACTCATTCCCTGACTCTGTTGGGGCGGGGGCCTCTGATACATCTGCTGCTGCATCATCATCTGTTGCTGTTGCTGCTGCATCTGCTGGATCTGCCACCAGATTTGGGCCAGATGTGGGTCTGCCTGCACCCTATATTGAAAGTTGGGGTCGGTCTGGGACTGCATCAATACGTTCTGCTGTTCCGGGGTATATGGCGCGGGAGTATTAAACGCCGGGGGCGCATATGTCCCCGGGGCCGCACCAACCGGGCCATAGAATGCATTCATATTAGGCTTGGTGCTCCGGAGATTAATTCCATCATACAGCGCGCTAGCTTTCTTTCTCTCTATTTCCCATGTATTAAGGTTCCTCTGGTATTCCATGGCAAGTTGTGGCTGAACGGACTTCGGGATCTTTGGGAATTGCGTAAAACCTGCCTGTGCTTCGGTTGGGCTAATCATTCCCTCCGGGTAGTGAAGGTCGAAAAACCGATCAAGGTCTCTTACAACATCAGCAGGTAAACGGAACCCCCGATAGGAATTCTTTAGCACATCCATTGGTGTCTGCTCTAGGATTTTGTCAACGTCGATTGACTCAAACGTATTCCCCATGTTTGCCGGGGAGTTAACCGTGGCGTATGGCGGGGTGTTGTTGGTGATGTTCTGTTGTGGCAAAGTGCATGAATCTTCAATCATTGTTGTATCTCCATATGTAGAATTATAAATCGGGTCGCTATCCGGAGACGGAGATGTTTGTTCCGGGAATAACTGGGGGGCTACGCCCTTTTTGCTTTTCGGTATAGGATTTGGCCTACCCGAAGCGTGTTGCTCTTTTACCCACGCCTTCGCTCCTTCCTTGTCCATTCCAAGTACTTTTCCAAGGAAATCGTAAGACAACGTAGCAGGCATATTGCATCCGGGACACTGGACAGAAATGTGACTTCCATTCTTCCCGATTACGATATCTTCCTTTGTTACCTGCGATTCCATTTCGCATACTTTACATTGCCTATCTACCATTATTGCTCACTCTCCTGTAAGGGCTTCAATTGAAGGTTCTTATTTTTTTGCTCCATGGCATCAAGTGCATCAAGCAAACCAAGCCCGAATACGAACAATGATATTCCACTCTTACCTGCCATTTCGTATCGCTGTTCCCGGGGAAGTTCCCGGTTTAACGATTCTCCGATTAAACCTATTGCAGAACCTACAACCATTGCGGCCTGTATACTGGGTGCCGCAACTTCTGCAAAAGATGATAATGCGTGGAAAGGATTTGTATCCGGGACTGCCGGAACAGACCCGGTGGGGAGATGCACTTCCATGTCTCCTCCGCCCTGCTTCCTTACGGAGACCTTTGTGGTATCTCTTGGTTTTTCAAGTTCTGCGCGTTGCGCAGCGTATATCGGTTCCAGCTTCTTTTTCACTTCGCTGATTTTATTTGAGCACGTTACTTCATGCATTCCATATTTAGCGGCTATATCTTTAACCGACATATGATATGGTGGTAGCGTAAGTGCATAGAGATCCATGGGGTCTACTTTAACCCGGGTTCTCTTTTTAACAGTTCCTTTTCCTGATTCCGTTCCTGTCATTAATAAATGATACTGTTTAAAGTTATATTTATAGTTTACTAAAATGATAGTGAATACAAATGTGTTTATAACAATTTGAACTTTGAATGTACCCCATTGGGTAAAGTTTATTGCACATGATAAATTATAATAGAACGATTGATACTAATGCCCTTGTCTATTGGCAAAAAGGAAGAATTAATCTTTCAAATTATAGAACAAATGGCGTTACTTGAAGTAAGATTAAAAGAGGTAGAACTTGCTGCTTATGAAATGTATAAAATTAAACAAAAAATTGATTTAATTACAGCTTCGTTTGAAAAATATAATCGGATTGTATCCCCAATTATAGAAAAAGAATTGGAAAATAGTAATAGTGATAGTTAAGGAATTAACATGTGCTGAATCGTGTAGATAATAATCGCCACCATTGCTCCTGATAATGCCCCCCAGAATCCATTTTTAATTCTGGCTTCAGTAACTGTAGCAGTTTTAAATTCGATAAATGCAACACGAAGGTTCTCAAAATCCCCTCTGATCGCGGTTACATTTTTATCAAATTTCTCATTAGTTTCCTTAAGTTCAACATTTAGCCGCTTAAGCTCCTCTAGGACGTGCATTGACCACACTCCCCATCCAGCACTATCTAAATCCGGTGGAATTTACGTACACCCCCCTCCAAATTTCGAACATAATTTTCTAATACTCTCAAGTGAACAAAACAAAACAAGCGCCCTACCATTGATTGCGTTGCTGATTTGAACCCGAATGAGAATCCATATTTCACGTCCATCTTTTTTCCGCATGCGTGCAAATGTTGAACCTCCGTTTGGATAACATTCTCTCCCACATCGTTCAAATTCTTCTCTTGATATATAAAATTCTGATGAATTTCTACCAACCACTTCTGAAAGAGTATCGTATCCGAACAAACCAACGGTTTTTTTATTTGCCCATGTTACAATTCTGGAAGAAATAACCGCAACTCCAATTGGTAATAAATCCAAAGATTCCCTATATAGATTGAAATCGTCTGATTTACTTGCCAAAGTAGCTGTCAATTCTTCCAGAATATCCATATTATTGGAGATTTAAATCACCGTTTAAATTTTTTTTTAAGTGCATCTATTATCGCCTTTATCCTATCTTTGAGCGACGGCTTCGGGATAGGATTGGGATTTGGGGGATTTGGGGGATTGCTGGGCTTGTTAAGAAATGTTATTTTAACTTCGGTGGTATCCTTTGTTACATCAACCATCTTAACGATTACTTCACTCCATCCGGTAGCACTTGCAGATATTGTTGCCCGCTTATCAATTTCCAAATCCACGGAAAAATTAAGTCCCTTCGAAATGAACTTTCCATTTACCGTAAGGTTTGCATCGTCACTGCAAACTACTGTAACCTTCTGATACAGGGCACCGCGACCAAACTTAACTTCGGAGCTATCAAGCGGTACAATTGCTCCGATAAATCCTGACGCCCAGTATCCTGCCGGAATGTAATTGAGCTTGGGCCATCCAGCTTTTCTCCAAGACTGAAGAACTATAAACTCTCCTGCTTTCGTCCATCCTACAATCGCCATGGCGTGGCCACCTACAGATGCCCCGCGTGGTAGTGGCCAGTGTCCGTCTCCCCTTCCTTGTTCGTAATTCTCGAATACTTCCCAAGCTGAAATAACCGCCCAACCGTGATCGAATAAAGCGCGCTTTATGCTCTCCGGAGATGTACACTGTGCGTATCCATCAATTTTATGTTCCGCTGCAGTATCAAGTGCCTTTTTGGTTGTCTCCGGGTCTATATCCGGATATGGGAAGTCCCATTCGGCTGTCCCACTTTGAGAAAGCCACCACTGCCACTGCCTACAGGTTCCTACCTTAATTGCAGCAAGTATTGCATAATCGATGAAGGATCCGCTGGGTACAGTCACGTGGCCCAATTCCCGGGACTTAAAATAGCAACAGGCATCGGAGAACGTCTGTGGATATGCCACGTCTATCGTTGTCCAGTATGGGCCTATCGGCTTTGAAATATTGTATTGTGCTTTTGACTTATCTGCTTCCGTGGGTTTGTCCCCGGTAAGTTTCATGTAAACGGAGTCCATTACTTCGGACATGGCTTCTCCGACACAATTGTGGACTGCAACGGTATTTACGATGTATGAATGATCATCGTCAACATCAAGATTGTAAACATGCTCCCCGTGGTAAATTTCCTTTACTATTGAGCGAACCTTCGAATAGTAAAATCCGCCTGAAAAGTAACCAAATTTAGTTGCGGTTCCATTCCGAATTGTCTTCGGTGAAATTTCTAGGCAATATGCATCTTTCCTATCCTCATACTTCGTCCTGTTCTGTGCATTTCCACGAACATCGCAACGCATTAAAATATGCTGCATCTGCCGGAGTAACTTCGGGGACGTTGTAACTACTTGGGTAGTATCTATTTTGTCCTTATAATGCCCATCTCCGGCATTCCAGCCTCCAAATATATGAGTCTGCAATTCTGGGAGAAGGAACATCAGTCTGGAATTTAATTCTTTTCCGTCGCAGTACTCATTTCCAAGTTCCCTGAAAATATTGACCCACTTCTCGCCCTGAAGCCTAACGGTTATGCAAGTGGGTTTACTTTCCGATATGTGTATTGCAACGTTACCGCCATACTTCTTCATTGTGGTTTTTACACGTTCTGCATACTCCATTTCGGTGCTTCCAAGGGAAAAACAAACACGCTGTAGATCAAGAGAACCTTCTGCAAGGTATAATCCGAGAACCCATAAAAAGTCAGGATCCTTTTCAAACGACCACCGGGTTTTATCAGATACTAATCCGTCAAGTTTTGGTATTGCGACGAAATCGGATTCAGTAAGATCTTTCGCCTCTACCCATCCCCGCGCGGTATAAATTGGATGTTCCGGGGTGCATTCTATCTGTTTATTCAATCCATATATTTTGAATTTTAAGAGATTTCCCTGCCATTTCCTCTTCATTGTCTCCGTTACGCGCTTTATATTGCCAAGATGACTAACAACCCGGTCTCCTACCGTTATCTTGGATATTGATTTATATGTGAAATCCTCCATCAGAACTTCTGCGTTTCCCGGAAAGCAACTCCCTTGCCCCCCCTGATCCCGATGAAAAATGTCGGCTACACATGGAATGATATATTCATCTGGAAGTGGAACCGCGGTAACTCCCTGCGCTTCTTTTATTTTACTGTAACGCCAAACGCCGGGGAACCCGATAACTTTTTCCCCGGTTATCGGATCCTTTCGGATTTTGTCAAATTTAACCATACAATAAGTGTATCGAATAAGGTTTAAAAGGGTTACCCCGCACCACATTCCTACTTTGTCCCATCCGCCTCAAGGCGGGATCATCCGTTTCGGGAAGGACTTACGCGGGGTTAGGGTCGTTGCCACGCCGCTTGGGTGGCCAATTACTCTATTTGAAATGAGAGAATAATAACCCATCGACGCGCAAATCGGTAAGTTATGACATTGAGATGTCATAACTTCCAGTTACCATTGTCACTGATAACGCGGCGTATTATCGGTGAATAGCGATACCCCTACTTTGGGGTATCACGACACTTTGTCGTGATACTTGTCGTGATGTGCCTTTATTCGCTCCGCACATCGGGTCATCACGACACTCGTTAATTCTTTGATTTTATCCCCTCTTTTATCACCAAGGTTGCGCGAAGTGCAACCTTGGTGATCGTTTGGGGGATTTATCTTCGAGATTTGCGTCTTTTTACAGGGCCACATGAATGAACTTTAACCCATTCGTTAAAAGTCTTCATTGCTTTTGCCTTTGTTGCAAATGGCTGTGATTCCCCATTCCATCCGCCACGGTCATACTCCCGGACATAAAAATCTCCGCGAGATTTGTATAGACGAATCTGTGTGCGTGTATTTTTGCATACCGTCTTGGTCTTCAATAGTGCCATGAACAATATCCCGCGGCATCCTTTTTAAAGGTGTCGCGGGAGTATTATTTATGAATTTGATCGGCGGAACCATCGTAGGGATGCAGTTAGATCCGGAACATTTACCAGTGTTTATTATCGTTGAAAAAGACGGTAAGCAATACAAGATTGCCCCGTGGATAAGCATTTGCGACGTTAATAAAGAAGAATCTCCCGATGTGGGTTTACATGTGGAACATTATCCACCAATATTCGCAATTAAAACATTATGATGCTCAAAAGTATCTACTTTTGAGCATTGCACTTCTTATGCTGCAGGTGCTGGCGCGTCCGGCCAGATTGCGCGTTTGAATAGTTTTAACACCGATTCAACAACTGCGGTTAAACCTGCGAATGCTACGAGCTGTGCTTCCACGTCAAGTTCAGTGGGTACTACCCCTGTGACAATGGCGATTCCGCCGATTACAACACCAATCAGCATTGTTGCGAAGAACTTTACTGGGTCGAGTGTCTGTCCACCCTGCATATTTTTCAGTGCGAATACTCCGGCGTAAATTAACGATCCGATTATGGGGAGCAACAGCCCGCCCAGTGTAATATCTGCCATACAAAGTTCTTATATCTCTACGTTTATAAGGATTACTATGGCATTTAACAAAACGTGGAAGTTTAATGTGATAGCCGGAGGAGGACTTACCGAAAATGATGTGTTTTCATGGATCCAACAAGCAAGGATTCCTTTATGGTTCGACTTCCAATTCTCTCCGGAAAAGTGTAAATGGCACGTTGATTGCAGTGAAACTTACGGATGCTGGCCTAAACCTGATTATGAATGGACATTTATCGTTGTGCGCCCCACCAATATAACTAACGGTTTACACATGAAAAATGCATCAGGACTTGGATGGCCGGAAGGATTCTGCGTCACAGCAGACTTCGGAGAAGACCCAGAAACCCTTGGACTCCGGATATGGCACGAGGCTCTTCATTCTATGTCTTCAAATTCAGATATGCTTAACCCGGGTGTAACCCCAAATGACATAGAATCATTCCGGAACTTCGTTGAGACAAGCGATTTATTCAGGAATGACGCAACGATTACTTCGTTCCTGAATAAACCGATCAACCACCCAAACAACGCTGTTTTAAGGGCATATTATTACTTTAAGATGCAGCACGACCTTGGATGCCCCGCGCTTCCGCTGCCCCCGGTGTCTCCGTCGCCTCCTGCTACAATATCTTTATTAGAACGGTTCATGAAATGGTTCTTGAGGTTATTCGGAAAATGAAATATTGTAAGCGCCCAAAAGCGTTGAAAGGTGGTATCGGGCAACATGCAGACCCGCGCAAGATAAATAAACGTGTGCTTGCACTTGGAATTAAAACTGAAATGGAGCACACGAATAACAGGTGTATGGCAATGTGGATAAGTACGGATCATATTGTTGAACTTGGCCAAAATTATTATAAAGAGCTCATGAAAATGGAACGTAAATTAAAGAAATCTAAATCCTAACTCTCCGGAGAATCCGGAGAGTTAGGATTTAATTCCCAACCGGAAGCGTCAAATTATAAATTCCGGAACAAGTTGCAACTTTAACGGCCCAGTTTTTGGTTGTTCCGGGATAAGATGAAGTTTTGGTTGTTATGGTAACCGGAATTCCACATGGAATTGCAAGTGATGTTACTCCGATATTATTAGTCCAATTTGCAAAAGAACCTCCGGAAAACGTTGCCGTTACTTTAACGTTATTCATACGGGTATTTTGAGTATAATTATTTATACAGGTAACCGTGGCTCTCATTGTTGGAATGTTTACTGCATTGAACGGATTATAATCGCTTGGAAGACAATTAAGTGGGAACATCTTTTCCATGCTGTAAGAAAGCGTTGCATGCTCTACCTGTGATGAAGGATATGTATAATTCGGTGAAGACGGGGTATTGCAAAAGTCATAAATTTCGTTGTCGTTTTTCCAACGATAATCTTTCATAGCACTCGCACAAAACTCCGCGGTGTTATTAAATCTGGATGTCCTGAAATATGAATCTGCCTGATATTTCCACAATTGCAACCCGCTTGCATATGCATTTACTATTTCGTGGAATATTACATGGCCAATCTCCGGAATATTGTATTTTAAAGTATTTGGTTCAACTTTAAACGTAAACGACTCTCCTACCCCGTATACATTTCCCCCCATTGCCGATGTTCCAGTTGGTGCAAGTTTAACTCCGTTTTTATCGCGAATTATTGTGCTTGCGTCATAATAAAAAATAACTCCCGTGTGAGGTTGTTCCGTCTGCGGCCATATCCCCCATGGAGTCCCCCAATTTTGCGCATGCCACGGTATTGTCTGGTCATTTGTAACGGTTACATATTTTGGAACTGGATATGCATTTAAACCCTGCTGCACTATTACTGGTGTTAACGGGGATGATGTTGCATTTAAAATTATATATCTCCAGTTTTTCGTGTATGTCATAGTTTCTCCCTTGCAAATTTCGACCTGCTGCTTTTACGCCTTTCCCAGTCCTCTTCAAGCGAAGCTTCGTCTACAAATGGGTTCGGAGCATCCACTTCTGAATTGTTAATTCCCTGCATGTGATTATCTAATATGCTCTGTAATATATATCCATCCACTCTCCAGCTCCTGAACTCCGTGATAACAAAAACGAACACGGGGTCTTCCGGATCCTGAAATATTTTGCCTATTAGTTTTCCCTCATCGTGAGGATCATCTGGACTGATATGCATAAATAGCGTTTAATGGGGAGCGTATTTATAGATACCCCATGGTATTATAGGTCAAACCGGGGGAGGGCAAATATTATCTGCTCCCTGATCTGACCAATATCCATCAATGCATGTGTAAAGATGTCCTTGAAAACACTCCTGCTGCCCGGAGTTACAATTTGTTTCAAAAGACTGAAATTCTTGGAGTGTTGGACATTCTAGACATGTGTAACATGTAGGACATTCCGGACAGGTTTGAGATGAAGAACAGTCCAGATTCTCTGGGAAATACATGGTGACATGTTCCGGTAAACTCCTCGTTGCAAAATACAATGCTGCAATTGCTGCAGCTCCTGCCCCTACAATCCACCATTTACTTGCCATTTTTACTAGCCCTCTTCTTTTCTCCGCGCGAATATAAGTAGTATCCTCCACCTACTGCTGCTACTCCTGCAACTATCCAGAGTAACGATGATAAATCGTTCTGAACCGGAGGTGGATTTACCTGACAGGTTGTGCTAACCCCAAGGTCTACGTTGTACCCATTTTCACACTTGATGAGATGGTCGTTGCTGTCACACACCGTACCACTTCCGGTACATTGTGTCCCCGGGCATGAAGCATCAATCCCCGCGTCCACTTCATATCCGTTTACACAGTTTATGCGGTGTCCGTCCTGACAACGGGTAGCCCCGGTAGAACACTGGTTTCCGGGGCATGTGTTATCAATTACACTCGCTCCCCAGCTACCATTAGACTGACACGTAGAACGGCTACCACCAAGACATTGTGTTGTCCCGGGGATACAGCAATCTGCACTTGCTCCAATATCTACAAGATAACCATTCTGACACTGAATCTTATGCCCGTTATTACAGGTAGTTCCCGATCCAGAACATTCATTCCCCGGGCATGTTGTACTAAGTCCACCATCTACCCAAAATCCACTGGGGCATGTATACTGGTGACCACTTGAACACTGTGTAGATCCGGGAGTACAGCATATACTACTAAGTCCTTCGTTTACCCAGTATCCATTAGAGCATACGAAATAGTACCCATTTTCACATTTAGTACCAGCACTGCATTCCGTTCCGGGGCCCGGTGGGCATGCAACTACATTTGGCCCATTGTCATACCACATTCCGTTGTTACAGGTGTAGTAATGATTTCCGGATCCTCCAGAACCACAATATGTCTGTCCTGTAGTACATTGTGCAGAAGATAAACCATATATCAATGTTATAGATACGTAGTCAATCCTTTGATATGTACATAAAGACTGCGAACTACACATATCTGGGCCACATGGAGCCTGCCATCGTATTGTTACCCTCATCCCGTTTATTACATTTCCAGATGGAATGCTAAATCCAAACCCACTAATTGAAAGAGGCTGGGTTCCCGGAGGCCACAGAACTACCCCAAAATTCGGACTATTAACAATTTCCGGGGTTAGAGATAGCCCCCATGTATCGGTGTCAGACCCAACTTCGTTAACTACCCAGTTTCCTCCTCCATATGCAGGATAACACCCAAGCGGGTCTCCGTGTGCATATTTGATATTACATGCGGTTGTTCCATATGAACATCCTCCGGTGTCAGGATTAACACCATCAGTAGTGGGAAAAATTCCTATAAGTCCACCAGACAAATTCCTAGATTCTGCATAATTACCATCAGATGAACCTATAGCAGTTAAATTAGACCAAGTACTTCCCGCACTGCCATTAAGAACAACGGTTGGGAATTTCGTTACACTAACCATAAAAAACAATCAAATAACAAAGTATAAAAAATATGTCTACAGAGGGGCCCAAAATGGGCATCCCTTTAGACATATTTCCGCCCGCTCCACATAAGTTACTGTTTTACACCCTTCTATCGTTGTGGGGCCCTCTGCATCTCTCGTGCAGATATATGGCTCCCGGGTGATATGTTTATTTGCAAACTTATCCTCAAATTTACAGGTATCACATCGGTTTTCTTTTAAGCTTCCATCTCCAATAAGTGCAATTCTACCTTCAATCCAGCCGTTGTAGAAGGACATCCAGTGGAATTCCGCTTTTCCGGGGCCCATGCTGTCATATCTTTCTTCGACGTTTCCAATTAGGTTGTCTGGATTAATCTTAATTGTTTCCCACTCGTAAGGCATACTTCCGTCCTCTTATCTCTCTCCGCAATGTTCTTCTTTGTTTCACATGGAATACAACAATTACGTATCATATTCTCTTTAAGCAACTTACGCCCGCAACCCTCGCAGAACGCCCATCCGTGAGAGTGCATCCGGTATGATTCCGATATAGGGGGTGTCATGTTAAGGCCCCGCGACTCGCAATTCTCCCAGTTAGCGGGTCGTGCCTCACACGATCTTTGACTTCTTGGGCCTTGCCGGAATTAAATCCACTTAAATCTTGAAGATATCCGGTAATCCGGGTCACGCATACCACATCTGAAGAACCGCACGGACATATAGGTTTGCGGCATTTTTCACAATATTGTATACCAGCGTTATGATCACACGCGCAATGACACTCCCTATCGCATTTACACGCTACCTCTGGTTTATTTCCACATTCAGGGCATGCCCCCGCAATTAAGTCTTCCTTTTCTAAAATCAACAGGCAATCGTTACATTTGAATTTTGGCTCTTCTGTCTCTTGTTTGGCTCTTTCCGCGTTCTCCATTTCATCACCATTACAGGTCGTTCACCATCACTTTTTAGTCTTCCGCCGCGCATTAAATTTGCAAAATTTCAGCCTTGATTCTTGCCAGCACCCCCCTTATATTTTCGTCGTTGCACGCTGACATTTCATTGTCAAAAGCCGATTCTACCTTTGCGCGCGTCTTATCATTTAAAAAAATGATTCCGTCCGATCGGCTCATGTCTTCGCCACGGAGGATTTCTTCTCTGTTTTCTTCTCTATGCGCTTCTCGATAACTTTGGTAGTTATCTGATAAGAACCGCACTTTGGACATTTAACAGTATTTGGAGTTTCCTCTACCGGGGACTCCCATCCGTGTCGGCATTCATTGGGCTTATTTCGCCAGCAATTATGCACATAGAACTTCTTGGTTTCGAATTCTTTTTCTGCCATTTAAACCTCCTTATCCGGGGAACGGAACGTTGTCCCCATAAAATTCGCAATAAGTGCGATACCTCTCCTGCCAATGATTGGACAAGAATTTATGCCCGAAGTCTATGAAATCTACAACAATCGCTTCATTCAAACCTTCCTTTCTGCGCAGGGCACGGCCCACTCTCTGTATCTGGGAAATTTCACTCTTGCCGCCGGATGCGTTTATATATGAACTTATCTCCGGGATATCCACGCCTTCTTTAAGGAGCGTTGATACCAGCGCGGGCGTAGTTCCGTCCCTGAACTTTTTAATGGCAACGTTCCGGTTCTTTGTCGAGTGTTTTCCATATACAAATGCATTCTGGACATTGGCCCGGGTAAGCATTGCTGAAATAATGTGTCCGTGCTCGATAACATCGACGTGAATGTAAACTTTATGCCCTGATGCAACCAGTGCAGTAGCCTGCTGCACAATCATCCTGTTTCGGCTATCGTTGGTCACAATTCCCTTCAATTTCACTTCCTGCCAGTCACGGGAGCTTATTGAAACCCCCTCCGGACGAAGGAACCTGAATATGGGTTTTGCAAGTACACCTGACTTGATGAGCTCCTGTGGGGTAACGTCGCATACTATGGGCCCTATGGACGCAAACATTTTCATGTCTGCCCCATCCTGCCTGTGGGGTGTTGCACTTGCTCCTATGCGAATGTGTGCGGGACAGTGCATGGCCACCCGGTATGCGGTCTTGGCTGGTATCCGATGGACTTCATCAACTACGAGCACGTTAAACCCTGACAGGTCGATGTTTCCGTTGTCGATGGCGCGCACAAGTGTCTGGAGCATGCCCACGGTTATGGGCCTGAACTTCTCTTTTATCGAGTCTCCTATGATGGCGGGCTCAAATCCAAGGGATTCAAGAAGAACCTGTCTCCACTGGTGCAGAAGTTCCTTTGTATGAACCACTATCAACGTTGGCTGCTGGAAATCCACGATAAGTTTTGCTATCATGAGGGATTTTCCAGAACCTGTTGGAAGTGCAATAAGCCCCCCGCCTCCCCCGGTATCTACGCTTTCTTTGATTGATTCGATGCCACGAAGTTGGTAATCACGCAGTTCTTTCGGAGACTTCCATTCAAACATTGGGATGTCGGGAAGAACGTAACCGCTCTCGTCTACAACTTCATATTCTACCTCATAGGTATCAAGGACTGACTTCACTACAGCAACAAGCCCAACGGGGAAGTAATATGCCCCGTTCTTTGCGCGCTTGATAAGAACGTCCCGGCCGTCCCATTCTCCTTTCTGGAATGCCTTGGTGCGCTCAAATCCGGTAACCTCGTAAGAGAGCTCCGTTGTAAGGACATTTAAAATTCTTCGTTCTAAATTTCCCCTTATAAAGTAATACGGATACTTTGCTCCCCTAAATAAAATTACATTTGCCATTAAATTTCAACTCCGTTACGGGGAAGATAACAACATCCTCCGTATTTATCATTAATCATTTCAGTAAAATGCTTCTCCCAATATGCCCTATTGTGATTTGTTTTTAAGTGACATGAATGGCACAATGCAACGTAAAGTGGTTTGCTATCATTACAGCACGTCTGTTTATCAAAATTCACATGGTGAACGTCAGACTTTCTACCACTTTCCTCTTCAGTCTTACCACACTCTACACATGTCCTTTCAAAGAATTTTCTAACTCTCTCTTTAAATGGTCTATTAAATTTTTCACAATATGGCTCAAATGAAATCCCTCCTTTCCAAAGATGAGATTTATCTCCCATTTTTTTTGCAATAACTTCTGGGCGTTTAGAAGGATTATTATCCCCCACCATGTCGGGGCGAGGTTTTCCCTCTTTAGATTCACTTATGTGTTTGCAGTGTTCTTTTGATCTTACCTTGTTCTGCATAGATTTGCTTATTTTATTGCGATGAGTTTCTGAAAGCGATTTCCCTCTTTTCCCATAATTCGGGTTTTTTTCTCCTTCTGAAGCTTCGCTCAACTTTCTTCGCCATTCTGCATTTTTTACTGGATCTTTTGGAGCGCCCATTTCAGCCTACCAAAAATTGAATGGTGATCATTACCAGTCACTCGTACCGTCGCTTGATGGCAGTTTAGATTTAAACTGCTGCTGCATTCCTGCTGCTTCTCCCGATGATACTGCCGCAGGAACGGAAAGGTCATTAAGGGTGCTTGGTGGCCTTGTTGGAGTTGAATCTCCGTCTCCAGTATACTGGGCTTCTACATCTTCCCGGATGTCAAATTTCGACATATCAAGCGCGCGATGAAGAACGCGCTTCATTGCCCGGGTCTCTGCAACGTCTGCCATGTGTTCCGGTTTGATTCTTGATTCGTTTGAACCGCAACATCCAAGCGCAGAGAAAGTCTTTAATACGCCATCAACTTCAATTACGGCAATTCCTTTGGCGACGCAATATGTTACCGTGCCATTATTTACCGATGCCCCGGGCCCGAAGACAAGATCTGCCTTCAACTCCCGGAGATATGGATATGCCGCATGGTAGTATCCCTCCGAATCTAGGGCTTTTACCTTGTTCCCATTGAAATTCATCTCATAAATGAACTGTTTAAGTTCACTCATGTCGATGTTAATAGGCATCTATTCCTCCCAGTTTTCCCGGGCCTGTGCGAGTGCGTCATCAACGACACCGACTTTTATTCCCTTTCCAAGGATATCGGTTACAACTTTGTCGCGCGTGAGCTCTGCAGGGGTAATTCCGAAGGTATTACAGTAATCAGTAATTGCCTGAATGTGCTCCGCAATTTCTTTGGGCTGCTTTACCGGAGACTTTTCTGGTTTTGCCTTCTTCGATGAAGGCGCTGCGACATCCTGCTCGCGCGGAGACTCTTCCGGGGAATCGTCCCCGGAATCTGGGTATTCCACCACAAGATATCCGGAGATGTCGAGATAGTTGACCATGGCGCCAGTCTTGTCTTTTGCGGCGTTGATCCTGCTTGCTACTCCCACTACGATTACTGGGAAGTCCCGAAGACCGTTGCTTACTTCGCGGGCCTGACTTACGGGGTCATCCTTGAACTTGTCCTTCACCTTGTTGATGAGAAGGATGAGATCTTCACTTAATACGGTCGGAACCGTGAACCTTCGCTGGTTGAAGGTAACGCGCGTTGACGTTGCTTCTGCGAATCCTTCCGGCTGTGTACGGTTCAGGTTCATAACGAACACTGGATGAGAAACATTCAGTTCGTTATTCTCCACCAAGTTGTGAGGCTTTGCGAGCTTCTGCTTGTTCTCCCACCTGTCGGCCGGGACAATGCTCGAGACCATTCCCTTGATGATGACAATTTTATACTGTTTGCAGTCTTCGTCGGTGATTGTTGACGGATTTACTGCCAGTGGTGCAAGTTTCTTTGCAACGTCTTCCGCGCTGATCGGTTTCAGATCTGTTACCGAAATGAGCTTCAGATTGCTTGCAAGCGAACCATCCTTGCGTTGGAATTCCTCTTCCACGACATGGACTGTGGCAATTGCGGGATACTGAATATCCTGCTGAACCCCGTCCACGGAGACCTTTGGATCCCATGTTGAGATCTCGAATGTCTCTCCCTTCTTGTTCCCTGCACCAATGTTGATGCTCTGCTTCCTCCCGTATGAATCACGGGGGCCAAAGAGAAGCGTTCCTTTTAGTTCGGACGAATCTGCTTCCGAGATTGCCCGCCTCAACCCTGCAGCGACGTATGACGCGCCAACTGCAACAGAATTGTTTTTGTACTCTTTTACGACACCTGCGGCAATGAGCTTCATGTCAATGCCACGTTCCTTCGCCTTTGCAAAGGTGTTTGGTTCAGAATCCTGTACCGCTTGCAGGAGCCCTTCGACGCCCGCATCCAAAACTTTCATTTTGCTCATTGTCTTGCCTCTTCGCACGTAACGGGGAATAGTTCCTCCATCAGGCAATTACTATGTTTATAGCCTAATCGTTATTAACCTTTTGGAAGATAGCATTTCCCGTTATATTTTTCGAATATTATATCCGTAAAATGCTTCTCCCAATAGTCAGGATTTTTCTTCGTTTTACCGTGACAAGATTTGCATAACGCCACGAACAGTGGCTTTACTCCATTGCAGCAAACCATTTTGTCGTAATTTACGTGATGAGACTCAAGGCGTTACCCATTTTCCACTTCCGTCTTCCCGCACTCAACGCATACTCTTCCAAAGAACTTTCTAACGCGCTCTTTGAATGGTCTATCGAAACTTGGGCAGTAAGGCTCAAATGAGATTCCGCCTTTCCAATTACTTCCCCTTTCTCCCTTTTGCCCTTCTCTTAATTTTATGCGAGTTTCGTCTGACATTGGAGGTTTCAGTTTGGCTGACTCGCTCATCTTCCCCCGTGTTTCTTCTGATGTTGGAGGTCTCGTTTCGTGTGCTTTACGCATTTTCTCCCGAGTTTTTTCTGAATGTTTTATACCTTTCCTATTTGAAGTCTTTCCTTTTTTAGATTTACTTATCTTTTCGCATGCTTCCTTTGTATGGTTTTTTCCCTTCATTGGAGAAATTTGACCTTTGTGAGATTCGCTCATTCTTTTCCGGACTTCTTCCGTAGGATGAAAACCTATATGTGGCGTGTCGCTCACTCCTTCTTATCTATTATTTGGTATCTGAAGTATATTTAGTATATATTTCTCCACCGTGAGAAAGAACAATCGTTATAAAATCTTCGAGAGAACATCCGGCCATAATTTTCGTATCTTTATTGTCCCCGTAGTAATCCGCGAGCCATGGAACTACTCCGTTGTTAATATGCTCTGCAGAATAGGGTGCCCCGTAGTGATACTCCGATGGAGTAAGTAATTCCGATTTATATGCAACTTTTATGATTTCTCCGGGTTTATCTCCATAAGGAGGACTTGCGTTACAATCATATGGAACGTCGTTCCAGTCATCCCCCCATTGTTTATCTTTTCCTATAATTGGGTTAAGCGTAAAATACGCCCATTGCTCCTTTATAAAGCACAACTTATAGTTTTTCATAACCGAATAACTGATTCAAAACTATAAAACCATATTGTTGGGCCCAGCAATATGGTTTTATAATTTCTGGTTTATGGCCCCCATGCATCCATTCCTCCGTGGGTAGAAGTACCAATTCCCCGGCGGTGCATTGAGATTGTTGGCATTCCATTTGTGGGAGGATTAAAATTAAACTCTGAAAAATCAACTACCATAATGTGTCCCGGGTCGGTAGAGTCTGCCTGCCCCGTTATCTTTATTCCCCCAATTCCGGAAAAGTAAAACGTATCTGCAGAAATATTGACGTTAATCCATCCTCCGGGAGTATCCTTCATATTTATTTTTAAAAGTTCTGTTAATCCATATGAAAAATCATCCAGATATACTGTAACATCCCCAGCATCCTGTCCAGTGGTACTTACAAGTCGATACCAAAAACTCACCGAACCTAAAAGTAACGGGTCAAGTGTAACCATATCACTTTCAAGAGAAATGTCCCCTTTGTACCGGTTTGGCCACGGAGCAAATTGTGTTACTATTACTTTAACCATTTTACAATAAGAACACCCACCGTGACTCCCATTCGCCCCATAAACACAATCGGTTACAGAATAATTTCCTGATAATCCGCCTGCATCTAGAATCATATGATCGTAATCCCACTGTGTATTAGCACCCGGGCACCATGCTGTAGCCCACCCTTCACATGAAGTGGGAAGATTGTCTGCAACTACTTCTGTAAAACTGAACCACCCTATTGTAGGAACTCCATAATCTAGCGCGTCTACTGTAAATCTCACTCCATAATTTCCAAAATGAGCGGACGAAGAACTTACACTTGGAACCGTTTCAATATTGTTGTTAGTCGTTGTCCAATTTGACAAGTCCCCCGTTCCAAAGTCACCATTTAAGATATCGGTCATGTATCTTTATCCTGTTTAGGCTGCTTTTTAATCAATTTCGAAACGAAAAATACATCTTTGTTTCCTTTATTTTCCAAAAATGCATCTATTGTTTCCTTTGAATACTCTCCGTGATATAAAATAATCATCGGCTTTTCTTTACTTGAAGTATACACTACAACCTGATCGAATAGATCAATTAAATCCTGCGTTTTATAATTTTTCATTTTATGACCCGGCCTTCCATTTAAGAATAATCTTCCATCACAATATAAAACCCTATCTTCCGGGAGACCCTGTGAATAGGGTTTTATACGACTGCGTTCATAGTATTACACTCATGAGCCATTTCTACGACGCTGGGAACGGGAGATCGTATCCAAGTGTCACTACAATCATCAGTGAAATGACCCCGGAGCCTTGGGGAATCACTAATTGGAAGAATAAGAACCCGAATTGGGAAAAACAACTAGAACGAAAATCAATTATCGGAACTGTATCCCATTTCAGGATATTAAAACGATTTGCAGCCCGGGGGGTGCTTCCTCTACCAGATATAAAGATGTGCGATTTCCCCTCCGACCTTGCCGAAAAGGCAGAGATTGCGGAAATGATGTATAACTCTTTGGATTTGAAATTAAGACCACCATATCTTCCTGAATACACCGTTTTAAGCCACAAGCATAAGTATGCAGGGACTCTCGATTTACACGCATTCCTTCTCCCAGATGAAAGGTGGAAAAACCGCGCGGGAAACTATGTTTTCGACCTTAAAACTTCGAATGCCGTTCACGATACATATGGAATGCAGTTATCTGCATATAAAAACGCACTGGAAGAAATGCACCCCTCAAACAAGGTAGACGGTGCTGCGATTATCAATATCCACCCGTTTAAAGACAAGAATCCTTATCTTGAGGCAAAAATAACATTTTTCGATCTGGATCAGCTTGACGATGCCTTCGCTAAATTTAAGTGTTTAGCAGAAGAGTATCATTCCCAGCATACTTCGGGTTTTGGTAAATAACACTTACCACCATACTTTTCAT
>Ga0209668_10000135_pt1 | contig 30628 bp, 33 predicted proteins | sample FrelakmetPLP11PL_FD_187150 | JGI IMG/M metagenome (GOLD analysis project Ga0209668, IMG submission 187150) | Freshwater lake sediment microbial communities from the University of Notre Dame, USA, for methane emissions studies - PLP11 PL (SPAdes)... | ecosystem: Environmental > Aquatic >...
CACCACCTCGTCGATCTCACTCACCTTGAGTTTGGCGTCGGAGAGCGCCTGACGGCAGGCGGCGAGCGTGCGCTCAAACAGATCCGCGCACAGTGCGTCGAATTCCTCGCGCGTCACGCGCTGGCGCCAGCTGATGCGCAGCTCGGGGATCGACAGGTGCAGTTCCGCTTCCGGATCGCCGGTGAGCGCGATCTTGCACTGCTCCGCGGCGAGTCGAACCGCCTGCTGGAAGCCGGGGTCCTCGAGCACGCGCGTCCCGTGCTGCGCGGCGATCGCCTTGCGCGCCAGATCCGCAAGCCGCTGGTCGAAGTCATCGCCGCCCAGATGCGTGTCGCCGGCCGTCGCCCGGACCTGAAACACACCTTCCTCGATCGAGAGCACGGTGACGTCGAAGGTGCCGCCGCCCAGATCGTAGACGACCACATTGCCCTTGCCGCGCTGATCCAAGCCGTAGGCCAGGCTCGCGGCAGTCGGCTCGTTGATGATGCGCAGCACTTCCAGACCCGCGATTCTGGCCGCATCGCGCGTCGACTGGCGCTGCGTGTCATCGAAGTAGGCAGGGACGGTGATCACGCACTTCTTCGTGTCCTGGCCGGCCAGCGACTGGCAGGCGACATCGTGCACCTTCATCAGGATCAGAGCACTCAGCTCCTCGGGCGAGTATTTGCGTCCGCGAGCCTCCAGCTGGATCAGGCCGCGCTCGTTCTCGCTGGCGCGGTAGGGCAGGCGTTCGAGTTCGCCGGCCACATCCTTGAGCCCGCGTCCCATGAAGCGCTTGATGCTGAACAACACATGCTCGGGATCCGCGATGGCTTGCTCGCGAGCTTCACGACCGACGATCGGCTGACCGTCGGAGGGGAAGTAGATCACCGATGGCACCAGCGAACTGCGCCCGTCGACCTTGAGCACCTGCGGGCGCCCGTCGCGCCAGACTGCCGCGAGCGAATTGGTCGTCCCCAGATCGATGCCCAGCGCGCTCTGCGCGGGGCCGGAGTTCAGCACGTTGAGTTCGATGTAGCCCATGAGAGGGAGTGGATGAGTGGCGTCAGGCGGAGAGGCGCAGGCTTTCGATCTGGGCCAGCGCACGATCGAGATAGGCGAGCGCGTTGAGTTCGCGGCGTGCGGCGAGCAGTGCCGGAGATCCGGGCGCAGGGAGCGGATCCAGGAGCGAACCGAGGCGGACGAGCAGTGCCTCCCGCTGCGGGCTCAACTCGGTCAGCAGGCTCTGCAGGGCGGAAGTTCGTGCGGCACCCTGCGTCTCGCGCGCCGAGTCCAGTGTTTCGTTCCACTCGAGCACCTGCATCAGGAAGCTCTGCGGCATCGTGCGCTCCGCCTGCGCCGACGGTGCGCCGCGGTCGGTGAGGATCCACTCCGTGCGACGCGCAGGATCGAGCAGGGTGGCGTAAGCATCATTGAGTCGCGCGCTGTTGCGACCGGCGAGATCGCGGGCGGCCTGCGGAGCGGCGGCAAAAAAGTCGGGATGCATGAGGCGCGAAAGGCGCACCAGCCGCTTCTGGAGCTCACCTGCATCAACCCGCCAGCACGGCTCGAGCCCCAGCAGGGCCCACGGGCTCAGGCCCGGCGGCAGATCGATCAACGCACCGCATGCAGCGCAGGCCAGCGGGGTCGGCAGCTGTGCGCCGCAGGCGGGGCATTGTTCCGACATCAGACCGAGAAGGACTCGCCGCAGCCGCAGCTCTTGGCCGCGTTCGGGTTCCCGAACTTGAAGCCGCGGCCCATCAGATTGTCCTCGAAGTCGATCTGCGTGCCGTTGAGATAGAGGAAGCTCTTGGGATCGCAGACGACGCGGATGCCGTCGATCTCGCTGACCTGATCGACCTCGCCGATGGCGTCGTCAAAGCCCAGCGTGTACGAGAAGCCTGAGCAACCTCCGCCCTTGACGCCGACGCGCAGTGCGGTCTGGTCGCCGAGCTTTTGTTCGCTGATGATGCGCCGGATTTCGACAGCGGCGCGGTCGGTGAGCGTGATCACTTGGAATCGCCTCCCTGGCCCTGCTTCTGCTTGAAGTCCGCGATGGCCGACTTGATGGCATCCTCGGCCAGCACCGAGCAGTGGATCTTGACCGGCGGGAGCGACAGCTCCTCGACGATCTCGGTGTTCTTGATCTTCATCGCCTCATCGAGCGTCTTGCCCTTGATCCACTCGGTGGCGAGGGAAGAAGACGCGATCGCCGATCCGCAGCCGAAAGTCTTGAACTTCGCGTCCACGATGCGGTCGCCGTCGACCTCGATCTGAAGCTTCATCACGTCGCCGCACTCCGGTGCGCCGACGACTCCCGTGCCGACCTTGGGGCTCTGCTTGTCGAGCGAGCCCACGTTGCGCGGGTTGTTGTAGTGATCGATGACCTTGTCGCTGTATGCCATGGTAGTGCTTGTCTTGCCGCAGCCTGTGTTGCTAGTGTCCGCCCTGCCACTGCACGGTCGAAAGGTCGATGCCTTCCTTGACCATCTCGTAGAGCGGGGAGAGTTCGCGCAGGCGGCGCACCGCCTTCACGACCTGATCGATGGCGAAGTCAACCTCTTCGCGGGTTGTCTTGCGGCCGAAGCCGAAGCGAATCGAGGAGTGGGCGAGCTCATCGCCGACGCCCATCGCCCGCAGCACATGGCTGGGCTCGAGGCTCGCGGAAGTGCAGGCTGAGCCGGATGACACGGCGATGTCCTTGATGCCCATGATCATCGACTCGCCCTCGACATAAGCGAAGGACAGATTCGAGTTGTTGGGGAGACGATGCTCGCGGTCGCCATTGAGCGCCACGTGATCGAGTTCCGCGAAGATGCGTGACTCGAAGTAGTCGCGCAGGCCGCGCGTGTGTTCGGTGTCCTTGGCAAGCTCGGTGCGGGCGAGCTCGCAGGCCTTGCCCAGTCCCACGATGCCCGGGACATTCAGCGTCCCCGAGCGCATGCCGCGCTCATGGCCGCCGCCGTCCATCTGCGCCACGAGCCGCACGCGCGGGTCCTTGCGGCGGACATACAGCGCGCCGACGCCCTTGGGCCCGTAGAGCTTGTGACCCGAGAGGCACAGGAGATCGACATGGTCGGCCTGCACATCGACGGGCACCTTGCCCACGGCTTGCGTGGCGTCGGTGAAGAACAGGACACCGCGCGCGTGGCACAGCTCGCCGATCTCGCGCACGGGGTTGAGCGTGCCGACCTCGTTGTTGGCCCACATCAGCGCCACGAGGATCGTGTCCGGGCGCAGTGCCTCTTCGACCATCGCACGGGTCACCATGCCGGTCTTGGTGGGCTTGAGGTAGGTGACCGTGTAGCCCTCGCTCTCGAGCCGCTTGCAGGTGTCGAGCACGGCCTTGTGCTCCACCTCGCTCGTCACGATGTGCTTGCCTTTGTCGGAGTACAGCTCCGCCACGCCCTTGAGGGCCAGATTGATCGACTCCGTCGAACCGGAGGTGAACACGATCTCCTTGGGGCTGGCTCCGATCGAGGCCGCAACCTGGGCGCGGGCATCCTCCACGGCCTTCTCCGCCGTCCAGCCGAAGGCATGGCTGCGGCTGGCGGCATTGCCGAACTCGTTGGTGAGGTAGGGCATCATCGCCTCGAGCACGCGGGGGTCGAGTGGGGTGGTGGCCTGGTAGTCGAAATACAGCGGGAGCTTCATGGTCCGTCAGGAGGCCTGTGCGCGCGGGCGCAGGTTGTGGTCGATGGTCTGGCCGGTCTGCAGCGAAGCCAGGGTGGTCTGTTCCAGCATCTCGATCAGATGTTCGCGCAGCCGGTGCAGCGGAGCGCGGATGCGGCAGAAACCCTGCATCTCGCACTCGGAGTGGCGCGTGGGCGCCGGCAGTGCCGAGCCGTGCGGCACGGAGGTCTCACAGTTTGAGACCTGCGGACGGCCTTCGAGGGCCTCGACGATCTGGCCGAGCGTAATGGCATCGGCCGGGCGGGCAAGGGAGTAGCCGCCCGTCGCGCCCCGCTGGGACTGCACCAACTCGGCCCGGGCGAGGTCCTTGAGGACTTCGGCCAGCAGACGCTTGGGGATCGGATAGCGCTCACCGATCTCGCGCACGCTGACGAGTTCGCCGCCGCGGTCCGCAAGGTGGACCAGCGCGATCAGGCCGTATTCGGTCTTCTTCGTCAGCTGCAGCATGGGGGTGTCGGATGTCGCACCGTTTTGGTGCTATTTCGAATAAGTGTAGGCTTCGGATGCCTCCCGTGCCAGCCCTCAGGCTTGAAAAGCTCACCTGCACGGCAGGTTTGGTAGAGATTTCATAAGTGCTTATACGTCAAGTGCTTATGGGTCTCAAGCAGGTCTCCCGGTGCAGTCGATACATACGTTTGCATGGACACGCCCGCGCCGACCCTTTGCTTCACCTGTGGCCTCGCTGTGGAGGAGACCCCGCGGCTCAACCGGCTGACCAACGGGGAGATCTGCCCGGCCTGCCGGGACCGCGTGCTCGACATGCTCCCGGCGCCACTGCCGTCCCGACCCGGCGAAGTCCGCGCCGGCACCATGGGCTTGGCCTCTGACGCGCCTCTCAAGAGCTGAGGCGTTCGCGCAGCTCTTCCGGCAGGGTGCACAGCTCCAGTCCCGCGCTGCCCTTGCGGACACAGGCCAGTTCCACTGTGACGCTGGCGATCCAGGCACCGTCCTTGGGTCTGCGGATCTCGGAGGCGAACACGACCGAGGCGGCTCCCAGCTTTCTGACCTCGGTCTGCACGACCAGATCGTCCTCGTAGCGCGCCGGCGAGCGGAAGCGCAGCTCGCACTTGCGTACGGGCAGTGCAAATCCGCGTCGCTCCAGCTCCGCATAGGAGTAGCCCCGTGCCGCCATCAATCCGGTCCGGCTCTCTTCCACGTAGAGCAGATAGTTCGCGTGGTGGACGACACCCATCTGGTCCGTCTCGCCGTAGCGCACGCGCAGCGTGTGTTCGTGGGAGGGGGTGCTCATGCCGGGAATGCTAGCGAAGTTCCTGCTGCCCGCATTGGCCCGATTGTGGACGGGTTGGTACAAACGAAGGCCGCTTGAACTGGACCCTGCCCAAGAACCGTGAGCCGCGCGGCAATCCGATGGTGGCCGCGATCCTCACCTGGCTGCTGCCCGGAGCCGGTCACATCTACCTCGGCCTGCCCGTCGTGGGGCTGCTTGGTTTCCTCGTGGTGCAGGGTGTCTACTTTCTGGGCCTGCAGCTCTCCGGCGGGATGCTGTTCGAGTATCTCGAACCGGACCTGCGCGGACCGGGCTCCAGCCTGCTCTCGCCCGAGATCGGCAACCTTGGCGCGCTGATCTACCACATCAAGCAGTACGGCTACGGTCCCGGCTGGCCGCGTCCCTGGCCCCCGATGATGGAACTGGGTGCATGGCTCACGGCCGCGAGCGGCATGCTCAACATCTGCCTCATGGTTCGCGCGCATGGCGATGCACGCTCCCCCAAAGAGGGCAGCAGCGAACTCCCCGGCCTCGCGCGGCTCGTGCTGCTGGCTTGGGCGCTGCCGGGCTTGGGCCATTGGCTGCAGGGTCGCAAGGCCCGTGCGCTGGTCTGGTTCGGGCTGCTGGTCGGAATGCTCATTCTCGGCAGCGCGCTGGCGGAGGGCTCCAACCTCAGCCGCGAGCGCCACTTCTTCTACTGGGCGGGTCAGTTCCTCTCGGGTCTGCCCAATCTGGGCCTGCAACTGGTCTTCGGCTCCGCGCGTGTCGCTGCGGAGCAGGCCTACGCGGACGCCGGACTCGATCTGGGTTGTCTTGCGGGCCTGCTGAACGTGCTGGCGATGATCGATGTCTACACGCACGGGGAAACGCGGGCCCTGGAGCGGGACAGCACGGCCGCGACCGGAAATGCCGGAGCCGCGGGCAACGCAGCGAGTGCATCCTCGGCGGGTGCCACTCACTCTTCCTCGGGAGGTGCCTGATGGACTCCATCGTACATGTGCTGCTGTTCGCATTGGCTGCGTTCGCGATCGTATTCGCCAGCGCAACCTTCCATGAGCCCGAGGACGGGCCGCTGTGGAAGTCGCTGCCCAAGCGCTACGGGTGGTTCTGCTTCTGGATGGTGCTGATCTCGGTCGTGATGGTGATTGCCGAGCACACCGTGGCGTCGGTTCACTGACCCAAGGCAACCCGCGAGCGCGCTGCCACGCGTCAACCATCGATGCGGCGGTACCTCCCTCCCGTCGTGCGAGTGACCTCTCCGCGCATCTCGGCCTCGACGAGCTCGACCAGCACCTGCGACAAGGGTTGCTGCAGCCGCGTGCTGAGCTCCTCCGCGCTGAGCGTTTCGCCCCGCAGCGCCCGCACCACTCCGGAACGCTCCTGCTCAGGGATGGTTGCCGCCCCGTGGGGCTCCGGGCGCAGTCCCAGATCGATCAGGATCTCCTCGGGATCCTCGACCAGCTTGGCGCCTTCGCGCAATAGCTTGTGCGTGCCCCGCGCCATCGGGTGATCGACGCGCCCGGGCAGTGCGTACACCTCGCGGCCCTGATCGGCGGCCCAGCGAGCCGTGATCAGCGACCCCGAGGCATGGGCCGCTTCGATCACCACGACGCAGTTGGCGAGCGCGCTGATCAGGCGATTGCGCAGCGGAAAGTGATGCGGCCGCGGGCTCTCCTCGGGTTCGTGTTCCGAGAGGAACAGACCGCGCTCCAGCATCTGCGGCAGCAACTCGCTGGCAGGCCAGGGATTGTCGACGCCATTGCCCAGCACCGCCAGCGTCTTGCCACCGACGCGCAGCGCAGCCGCGTGGGCACACTGGTCGATCCCGCGGGCCCAGCCGGAGACGACCACCACGCCTTGCGAGGCCAGCACGCTCGCGAAACGGGCAGCCTGAGCCTCTCCGTAGGGTGTCGGCGCCCGCGTGCCCACGATCGCCACGCGCGGGTTGGGCGCGAGCAGACGCAAGTCTCCGCGCGCCCACAGGCGTTCGGGGGCGGCCGGCAGGTCCTGGAATTCCGCAGGCCAGGACGGAGAGCCGGGCAGCAGCAGCAGACGATGGGTGAGTGTCATCACACCCTAGAGGACGGTGCCCGGACACCTGGTTGCCGAAAAATCCGCCCGCTGTGTTCAATAACGGCTCAGGAACACCGTACTCACAGAACCCATCCGCATCCCGCCCCCTGATCCCCTCATGAAACTTCTGCTGCCCCTCCTGCTGTGCCTCTCCGCCTCCTCCTGCATCATCAATGCCGACAGCTCCTCGGCAAAATCCAGCCGCCGCATCAGCGCGCAGACGCTGGAGCAGATCAAGCCCGGTTCATCGACTGAGTATGTCGAGTCGCTGCTCGGCACGCCGACGACCCGCACTCCAACGACCAGCGGAGAGCAGTCCGTCGTCTGGCGCTACGAAACTTGGGGCAAGAGCACCTACGTGCTCTTCGAAAACGGTCGCGTGAGCAAGACCTGGCAGGACTGAGAGAGAGCTGCCGGTCGGCTCGAGCGAGGGCGGCTAGTTGCCGCCCTCCTTCTTTTCGCGCTTGGGCGGCGTCTTGCCGTCCGCAGGACCCTCGGGTGATTCCGGAGCATCCTTGCCGCGGTCACTGCGCTTGCGCGGGCGCTCTTCCTCGTTCATCTCGCCCCAGTAGACCTTCCACTTGACGGAAAGCTCCTTGGGCAGCTCGCCCATGGCGGGCGCGATCTTCAACTTGGACTTGTTGTCGTTCCACCACTGCTGCCAGGCGAGCTGGGAAACGCCCATGTCCACACCGGTGAGCGCGACGAGTGCGAGACGGAAATCCGGCATCACGTTCTCGACCTTGCGCGTGCCCGCGACCTTCATCAGATCGATCAGCGCCTCGACGGATTCATGCGTGCGGATGCGGCCGAGTCCGAGGATCCGTGCCTGCACCACGTGCTGTTCCTGGACTGCCCAGACGTCGTCAGTGAGGACGGCGATGGAAGACTTGTTGCTGTATTGACCGACACCCTTGAGCAGCGCCGCGAATACCATGGGCTGCTCCTTGTAGGACTTGGCATCCTTGGCCGCGTTCTGCAGTGCCGTGAGAGCCTCGGGGTGGTTGATCCAGCGCAAGGCCTCGATGGAAGCCTTCTGCACATCCACCTGCTTGTCCTTGAGGCCCTTGGCGATCCACTTGACGACCTCGGCATCGGCGACCGTGGCCTGCGCCTGAATGGCGCGCACGCGCTCGGCGGCATCATTCGACTTCCAGGCCTTCTCGAGCTCGGTGACCGCGGTCTTGACGCGTGCGGGATCCGCAACGGGCGTGGACTGGGGCGCAGCGAACAAAAGAGGGAGAAGAGCAATCAGGGAGAGCATCGGGTGGTTCCTCGGGGGGGCTTGGGCTGACTCAACCCTGCCCCATGCTGGGGGTTTCGCGGTTCGTCGGCAAGCCAAACAAAACGCCCGGGCCTCTTGGGCCCGGGCGCCTGTCGGTTTCGACCTCGACGATCAGGTCTGGGTCGGCTGCGGTGCCTCGCTGGTGTGGTGCTGGAAGGCCAGGCCATCACCCGCTTCGTTGGCGATGACCGTGATGCGGTCTTTGCCGGAGAAGGAGGTGCGCAGCAGTTCTTCGGCGAGCGGGTCCTCGATGTGACGCTCGATCGCGCGGCGCAGCGGACGGGCGCCGTAGTCTTCGTGGAAGCCCTTGGCAATCAGGAAGTCGATCGCCTTGGGATCGAGCTCCAGCGTCACGCCCTTCTCGGCGATGCGCTTGCGCACATCGCTGAGCTGGAGGTGGACGATGCGCGAGAGATCCTCGTGCGTCAGCGGGTTGAAGACGATCAGCTCGTCGATGCGGTTGAGGAACTCGGGGCGGAAGTAGCGCTCCACCTCGATCATGACGTCGGCGCGCATCCGCTTGGACTTCTCCTCGGCGCTCATCTTCTGGCCGCCTGCGGACAGGCGGTCGAAGCCCAGCTTCGCGCCCTGCTTCATCTGCTGCGAACCGAGGTTCGAGGTCATGATCAGGATCACGTTGCGGAAGTCGATGTGGCGGCCGAACGAGTCGGTCAGGCGGCCTTCCTCCATGATCTGGAGGAGCATGTTGAACACATCCGGGTGCGCCTTCTCGATTTCGTCGAGCAGCACGACGGAGTAGGGGCGGCGGCGGACGCGTTCGGTCAGCTGACCGCCTTCCTCGTAGCCGACATAGCCCGGAGGCGCGCCGACGAGACGGGAAGCGTTGTGCTTCTCCATGTACTCGCTCATGTCCATGGTGATCACCGCGTCTTCGGTGCCGAACATGAACTTGGCGAGCTGCTTGCAGAGGTAGGTCTTGCCCACGCCCGAAGGGCCGAGGAAGATGAACGAGCCGGTGGGGCGGCGCGGATCCTTGAGGCCCGAGCGCGAGCGGCGCACCGCGCGCGCGATCGCCTTGACGGCGTCATCCTGATTGATGACGGCTGCGCTGAGTTCCTTCTCCATCTGGAGCAGGCGCTCGGCTTCAGCCTTCTCAAGGCGCGTCAGCGGGATGCCGGTCATCTTCGAGACGGTCTCCGCGATCACCTCGGCGTTGACCTCGCCGACCTGCTCCTTGTCGTTCTGCTCCGCGCGCCAGCGCGCGTGGATCTCTTCCTTCTTCTTCTTGAGCTGGTAGGCCTTGTCGCGCAGCTGCGCCGCCTTCTCGAAGTCCTGCGACGAGACGGCATCGTCCTTCTGGCGCTCGAGCTGCTCGATTTCGGTTGTCAGCTCGCGCATGTCCGGAGGCGCGACCATCGACTTGATGCGAACGCGGGCACCGGCCTCGTCGATGACATCGATGGCCTTGTCCGGGAGGAAGCGGTTGTTGATGTAGCGCGTCGAGAGTTCGACCGCGGTGGCGAGCGCCTCATCGGTGTAGTGCACGCGGTGGTGCGCTTCGTACTTCTCGCGCAGGCCCTTGAGGATCTCAATCGTCTCGGTGGGGGACGGCGGATCGACGTTGACGGCCTGGAAGCGGCGTTCGAGGGCGCCGTCCTTCTCGATGTGCTTGCGGTACTCATCCAGCGTGGTCGCGCCGATGCACTGGATCTCGCCGCGCGACAGCGCGGGCTTGAGCACGTTGCTCGCGTCGATGGCGCCTTCCGCACCGCCGGCGCCGACCAGCGTGTGCAGCTCGTCGATGAACAGCACCACGTCCTTGACGCGGCGCACCTCGGTCATCACGGCCTTGATGCGCTCCTCGAACTGGCCGCGGTACTTGGTGCCGGCGACCATCAGCGCGAGGTCGAGCACCACGATGCGCTTGTTGCGCAGGATCTCGGGCACGCGGTTCTCGATGATCTGCTGGGCGAGGCCCTCGACGATGGCGGTCTTGCCGACGCCGGGCTCGCCGAGCAGCACGGGGTTGTTCTTGGTGCGGCGCGAGAGGATCTGGATCACGCGCTCGATTTCGTTGGCGCGTCCGATCACCGCGTCGAGCTTGCCATCGCGCGCGAGTTCCGTGAGGTCGCGACCGAAGGAGTCGAGCGCGGGCGTCTTGCTCTTGGAGTTGCCCTGCGACTGTGCCTGGGGCTCCGAGGCCGACGGACCTTCCTCTTCTTCCTCCTCCTCGCGGTCGGCGCCCAAGAAGTCGAGCACTTCCTCGCGCACGTCTTCGAGCTTCACGCCGAGGTTCATCAGCACCTGCGCGGCGATGCCCTCGTTCTCCTTGATCAGGCCGAGCAGCAGGTGCTCCGTCCCGATGTAGTTGTGGCCGAGGTTGGACGCCTCCTCCACGGAGAGTTCGAGCACCTTCTTGGCGCGCGGGGTGAAGGGCAGCTGCCCCATGGTGACCATGGAGGGCCCGGTCTTGACGATCTTCTCGACCTCAGCGCGGATCTTGCTGAGATCGATGCCCATGTTCTTCAGGACATTGGCGGCAACGCCGCTTCCTTCCTGCACCAGGCCGAGCAGGATGTGCTCGGTACCTAGGTACTCGTGATTGAAACGCTGCGCTTCCTGCCGAGCGAGGTTCATCACTTTCTTGGCGCGGTCCGTGAAACGATCGAACATGGGGTCCTCGTAAGTCAGTCGTGGGGAGAGTTCACCTGGCTGCGGGGCGCGGCCAGGGTGGTGATGGTAGCTTTTGGATCTGCCTCATCGGCCCCAACAGCCATTCGGTTTAGGGCTGAGAGCCCAAAAAACGGAAAAAAGTGCCGGTCGACCCGCCGGCGGGAGCGTCAACTGCGCTCTTCGATTGCCTTGAGCTCGTCCCGCAGACGCGCGGCGCTCTCATAGGCTTCCTGCCGGATGGCGTTTTCGAGCTCGGCCCGCAGGTGCTGGATGCGCTCTTCGCGCTCGCGCTTCGACTGATCCGGAGCCTCCGCCGGTGCGGATGAGCCTGCGTGGGTCGGGCGACGTCCGGCGTGCGCCTTGGATCCGTGAATCCGCTCAAGGAGCTCGCCGAGGTGCTCCGCGAAGACACGGTAGTCGTGCGCGCAGCCCAGACGGCCCTTCTTGCGGAACTCCTCCAGCGTCATCCCGCACTGCGGGCAAGCCGGTCCGGCACGCTTGCGTGCCTGATTGGCGGACAATTGCAGGAGCTTCCAAATGTCCTGCGCCGTCTTCTTGCTCGCCGGCGCATGCGGCAGATCCAGACTGGCGGCACACAGCTCGCACAGATGGCGCTCCTGATGCGCGTAGCCGCCCTGCCCGTTGGGCTCCAGTTCCGTGGAGTGCACGGTGGCGGGGTTCTTCTGGCACTTCTGGCAGATCATGGCCGACGGGGTCTAGAGCTATAGCTCGCAGGGCCCCTTGAGTCTAGCGCGGGAGGGCCGAGCGGAAGTCCCGGGCCCGCTCCTCGAAGTTGAGATACGCATCGAAACTGGCGCAGGCGGGGGAGAACAGCAGCGTCTCCCCGGGTCTGAGACCCGCGAAGGCGGTTCCCACCGCTTCCTGCAGGCCCGTCACGGCCTCGACCGGCAGTCCGGAGCCCTGGAAGGCGGCAGGGAAGGTCTTCGTGGCCGCTCCGAAGATCACCACCCGGCGGGCGCGCTCCCGAGCGATGGCCACCAGCTCATCCAGCGGCAGGTTCTGCTTCGGCGCGCCGCCGAGCAGCAGCGTGCAGCCGGGTTCCAGCGTCTGCAGGGCCGAGATGGTCGAGTCCGGCGTGGTGGAGACACCGTTGTCGATCACGCGCACCCCATGGAACTCGCCCAGTTCTTCCATGCGGTGCGGCAGCCCGCGCAACTGGCCCACGGCCTCGGCGAGGCGCTCAGGCTGTGCGCCCATCAGGCGGGCCATGCCCAGCGCCTGCAGCGCGTTGGTGACCTGGAAGGCCCCGGGCACTCGCAGATCCGCCACGCGGCCGAGCACCTCCTCCTCTAGCCGGAATCGGCCATCACGGATGTTGAGCCCCGTGCGCGCCGGCTTCGTCTCGTGCACATCGATGCGCCGCCACTGCGGTGAGCGCCACTGCGAGAGGCGCGGGCACTCCGCCGAGAGCACGCCGTAGCCTCCGGTCGCGGCAACCAGCTCGAAGATGCGCTGCTTTGCGGCGGCGTAGTTGTCGATCGTGCCGTGGCGCTCCAGATGGTCGGCCAGCACATTGACCACGCAGGCCACCTCGACGCGCGGCGGACCCGCCAGTTGCGTCGGGAGCGCTTCCAACTGGTAGGAGGACAGCTCGAGCACCACGCACCGGGTCTCATCCATGCCATCGAGCTCTTCGAGCAGCGAGCGGCCGATGTTGCCTCCCAGCAGCGAAGGCTGCCCCGACAGCGTCAGCAGCTGGTGCAGCATGTTGGAAGTCGAGCTCTTGCCCTGCGTTCCGGTGATGGCGGCGATCCGCGCCGGGCAAAGCTCCAGAAACAGTGCGACTTCCGAGGAAATCGCCACCTTCGCTTCGCGCGCGGCCTGCAGGTACTGGTTCGAGGGTGCGACGGCCGGATTGGCGATCACCAGATCGCTCGCCGTGAAATCCTCGCGGCGATGCTCGCCGAGCACGCAGCGTACGTTGACATCGCGCAGTTGCTCCAGCGCGGGTGCAAGCTGCTGTTCGCTGCGCAGATCCGTGACGGTGACCTGCGCTCCGGCCTGAGCGAGAAAGCGCGTCACGGTCGAGCCGCCCTTGAACAGCCCCAGTCCCATGACGGTGACCTTGCGGCCGGAATACAGCGCTCGTGCGCGGGAAGACAAATCGTTCATCCGGTCAGGTTGCTGGTCAGGGTGTGGGCTGCTTCTTGCGCGGAGGCAGCGGGCTGGGGCCCTCCGGTCCGGCAAGTCGCAGGGATTCGGCTTTCTGCAGCACGGCCTCGAGGTCGGGCGCAGTGACGGTCTCGGGCACCGGCTCGAGCACGACCTTGCGCTTGTGCTGGTCCTTCCAGCCCCACGGGAACAGGATCTCCGTGAAGATGTCGATCGGGAAGCGGCCGTACCAGGGCGGATCAAGCTCCACCAGCTGCGAAGAGCTCTTGAAGCCCTGCTTGTAGAGCGTGATGCGGCGCGTGCCGTAGTCGAAGAACTCCTCGGTATAGGGCGTGATGCCCACCACGCGGTCGTCGATGCGCAGCGTGGCACCCGATGGCTCGCTTTCCACGGTCAGGGTGCGCTTGGCGGCACAGCCCGTTCCCAGCACGCACAACGGGATCAGCAGCAGCAACGCTCTCGACATGCCGAGAGTCTGCAACGAACGCGGGCGGGAACCAAGCGGCAAGCTGGCGGAGAGGGAGGGATTCGAACCCTCGGTACGGGAAAACCCCGTACACCGGCTTAGCAAGCCGGCGCTATAGGCCACTCAGCCACCTCTCCGTGGTGCTTGGGGCGGGAAAGGATACTCGCGCCCTGCGGGCAGGGCAAGGATGCAGTCCCTCTAGGCGCCCCGAGCTGGCCTACCAAGCCCGGGCGCGGGCCTGAACGAACGTGTAGAAGAACACGGAATTGGGATTGTGGGCGATTTCCGCCAGTTCGGCCTTCATGCCCTCGACTAGCTCCGCCCTGACCTTGCCGGCCTTGACGAGTCCGGGCGCCCCGGAGAGCAGCAGGTCGGCCCAGTAGGCGATGAACTCGGCCCGCTCGCCCGGTTCGCGGTTGTCGAGCAGGATCGGGCGCACCTGAATGTCGATGTCGCGGAAGCCGACGGCCTGCAGCAGGTTGCCCAGCTTGGCGCCCACGAAGGGATCGCCGCCGAGCTCGCGCTGGTGCTCGTTGAAGGCCAGCCAGTAGGCCATCACGTTGGGGCTGTACGGCTCGAGGAAGAACGAAGCGTTCTGCACTTCGGTGACCACAATCGGCGAGCCTTGACGCAGAGCGCGGCGTGTCTCGCTCAGGACCAGCATCGGATCGGGCACATGCTCCAGGATCCAGCACAGGAACGCGGCGTCGAACGTGTCGGCTTCGAAAGCCAGCTTGGTCGCATCACCCAGCACCGTCTCGAAGCGCCCTTTGGCCCAGGGCTGTCGAGAGAGCCGGTCCTTCGCCGCCGCGAGGTTCGATGCGGACTGATCGAGCGCCGTGATGTGCAGGTCCGGGTTGCGGCGCAGCAGGATCTCCGTCTGCGCGCCGACGCCGCAGCCCACCTCCAGCAGCCTGCGTGAGCGCCGGAAGGGCAGTCCCTCGTGCACCCGGTGCTCAAGGAAACGGGCCTGATGGTAGAGGCGGTCGCGTTCCTCGCGCGTGAAGCCATGGACATATCCGGGGGGGCTCTTGCGGCGGCTCATGGGGGAAGGACTCTAGTTTTCGGCGGGATCGGACGAAACCTCTTCACGGGAACTTAACCATGCTGTCCCTGCCGCTGGAAGCCGCCGAACTGCGTATCGAGGAGCTGGTCATCCGCCTGCTCCCCGCGCTCATTTTCGGCGGGCTGGTCGGGCTCAACCGCGACCTGCGTGGAAAACCCGTGGGATTCCGCACGCTGGCGCTGGTGGGCATGGGCTCGGCGCTGATCACCTATGTGGGAGCGACGATCGGCGGCGCCAACGACGGCTCGGCCTCGCGGGTGCTGCAGGGCATCATCACCGGCATCGGCTTTCTGGGTGCGGGCGTGATCCTGCAGCCTTCGAGCGACGAGAAGGTGCGCGAGGTGCGCGGACTTACGACGGCCGCGAGCGTGTGGATCGTCGCCTGCGTCGGTGCGGCCTGCGGCGCAGGGATGGTGATCGAGGCCTCGATCGTGACCGTGTTCGTGCTGGGAGTGCTCGCGTTCGGCGGCATTCTGGAGCGCAGCGTCGAGCGCTGGTTCAAGAAGCCGCCGCAGAATTGACGCGCATGCGGACGGATTGGCGGAGGCGAAGGGATTCGAACCCCTGATGCCTTGCGGCACTCCGGTTTTCAAAACCGGTGCGATCAGCCACTCTGCCACGCCTCCGCCCGAGTGCCGAATCAGTTTCGCGATCCCAGAGTATCAGGGCTGCTCCGGCGGAGGAAGCGGGTCCGGCCCGCTGTTGTCCGTGCGCACGCCCTCGAGCACGAATTCCGCCACCTGCATCGGACAACCCGCGCGCAGCGCCAGCGCCACGGCATCGCTGGGGCGCGCATCGACGGCCGCGATCGGCTCGCCCTTCTTGTTCTGCAGGATCAGGCGCGCGTAGAAAGTGTTGTTCTTGAGATCGACGATCTCGACGCGCTGGATGTCGGCGCCCAGCGCGCGCATGGCATCGTGGGCGAGCTGGTGCGTCAGCGGGCGCTCGGTCTGGATGCCGGTCGCGACGCGGCGGATTTCGTGTGCTTCCTGCGAGCCGATCACGATCGGGAAACCGCGCTGGCCGTCGCGTTCCTTGAGGAAAATGTACTGCTGGTCCGCGCCTTCGCGGATCACGATGCGCCCCAGCACGAGGGGCACCATGGGGCTGTCCTCACGCGGGCCGGCATCACGCGGTTCCTGAGCTGCACTCACGTCGAGCGAGCCTAGCCCTCTGCACGGCCGGAATCGAGTGGGGCTTGCTCCGAAAGGCGGTCGGGTCCAGACTGGTCGGCATGCGACGACAACTTCTCACTATGCTCGCTCTGGCCGTACTGCCGCTGCTGGGCTGGGCTCAGGGCGCCGAACAGAAGGCCCCCGAGTTCCAAGCCAAGCAGTGGTACAACACCGCCCCGATCCAATTGGAGGATCTCGAGGGCAAGGTGGTGCTGATCCAGGTCTTCCGGACCTGGTGAGGCCCCTGCAACGAGGAAGTCCCTGCGCTCTCCAGCAAGTTCGAAAAGGAAGAGTCCAAGGGCTTCGTCATCATCGGCGTGACCGATGAAGATCCCAAGCTGGTCGATGCGTTCGTGGAAAAACGCAAGCCGACGTACCCGGTCGTCGTGCTGCCGGGCGGGGAGCTCGAGAAAATGCTCGGCGTTCCCCACTTCCCGTATTCCGGCGTGATCGACACCAAGGGCATGATCGCCTACGCCGGCGATACGCCCGAGGGCATGATCAAGAAACTGATGAAGGATGCCAAGCCCGGCTCGATCTGGCCGAAGAAGCTGCAGAAGGCCGGCAGTCTCATCCGGGCCGGCAAGCTGGGTGATGCCTGGAGTGAAGTTCAGAGCCTGCGCGCAGCCGGCGGACTGGAAAAGCGCGAGGACGCTGTGCTGTCGCGCTTCACGGCGCACATCGAGCAGAATGCGTCCAACGAGCTGGAGAGCGCGCAGAAGGCCATGAAGGCCGGCCGCGTGCACATCGCCTATCGCTCCTTCGCGACGCTGGCCGCGGCGAAGCCGGCGCTGAGCGTCAGCGAGGAAGCAGGCAAGCTGCTCGCGGAACTCAAGTCGGATCCCAAGCTGGATGCCGAACTGAAGGCGGGCGAGGCCTACGACAAGGCCCTCGCCAAGGAAGAGGCCGGCGATTACTACGGCGCGGCGGTTGGTTTCCGTGACTGCGCTCGCAAGAACGCGGGCACGCGCGTCGGCGAGTCGGCGGAAAAGCGGGCCAAGAGCATCGTCGAGCGGGGCTTGCCCGGCATGGAACCGGCCTGTTTCCGCTGCGAAGAGGCCAAGAAGGCCTGCGAGAAGCACGCCAAGCCCGTCAAGCTCTGAGCGCGGCGGATCGCCAACCATCACTTGCGGGGCGCGGGGTCGGTAGCATGGTGCCAGCATGCAACCGGCCCCGCGCTCTTCTGACTGGCCCGCCAATCCCGTCCTCGTCGAACTCTGGCGGGGCGGAGCGATCGAGAGCGTCCACCGCGGAGCATGGGTGCTGACCGATGCGGAAGGCGGCGTGCTGGCCGGAGCCGGCGCTCACGAGGCCGGCTACTACGCGCGCAGCAGCATCAAGAGCCTGCAGGCCCTGCCACTGCTTGAATCGGGCGCCGCGGAGCATTTCGGTTACAGCGATGCCGAGCTGGCGCTGGCGCTGGCCTCGCACGATGCCGAGGCGCTGCACACCGACGGCGTGCGCGGCATTCTCGGCCGACTGGGGCTCGGCGTGGAGCACCTGCGCTGCGGACCTCAGGTTCCCGGCGATGCCGCGGCGCGCGCCGAGCTGGCGAAGAAGGGCGAAAAGCCCTGCGCGGTGCACAACAACTGCAGCGGCAAGCACGCTGGCTTTCTCGCGCTGGCCCTGCATCTGGGCGTTGCGCCCGAACGCTATCTGGAGCGCAGCAGCGAGTCCCAGCAGCGAGTGCGTCAGGCCGTGCTCGACATGACGGGCCTCGCGCCGGAGCAGATGGGGGAGGCCATCGATGGCTGCAGTGCGCCGACCTTCCGCATGTCGCTGAGCGCGCTGGCACGGGCCTTCGCCCGCGTGGCGAATCCGCAAGGGTTGCCTGCGGCGCGCCGCGCCGCGTGCGAGCGCATGCTGCGTGCGGTCGCCGCCCATCCCGCGCACATCGCGGGCACCCGCAAGCGCATCTGCACCGACATCGCGCGCATCACGCAGGGAAGGCTGTTCCCCAAGCTCGGCGGTGAAGCCGTGTACGCGATCGGCGTGCAGGGCAAGGGCTGCGCGCTGGCCATCAAGATCGACGACGGCGGCTACCGGGCGCTGCACGCGGTGATCATCGGCCTGCTGCGGCGCTTTGAGCTGGTGAGCGCAGCGGAGCTCGCGGCGCTGGAGCACTGGCAGGAAGCGCGGCTTCGCAATTGGGCCGGTCTCGAAGTCGGTCGCACGGAGGTGCTGGTGTGAAGCGTCGCTCCCCAATTCCGCGGCCGCCGCGTCTGCCGCACGACGCGCACAAGGGGCTTGCGGGCCGCGTGCTGGTTCTGGCGGGTTCGGCGGACATGCCGGGTGCCGCACTGCTCTGTGCACAGGCGGCTCAGCGTGCCGGCGCCGGTCTGGTGCGCGTGGCCTGCGACAGCGACGAGGTGCGGCGTGCGCTGGCGGTGGTTGCGCCCGAAGCCGTGCAGCTCGACACGCGCAGCTGGAAGAACACGGAGTGGAAGCGGCGGCTTGCAGCCCTGCCCGCGGGTGAACACCACGCTGCGCTGGCGGGGCCGGGACTGGGCCGGAGTGCGCGCGCGCGGGCCATGGTGCTCGCTGCGCTGTCTTCCGAGGCAAGCCCGGCGTGGGTGCTCGATGCCGATGCGCTGAACCTGCTGGCGGGCGAGCTCGAGCGCATCCGGCGCTCGCGTGCCGACTGCGTGCTGACACCGCACCACGGCGAGGCGCAGCGTCTGCTCGGGCGCAGCATCGCAACGGACCTTGCCAGCCGCAAAGCCGCTGCGCGTGAGCTCGCCGAGCGCAGCGGAGCTGTAGTGCTGCTCAAGGGCGCACCCACGCTGATCTGCGCAGCGGGTGAGTCCGTGCATGTCAACTCCGGCGGCAATCCGGGCATGGCCACGGCAGGCAGCGGGGATGTGCTGGCGGGAGTGCTAACGGCCTATCTGGCCGCACGGCACAGCGGGCTGGATGCCCGCTGGACGGCGCTCGACGCTGCTCGCGCAGCTGCCCGTGTGCACGCTCTGGCGGGGGATCTGGCCTGCGCGCAGCGCGGCGTGCGCGGCCTGATCGCGCGGGATTTGATCGAGTTCTTGCCGGCAGCCCAGAGAGCGCTGGATCCGCGCGAGCTAAAGTAAGGGACATGACGGTGAGCGAAGTTTCATTGCCTGAGGGCGCGTTCGAGACGCTGGGTGATCGCATCGGTTTCGTGAGTCTGGTCGACTCGATGCGCTCCGATCCGGCGCTCAAGGTCGTCAACAGCGCGCGCATCTCCTACGACAAGCAGAAGCAGCAGTTCGACGAGCGCGATCAGAAGCTGTGCCAGTTCCTGTGGGAGCACGGACACACTTCGCCGTACCGGCACTCGTTCTACACCTTCCACTGGAAGGCGCCGCTGTTCGTGTTCCGGCAGGCTTTCAAGTACCAGGTCGGCAGCGGCTGGCGGAAGTACACGGTCGACGGCGATCCGGTCTCGCTCGAGGTCTTCGATGTGCTGTTCGACACGGACAAGGGCTGCAGCTGGAACGAGGTCTCCGGCCGCTATGTGCAGTGGACAGCCGAGTTCTACGTGCCGCACACCTTCCGCTCGAATCCGCCGCACGGCAACAAGCAGGCCTCGGTGGATCTGCCAGGCGACTTCGACCACGCGCGCGAGCGCGAGCTGATGGTCGAGGAGTGCCGCGAGGCCTTCGCGCGCTACGAAGCGCGCATCGCGCGCGGTGTCGCCAAGGAAATCGCACGCATGTGCCTGCCGCAGAACCTCTACACGCAGGCCTACTGGACCGTCTCGCTGCAGGGCGTGATGCACTTCCTCGAACAGCGCCTCAAGCCAGACGCGCAGTACGAGATCCGGCGCTACGCGGAAGGTGTCTACTCGCTGGTGAAGTCCGATCTGGACCGTCTGGGCATCACGCGCGAGAGCATCATCGGGGGCCTCAAGTGAAGCACTTGCGCGCGGGCCTGATCGGAGCGCTTGTGCTCTCCGCGATGTTCGCAGGCTCCGGCACGCCCGCGCAGGAAGGCTCGGGCGAGCTCGCCGCGCTCGAGAAGGCGCTGCTCGATCAGGGCGTGCACTTCAAGGCGCAGGCGGGCGTGTGCGCGATCTCCGCGCGCGTGCTGGTGCGCGAAGACGCGCTGGAATATCTGCTGGTCAACCGCGCGGGCAATGCGCACGAGAGTCTGTTCGTCACCGATGTGCAGGCCAGTCAGCTGAATGTCGGCTTGCTGGCGCTGGGCGTGCAGCCCGGCCGCAACGCAGTCTGGACCGCCAAGGATCCGCCGCCGACGCGGGAGGAGATGCTCGCCGGCGCCCAGCCCTACGACGTCAAGCCGCCCGAGGGCGAGGGCTTCCTGCTGTATGTGGCGTGGAAGGAAGGCGAGGAGCTCTACTTCTACCGCGTCGAGGACCTGATCAAGAACCTCTCGACGGCGCGCAGCATGCAGCGCCATGCCTGGGTCTATCTCGGCTCGCGCACGCGCAAAACCCGGGATGAGCCGCCGCGCGAGGTGTTCGCAGCCGATGTCGAGGGCAACCTGATCAATGTCTGCTACTTCGAGGCGGGCACGACATTGATCACCGGCTCGCTGCCCGACTGCCTGCTGCAGAACATCTGGGCACCGAATGCGCCGCTGTTGCCGCCGCAAGGAGCCGAGGTATTGGTGCTGTTCAGCCGCAAGCGGCTGGAGACCTGTCCGCAGGAATTGCGGGCCGTTCTGCCGCAGTTCCGATCGGAGCCGGAAGCGGACCCGGATTCGCGGCCAGACGATTCCGGGCAGGACGGCTCCGTGCCCGACAAGGAGAAGTAACCCATGGCTCATCCGCTGGACCCCAGTCCGGCGCTGCGCTCGCGCGTGGAGCGCGCGCGATCCCTCGCGCGGCTGGCGCGCGGGCTGGAGTCACTGGCGATCGGCGCGTTCGTGGCGAGCGTGATCGCCGTATCCGCGCGCTTCAGCTCGCCCTGGGCGGAGCCGGAGAGCGCCCTGTGGCCGGGGATTCTGGTCGGTCTGCTCTTTGTGGGTTTGGCCTTCCGTCATCTGGATTGGTCGACCCTGCGCACGGCGCAAGCCCTGGATCAGGCGCTGGCACTTCAGGATGCGCTGCCTGCCGCACTGCAGGCTCGCCAGCCAGACCGACTCCACGCAGCACTCAGCGCACGCATCCTTCAGGTCTGGGAGCACGGACCGGCCCTGCGCTGCTTGCTGCCTCGTGCGTGGGCGGGTGCCCTCCTGCTCTTGTGCCTTGCTCTGTGGATGGGGGTGGAAAGCCCCTACGCCGGCGGCTGGAGTGTCGCGTCGAGGCGCAGTCCGGCCGGGCATGCCGCAGGTCTGGCCAAGACCGCCGCCGGGCTGACGCAGCAGGCGGCTCGCGCTGATCTGCCGGCGGCACTGGAAGCGCCGCTGGCGGACCTGCGCCAAACGCTGCGTGCGTTCGCCCAGGGTGAGCTGGAGTCGGCCGCCTTGGTCGAGTCGGCCGAGAATCTGCGAAAGGCCATGTCGGGGTTGGAGGAACCGATGCTGCGCCAGTTGCTCGAGTCGCTCCCTGCGGCCTCAGCCCTTGGCGCGGAGTCTGGCCGTCCGCCCCGGTTTTCGGAGCCATCTCCGGCGGGTTCCGCAGCTCGCGGCGAGGGTCGGGATCCGCCTTCCGGTGCAGCCCCTGTGGGTGCGGCACCTGCGGGGGAGTCGGGCCCGGAATCGGGCCGGGGGGTGGCTTCCTCGGCGGGGGACGGCACAATGGGGGACTCAAGACCGGCGGCTGCGTCCGAACCGACCGATGCTCCGAATTCGGGAAGACCCGAGGCGGGGACCGGCGAGGCCGCGCCCGCCCGCTGGTGGCCTGCGCGCCACGACGAGCTGATTCGTCGTTGGAGCGAAACCCAGGCTGCCAGTCCAGACCCGAATCCAGCACCCCGTTGAAGCCTGCCCATCCCTCGGCCCCCGCCCCCGGTACCCCCTCTGCAGACCGTCGTCTGGGCCTGTGGCTGGTCGGTGCGCGTGGTTCGATCTCGACCTGCCTGGTCTATGGCCTGCACGGGCTGCGCGAAGGTTCGCTGGCGCCGACCGGCCTGTGCACGGCGCGCGGACCCTTTGCGGACCTGGGACTGCGCGAATTCTCGCAGATCGTGCTCGGCGGCCATGACGTCTGCACCCGTTCGCTCTCGGAATCGGCGAGGGAACTCGTGGAGAACGGGATTCTGCCGCCGGCCCTAGTTGAGTCCGGCTCGCACTGGGCGGCGGCCTACGAGTCGCGCCTGCGTCCCGGCACACTCGACGGGCCGGATGTGGGCTTCGCTGACCTCGATCCCCGATCAGCGCAACTCTCCGCTCGCTCGCCGCGCGAACAGGCTCTGCAGCTGGCCCGGGACATCGAGGAGTTCCGCCAGCGCGAGCGCCTGGAGCGCGTGGTCGTCGTCTATGCGGCCAGCACGGAAGCCTGGCGCGCTCCCGACCCTGCCTGGGAGGAATGGAGCCGGTTTGAAGCGGCGCTCGACGGGGGCGCGGCTCAGCCCGCCTCGCTGCTCTATGCCTATGCCGCTTTCCAGGCAGGAGCGGCGTTCGTGAACTTCACGCCCAACCTCGGCAGCTCGGTGCCGGCGCTGCGGGAGCTGGCGCGTCACAAGCGTCTCGCGCATTGCGGCAATGACGGCAAGACGGGTGAGACGCTGATCAAGACCGTGCTGGCCCCGATGTTCGCGGCGCGCAACCTGAAGGTGTTGGCCTGGCAGGGCTACAACATCCTCGGCAATCGGGATGGTCAGGTGCTCTCGGAGAGCACACACCGCGCCAGCAAGGTCCGCAACAAGAACGAGGCGCTGCGTTCGCTGCTTGGGGACGAGCAGGTTCACACGCACGTCGGCATCGACTACGTGCCGTCGCTGCAGGATTGGAAGACGGCCTGGGATTTCATCCACTTCGAGGGCTTCCTCGGCGCCCGGATGAGCCTGCAATTCACCTGGACCGGCAGCGATTCGGCACTCGCGGCCCCTCTGGTGCTCGACCTGGTGCGCCTCGTGGACCACGCCGCCGGTAAGGGTGAGTTCGGCGAGCTCGGCTGGACGGCTCCCTTCTTCAAGGCACCTCTGGCGGGGGGGTCTCACGACTTCCACCTCCAGTTCCAGGGCCTCCTGGAGCATGTCCAGGGCTGGCTGAAGCCCCAAGTCTGAGACCCGGGTGCATCCGGGAAACCGGACTTTGCGAAACCCAGACAATCCCCTCATAATCCCGTAGCTGCCGCGTATAGGCTGGCTACAAGACCGCATGCGCCCCTCCGCCTTCGACCCTGCACCGACCCCCCTGCCGCTGCGCGCGGCGGCGGCGATTGCGTTGGTGCTGCTGGGCGGCGTGGGTCTTTCGGTAATGGAGTATCTCGAGAGCGCTCATGCGGTCGAAGCGGCTCCCACCAAGCCGGCCCCCAAGCCTGGCGTGGAGCAACACCTGCCCGAGAGCACCGAGTGGCCCTATGCGGAACCGCTGACGAGCACCCGCCCCGCGATCTTCGTACCCTACCAGGGTGGTTGAACCGCGCCCTCCGCGCCGATCGGCGCCTCCTGCCTCTTCCGTCCGCCCCGAGCGGACCCGTGCTGCCCGTCCTCAGCGTCCGCCTCTGAAACTCCAGACGACGACGCTTTGGCACTATCCCTCGGCACAGTACTCCGATACGCCCATGGGCATTCCCGCCTATCCGGGCGCCACGCCGGCGTGGGTGATCTGGAATCTGCTGCAGCGCTACACGCGGGAGAAGGATCTGGTGGTCGACCCGTTCTGCGGCGGCGGCACCACGCTCGATGTCGCGCGCAGCATCGGTCGGCGTGCGTTGGGCTACGACCTGCAGCCGCAGCGTCCGGATATTTTTCGCGCGGATGCACGCAAGCTCCCGCTCGAAGACGCAAAGGCCGACTTCGTGTTCATGGACCCGCCGTACTCGACGCACATCGAGTACTCGGGTGAAGAGGAGTGCATCGGCGGACTCGATGCCTTCGAGCCCGGCTACTTCGAGGCCATGGAGCAGGTCTTCGCCGAGTGCGACCGCGTGCTGCGCGATCGTCGCTTCTTCGCGATCTACGTCTCCGACACCTATCGCAAGAAGCGGGGCTTCGTTCCGATCGGAGCGATCCTCTCGAACATGCTGATGAAGCGCTTCAAGCCCGTGGATCACATCGCTGTCGTGCGCGGCAACCGCAAGCTCGACAAGCCCAACTTCCACAAGGCGGCCGAGGAGGAGAACTTCTTCCTGCGCGGCTTCAATCACCTGATGATCTTCAAAAAAGAACTCAGCGCGCCCAAGGCGCGCTGAGTTCGTGAGTTCGGCCGCGGACCGGACTACTTCGGCGCGTCCTGAGGCTGCGTTTCGGGAGCCTGCTCCGGAGCTTTGGGCGCGGGCACGACCTCGGTCTTGTTGCCGAGGCTCTCCTGGTGCTCCTTGATCTGCTGCTGGATCTCCGGCGGCAGTGAGTCCGGAATCTTCATCGTCTCGCCATCGCCGCCCGGGCCGGCATCGGAGGGCGCACCCTCGCCCGGCGGGGGCGCAGGAGGCGCGGGATCCTTGACGAGCTCGCTCATGCGCTTGGCGAAGGAACTCTTGTTGTAGGCCGGAATCACGAAGACCCAGTCCTTGAGGCGGTTCTGCAGCGCTTCCGCTTCCTTCTGCACCTCTTCAGGCTTGGGCTTGCCTGCCGCCGCTTCAGGGGCCGGCTCGGCGACCGGTCCGATCGCGGCAGGCGCCTCGTAGACGGCGTTGAAGCGCGCGTAGCACTTGCCGTCGACTTCCTTCAGCTCCGCGCGCACCAGCAGGCCATCGAAGGTGCGATACTCGCTCTTCGCGCCGGCGCCCGTGCCGAAGTCGACTTCCGCCGCGGGCACCACATCCTCGAGGTTGAGCCACTCCAGCGTGCTGGAGACCGAGCTCGGCGCCCCGGGGTAGGTCAGTTCCTTGCCCTCCGGCATGTTGGCGAGCGAGAACTCGCTGTCTTCGGGCTTGGAGCGCTCGACACGCACGACTTCGCCGTCGGGGTGAGTGATCACGACTGACTGGACGCGATCGCGCGAGACCTTGAGGATCTCCTTCTTGAGCCAGTCGAGCGCGGCCGGCTTGATGTCGGGATTGCCCTTGGCGAGGTAGGAAACCTTGTCACCCGAGCGGCGCACATAGACGTTGCCCGAAGGCATGCCGCCCTTGCCTTCCTGCTCCTTGCCGAGGATCAGCTTGGCTACTTCCTTGCCGCCCGCATCCTTGAGCGTCACCTGTGTCGAAGCCGCACCCGCGGCCGTGATGTCCTCGACGCCGAGCTTGGAGTAGCGTTCCGGATCGCTCGTCTTGGCTTCCACGGCCGTCATCTGCGCCAGCGCGATCAGCGACTTGCGCACCGACTCCATGTCGACGGGATAGCCCTGCTTTTCGGTGACGCCCCAGCCGCCAGCGGCACGCTGAAGCGTGATCGAACCGGCGGCGCGCTCGATCAGGATCGTATGGACATCGTTGACCTGCTTTTCCAGTTCAGGGAAGAGCTTGCCGGTCGTCGCCTGCGAGGAGACAGCCGCGGAATCGCTGCCGAGCTTCCACCAGGCGATGCCGCCCACGCCCAGCGTGGCAACGGCGAGGATGAGGAGGGTCTTTTGTTGCATGATCAACCGCCTTTGGGCTTGGGACGCATGCTGGCGAGGCCGATCGCGGCCAGAATCACCAGCAGCGGCACGAGGAAGGTGTTGGTGAGCTTGATGCGCGTGCCGAGCGACTCGATCTCCTTGTTGCGCTCGAGCTTGACACGGCGCAGTTCGCGCGTGGTCGCGACCTGTTCCTCACGGAACTTTTCGATCTCCGCGCGCTGCTCCGCCGAGAGGATCATCTCCTCGGCGCCGGACTTGCCCTTCTGCAGGTCCGTGAGCTTGCTCTTGAGGTCGTCAAGCTTCTGCTGGAGCTGCTGCTCCTTCGCGAGGAAGCGCTTGTCTGCCTCCTTGCGGATCTCGTTGACCTTCTCGAAGGGACGCTGCGAGTTGCCGCGTCCGCGCAGGCTGATCAGATCGTTGTTGCCGGAGAGGTTCTCCAGGCCGTTGAGCACCAGGCCATTGTTGTCAGCCGTGGGCATGGCAATGCGCTGACCGAAGAAGTTCTGGCTGCGCGTCCACCACTTGTCGGCGAGCAGGTCCGCATCGGCCACGACGATCACGTTGATCGGGCCATTGGACTCCTTGAGAGCCGCCGGATCGGCCGCCGGGGCGGCTCCATCGCCGGCCGCAGGCTTGCCGTCGGGGAAGGCCGTCTTGGCGGGGCCGCTCACGCGCGCCGCGATCATCAGTCGTTCGCCTCCCGACTGGAAGGCCTCCAGCAGCTTCTTGGGATCCGGACCGAACTGGATCGCAGTCTTTTCGAGCTTCTGCGTGTTCTTGCTCGACTGCAGGAGAGGAGTGACGGTCGTGGTCGCGTCGGCGCGCTTCACGAGGAAGCCCGAGGTCGCGGCGTTGATCGTGTCGAGCTGCGCCGTGACCGTGTCGTTCTTGTCGATCGCGTCGGTGTCGCCGCGCAGCCCGAGCCACACGATGTAGTCGGCCTCGCCGCCCTGCGGCAGGCGCACGCGCAGGCCGCTGTCGAGGTCGCCGACGAGCTGCTCCTTGCTGTAATCCAGACCCCAGGATGCCAGCAACGGGCCGAGATCCGAGCTGCGATCGGCCATCATGCCCTGCAGCGGATTCTGCGGATCGTTCGGCACTTCCTGCTCATCGCAGAAGGGGTCCACAAACACGATCGCCTTGCCGCCGGCAAGCACGAACTGGTCGATGGCATATTGCAGCGTCGCGCTGATACCCTGCGGGTGCACGATCATCAGCACATCGATGCCAGCCTCGATCGTTTCGCTGGCGGGCGGAATCATGCGCACTTCGAAGCGCTCGCGCATCTGGTCGAGGATGAACCAGTCCTGCACCTCCGCCTGCGGGTTGCGCATGCGGATCATGGGGTTGCCCTCCATCGGCAGCGTGGTGATTACGCCGACGACCTGCTTCTTGGCGTTGGCAAGCGTGTACACCAGTCGAGTCAGGTCATACTCGAGGAACGACTCGCGGTTCTGCTGGACGAACGGAATCACTTCGGTCTCGTCGGTGCTGTTGGTCCCCGCGATGCCGAAGTAGACCATGTCACCCGCTGCGTTGAGCGGAGCGCCCTGCAGGCCGAAGGACACGGCCTTTTCCTCCTCCTCGGAGTAGGGCTCGGGGTCAAGCACCTCGACCTTGATGCGGCCGCCGGCGTGGGCTGCGTATTCCTGCAGGAGCTCCTGCACGCGCTGTGCGTAGGCCACGACCGGCGTGACATCCTTGGCAACCTTCTTGGAGAAGAACAGCCGCAGTGTGATGTCCTCCTTGAGGTCCCGCAGGATGTTCCTGGTGCCGTCCGAGAGCGTGTAGAGCTTCTCCTCGGTGAGGTCGAGGCGCGAAGACTTGAACATTGCGCCGGAGAGCGAGTTGAAGGCGATGAACAGGATCAGCCCAAGGATCAGGCCGCCGTAGGTCAGTGTCTTCTTCATGGCGTGTATGGTCCTCTGGGTCAGTCAGCCTTCTTGGATTCGAGGATCACGGCGTTGGCGAACATGCCGACGGCGACCAGCGAGGCGAAGAACAGGAAGTCGCGCAGGTCGATGACACCGCGCGTGATCGCTTCCCAGTGCGTCAGGAAGCTGAAAGAGCTGATCGTGTCGGCCACGGCCAGCGGCAGCGTGTCCGTCAGCACCGCGCGGACCGGCGGCAGGCCGATCAGCAGGAATGCCAGACAGGTCACCAGTCCGAGCACGAATGCGATCACCGTGCTCTTGGTCACGGCCGAGAGCGCGCAGCCCAGCGCGAGATAGCCGCCGGCCATCAGGAAGCTGCCCAGATAGCTGGCCGCGATCACGCCGTTGTCGGGATTGCCGAGGTAGTTGATCGTGATCCAGAAGGGGAAGGTCAGCGCCAGCGCGATGCCCGTGAAGGCCCACGCCGCGAGGAACTTGCCGAACACGGCCTGTCCCGCGGTGACCGGCAGCGTCATCAGCAGTTCGACCGTGCCCTGACGGCGCTCATCGGCCCACAGCCGCATCGTGATCGCAGGGATCAGGAACAGATACAGCCAGGGATGCCAGCCGAAGAAGCCCTGCAGGGAGGCCTGTTCGTTCTCGTACAGGCCGCCGAGGTAGAAGGTCAGCACGCCGGCGAGGATCAGGAAGATGACGATGAAGACGTAGGCGACCGGCGTGGCGAAGTAGCTGCCGAGCTCGCGCTTGAAGATGCAAAGCGTGTTGTGCATGGGGGCTTCTCCTCAGCTGAGTGCGGCGCTCTCGCCCTTGGTGATGCGACGGAAGACTTCATCCAGCGGCCCCTGAGCCGCGAGATCGGACGGCGTTCCATCGAACAGGATGCGGCCCTTGGCGATGATGATCGCGCGGGTGCAGACCGCCTCGACCTCCTCGAGAATGTGCGTGGAGAGCACGATGGCCTTGCTGCGCGCCATGTTCTGGATCAGCGTGCGGACCTCGTGCTTCTGGTTGGGATCGAGGCCATCCGTGGGCTCGTCGAGGATCAGCACCTCGGGGTCGTGGAGGATCGCCTGCGCGAGTCCCACGCGGCGCTTGAAGCCCTTGGAGAGCGTTTCGATGCGCTGGTGCAGCACGCCTTCGATGTGGACAAGCTTGACCACTTCGGCGATGCGCGCGCTCTTGCGCTCGCCCGTGAGACCGCGGATGCCCGCGATGAACTCCAGAAAGCTCGCCGGCGTCATGTCGGGATAGGCCGGGGCGCCTTCCGGCAGGTAGCCGAAGGCGCGCTTGGCCGCGATGGCATCGGTCTGGATGTCATGACCGCAGATGCGCGCCGTGCCGCCCGTGGGGGTCAGGAAGCCGGTGGCCATCTTCATGGTGGTGGACTTGCCGGCCCCGTTGGGGCCGAGGAAGCCGAGCACTTCACCGCGGCGCACCTGGAGGCTGATGCCGTCGACGGCCTTCAGCGGTCCGAAGTGCTTGGACAGGTTCTGAATCTCGAGCATGTCGGTTTCTGGCAAAGAGATGGGGGGTCCCGAGGCACCCCGAGGGGGGCCTGGAGCGGAAAACGGGGCTAACTAGTTACCCAGCAGGGCCCTTGGAGGCAAGTTCGCCCCCGCAGGGCGGCCGGATACGCGCCTGAGGGCCGTTTGTTGGCATCGGGCAGAGGGGGGACAGGCTATAAAGATGGGCTCCCCGATCACCGGGAAATCCGCGATTGGACCACTCCCCGCAATTGCTGGCCCTGCTCCTGTTCGGCGTGAGCCTGCTCGGAGCCCTGCCGCCCCTGTTCCGACGCTGGTCGGACCGGGGCCTGCACCTGTTCGTGGCCGTTTCGGCGGGGATCTTCCTAGGCACGACCTTCCTGCACCTGCTGCCGGAGCTCGCCGGGGTGGGGCATGCGGGACATGAGCATGCCCACGAAGGAGAAGCCGGGCTGGGTCCGTGGATCGCGGCGCTGAGCGGCCTGCTCCTGCTCTTTTTCGTGGAGCGCGTCTGGCTGCGCGGGGTGGGCGAGCGCTCCGGCGGCAATGTGCACGCCAGCCTGTGGGTGGCGACCTACGTCGGCCTTGCCGTTCACGCCATCACCGCCGGCGTGGCGCTGACGGCCATCCTGCACACGAGGGATGGTCAGACGCCGTTTCTCGTGTCCTACCTCGTTCACAAGGCCAGCGAGACCTTCTCGCTGGCCACGGTGATGCGCCTTGCGGAGATGCCGCCGAAGCGGACCATCGGTCTGCTGCTGCTGTTCGCGCTGATCGAGCCTGCGGCACTGTTCTTCGGGCATTCTTATGCGCTCGCGCATCCGGAGTTCGAGCTGCTGCTGACCGGGTTTGCCTGCGGCACGTTCCTGTACGTGGCCGTCTGCGATCTGCTGCCGGAGGTGTTCCACGGCCGCTCGCAGCCACGCCTCAAGATCCTGTGCGTGGTGCTGGGAGTGCTGACCCCTGCGCTCAGCATGGAGCGCCTCGAGCACCTGTCGCTGGGTTTGGGGGCGCTCGCCGGCGGTGTCTGGACCGTGCTGCTGACGATGGCGCCCTACCTGCTGCTCGGTTTCCTGATCGCAGGCGTGCTCAATCAGCTGCTGCGTCTGGAACAGCTTGTATCGCACCTGCGCGCGGGCAGTTTCGGCTCCGTGCTAAAGGCGGCGCTGATCGGCGCGCCGCTGCCGCTGTGTTCCTGTTCGGTGGTGCCGGTTGCGATCGAGCTGCGCCGAAAGGGCGCGAGCCGCGGTGCGACCGGCTCCTTCCTGATCTCCACGCCGGAGACCGGCGTGGACTCGGTCACGGTCTCATGGTCGCTGCTCGATCCGCTGATGACGGTCGCACGCCCGGTTGCAGCCGTGCTGTCGGCCATCGCGGCCGGTCTTGCGGCTCAAGTATGGGGGCGCGACCCGGTACCCGCGGCGCCGGCCGCCGAGCCGGAACATTCCTGCTGCACGCACAAGCATCCCCAGCCGGTGGCGCCGGCAAGCCCGCAGTCCGCCGCGCTCCCGCCTCTGCACTCCCGCCAGCCGCTGCCCGTACGCGTGCTGCGCTACGCGTTCGTGGACATGCTCGATGATCTGGCGCCCTCGCTGGTGCTGGGACTTGTCCTGAGCGCGGCCGTGACGCTGCTCGTGCCGGAGAGCGTCTTTGCGGCCACCGGGGGCGGCATCGGCGCGATGCTGCTGATGCTCGGGATCGGGATTCCGATCTACATCTGCGCGGCGGCTTCCACACCGCTGGCGGCTGCGATGATCCTCAAGGGGCTCTCGCCCGGCGCGGCGCTGGTGTTCCTGCTGGCGGGGCCGGCGACCAACATCGGCTCGCTGACGCTGCTCGCGCGGGAACTGGGCTGGCGCACGGTCATGGTCATGCTGCTGGCGCTCTCGGCAAGCGCGATCCTGCTGGGCCTGCTGGTGGATCAGTGCTACCGCTGGCTGCAGATCGAGCCGCGCGCAAGCATCGCGGAGCACT
>Ga0209668_10000136_pt1 | contig 30387 bp, 62 predicted proteins | sample FrelakmetPLP11PL_FD_187150 | JGI IMG/M metagenome (GOLD analysis project Ga0209668, IMG submission 187150) | Freshwater lake sediment microbial communities from the University of Notre Dame, USA, for methane emissions studies - PLP11 PL (SPAdes)... | ecosystem: Environmental > Aquatic >...
GAGTCCCTTACGCGAAAATATCGCTTGGGTACATTGAACCTCATACTCTACCCATACAGGCTCGCGGAGTTCCTCAGAGTAGCCAACCCTGTACCAGTGCTTGTCTATCACCTTAATCTTGAGAGCTGGTGCCCCTGACAGGCTGATCAGGGCTACTAGTAGTGGGAGTAGTCTATTCATCGATTGAGTCGATACTGTGACCGGGATCTACGGTATTTAGAATAGTGTCCAGGACCTTTCCGGCTCGGGTAAGGTTACCCTTTACTAGGTTTTTACCAAGTACTGATGAAATAGTCTCGTCAGGATTGCCAAATGGCTGGGAGTCGTCCTTGATTAGTGCGTAATTAAATAGATCCTGGCACATCACATTGCCGAGCTGGTCGATTGAGATTGCAATATGTAGGAAATATTCGCCGAGTCTAGTGAACCACTGTGCAAACTTTGCGCGGATTGCGAACTTAACAGTTGACCACACGAAGCCAACAAGGAGAAGTGGGGAGAGTGCAACTGCAAGGAGTAAGAGAAAGAGTCTACCTAGAAATTTCATAGCTGCTGATTTTTAATTATTTATCAGCGAGGGTATCTATAAGATTAGAGGGTTCCGCCGTCTGTGATCGTCCAGCCGTAGTTATTTATAAGTTTAAGACGACTCTGTTCGGCAGTTGAATTGCCACCGGTATACTGAATGCTTCCAAAATCTATTATTACTGATGATGGAACACCATTATTTTCCCTGAACGTGTTCCACACAGTATAGATCGTATCTAGATAACTGAAGTCTGCTGTAGTTTTATTGGCCATGAAACCAATAGCTGTCTGTAGACTTGTGATATTCCAAGTGCTAATGTCTTGATCAAATGAGAAACAATTATCGAACATTGAATTCATGTTTGTAACATTAGAGGTGTGTCCGCCTTTCGACCAACCACCAAATCCGAGAGGTGCATTAAATGAAGAGCAACCTGCAAACATGAATGACATGTTAGTCACGTTAGATATGTTCCATAGTTCAATGCCGACAAGTGCACCCTTAGCTGGGTCAAGTCCGTTATAGAACATATTTGCCATTGTCATTACCTTACTCGTGTTCCAATACCCGGGTATAACTATAGTGTTCGGAGTAAGGTCAATTGCTGATATATACGCATCCTGAAACATTCCAGACATGTCCTCTACATTGGAAGTATCCCAGTAGAGAGCCTCCTGTGCAAAGCTAGTGGCGGCGTATAACATATAACCCATGTTTGTGACGTTACTTGTCAACCATTGATAGATCTGTCCATTAAAAGAAGAGCAACCTGCAAACATATAGCTGGCATCCTGCAACGCTGATGTATTCCAGCCTTCTAGTCCAAGTCCCTCAAATGAACTTGCCTGATAAAACATTCTTCTTGCGTTGACCAGCGAGCCGACTGACCAGTTTAGTGTACTATTAAATGAGCTGGCATCGTTAAACATGTCCGTCATGTCAGTGACTGAGTCTACCTTAAAGTTAGAAAGATCACCATTAAAGCTTTGTGTACCCATAAACATTCTAGACATATCTGTTACGTTGCCTGTTTGCCAACCCGCAATATTTGGTATATCAGTTAGACTAGTGCAACCCTCAAACATTGAGGTTAGATCAGTTGTACCTGAAAAGTCAGGCGTGTCTGTTGCTGTAACTGTAAGCTCTCTACAATCAAGAAAGTATTCACCAGAGTTACCGAAGTTTATACCTCCCCATTTTGAAATATCTACTATCTTTATGGCATCTGCACTGCTGCCAAAACTAAAACCGGATAGTGTACCTTCAATAATTATTGTGTAATCACCTGGTGTGGTGTATGTATGTGTTGCTCCATATTCATTCACTGAAGTTGTTCCGTCACCCCAGTAAATAGTACCAGAGTATGTACCGCCTACTTCGTAAGGAAGTGTGATAGTTTCGTCAGGTGAAGTAATTCTCCAAACACTGGTGAAACCGTCTGGTCCTGGAGGCGGAGGAGGTGGCGGAGGTGGACCTTGTGGAGTAGTTGAACTACTACCGGCATTTCCAAAGGTTGCCTTAAGTCGAGCGCGTACTGCCTGTTCATAGAGTGCCTGATCTTCATAATATCTTCGCAATGCGAGTTGATCCGGTGACTCTCCACCCCAGTTGATGTACGACATATTCCTTAATTTTTTAATAGATTAGTAACCTGAACCAGAGTCCCACCCGTCACTAGTATTAGGTCGCTCTGTTCTAGGCGAAGCTGCCTCGATCTTCCCCATTAAGTATTCACGGAAAGTTTCTGATCTTGCAATCAGGGTCTCAACTGCCGTCTCGAATGCTGCAATTCCAGCATCAGTGTCGTCCTCGGCAACAATTGCACTAACTAGTTTGTAGAGTAGACGACCGTCGTTCTCGACTGGAGCTCCCATCTGGTCGGCTGCACCCTCATACCAGTTTTCTGCAATCCACTCTCCAAATACTTGTACGTTCTTCTTCATAGGTAATACTTTTTATTTATTTATCCTGGTCAATTTTACTGGCGCACCAGATAGAGCCAGGATCATCTCCCGGTCTGAGATAGGTTCATATATGAGCTCTAGTAGGCTGCGTAACTTGGCAAAATCATATGGGTCGCCAATTCCAACACCAATTGCAGTGATCATCTGGTCAAGGAGACCTCCGCGAAGAGATCTATTAAAAAATGAGGCATCGAACTGATGGTCAGTCTCTCCTTGGTAAATTCCCATCTCGGCAGGAATCCGGATACTGTCGTTCATATCATCAACTATCGCAACAATACACTGAATAATAATCCAGTCGATTGATAAGTTCCAACCACGTTCAGTCGAGTAGTCGACGTCTCTCCTACGAGTGTATCCGTCGTCTGTGATTAGAGTGCCATTTGTTGGGTAGAATGCCCACTTTCTCGGTGAATATAGCGGCCAGCTGTCAGGCATAGTCAGTCTGCGGTTACCGTTTTCATACATTCGAGGTTGGGTTGACCACTTTGGTAAATCCGGGCTTCCAATAATCTTACCTATTTGAGAGAGCCGCTGGAAACTCTCTAGATTTTCAAGCTCCTCATGAGTAGGGGCAAGTGGCTCCCGAAACTCCTCGTTTACAAATTTTGTGAATGTTGAGATATGTTGCTTCATCTTCTAATGCTAGTTTGGACGGTTTATTCTTGTTAGTAGGACATAACTTCCAGCTAGAGCCCTGATCATCTCCGAGTCTGAGATAGGTTGATATACTAGCTCAAGTAACTGACTCGTCCTGCGTATATCATAGGCATCTCCTATACCTACATTAATCATGCTAAATATCTCGTGTAGTTCTCCGCGACTAATAATATAGGCAAAGTTTGACCAGTTGCCATCTCCAACAGTGTCAGCCATCAGGATCTTGACTATACACCTCTCAATGCAGTAGTCAACTGCACGATTCCAGCCCCTTTTAGTTGAGTAGTCAATACGTCGCAGAGCAGTGTCCCCTTTGCTATTAAGAAGAGTACCGGAATCTGGGTAGAAGAAAAACTGCTCACCTAGTTCCAGAGAATCATACTCCCAGCTTGAAGGTATTGCAAGTTTACGATTGCCTTCTGCATACATGCGAGCCGGAGTGACCCATTCAGGTAGAGCGGATTGATCGATAAACTTACCTACTTCACAGAGCCGCTCAAAGCTGGACAGAGTTTCAAGTTCCGCATGAGTAGGGGCAAGTGGCTCCCGAAACTCCTCGTTTACAAATTTTGTGAATGTTGAGATATGTTGCTTCATATAGTCTATTGATTTATTCTCGTGAGTTGAACTGGTGCACCGGATAGGGCTCTGATCATCTCACCATCTGAGATAGGTTGGTATACTAGCTCGAGCAACCGACGTATCCGGTCAGTATCATAGGTATCGCCAATGCCTACACCGATAACCTCAAATATCTTGTCCAGCTCACCATTGCCGATTGCAGGTCTGTACTCTGACCAGACAGGTTCGCCAACTGTTTCGTACATCAGGATATCGACAAGATACTTAATGATGATCGAGTCAATTGCCTGGCTCCAGCCAAGTTCAGTAGAGTAGTCAAACTTTTCCATACCTATACTTGTACGTAGAGCCCCGGTGGCTGGAGTAAAAGTCCATTCGTTTTCTCCGGTCATTTGAGCTCCATGTTTCCAAGGTACAGTAAGCGTACGATTACCTGCAGCATACGCTCGAGGTAGAGTTGTCCACTGAGGCAACTTAGGTTTATCAATAATCGTACCTATTTGGCAGAGTCGCTGGAAACTCTCTAGATTTTCAAGTTCCGCATGAGTAGGGGCAAGCTGCACCCGAAACTCTTCATTGATAAATTTAGTAAACGGTACGACGTGCTGCTTCATTTCCGGTAGATGAAAAAGGCCAGTTTATCGAGAACGATACCTTTAATTATGTCTTTATTCTTCTCCAAGTATGCATCCATCTGGTCGTCAAACTTGAAGACATTGTCCTCTTCTGGATTTTTTCCTGAAACATTTAGACCGATTGCCATAGGAAAGTCAATAAGACTCTTAAACATTGAGAAGTATTTATTGAATTCGTCGCTACGATTAAATTCGTCTCTAAACTCTGCCTCTGACGGAAGTGCTTGTCTGATAACCCATCGCATTCCGCCACCAAATTTATTAAGTTGTGTATCGACTAATCCTGAAAGTTTAATAAAAGCAGATTCCGCAAACGTATAACCGCCTTTACCGCTAAGCATGTTAGGAACGGTCTTCGTTTTAAGTTCTGAGATAAGATATTGTGCAATACCGTCAGTAACTCCATTAATCTTACCGTTAATGTCAGCAATATTAATATCTATTTTAGGCATATTTGCTTTCATACGACTAACCCTACCTGCAATATGCCGCATTAGCTCAGTCTCAATTGAAGAAGTAGCAATATCACTAGTCTCCTCTACGAGTCTAGACTCACTGATGAACTGACCAAATCCTTTTATGTGACTCTTCATTTGATTTTACTTTTTTATTTTAGTTTACGTTCTCTTGACAACCATTAAAAGCGGTAATCGCGGTTTTAATACCACTAACAAAATCCTGATTATGTACCCCTCCACCTGAATAGTTGCTATTTGATAACTCTCCTGGATATAGAGAATATATTAGCTTATTGCAATCACGACAAGTACCTTTAACTTTTTCAATTTTAAAGTATGCGCCGTCTACCTTTTTACCGCCTTGGTATAGTGACCAAATCAAAGGAGTATTCTGTTTCCATCCGCTAAGACTCATGGTTGTTTCATTGCCAGTTAGTGATACTGACTGTCCGGAAATATTTTCCACATTAGTTGGGTCCTGCTTCCAAATAGTGTACATTTTACCGTAACCAGATTTTTTGATACTTGATAAAAATTCTGATAGTGCAGCAACCTCACCAGTTGTTAGTTTGCCGGCAGCAATATCACTAGTCTCCTCTACGAGTCTAGACTCACTGATGAACTGACCAAATCCTTTTACATGATTCCTCATTATAATTTTACTTTTTAGTTATTTATCGAGAAGAGTAGAGAGTATCCTCTAGCCCCGGGGATTTTTTTTCTACCAGGAGAGGGGACCCTTTTGTAGGGGGAAGAGGCCAACATGAGTATACTAATAAGATCTAGCCGGAGGCTCGACCTCGAGGAACAATACTAAAATATCCAGCAGGTCCCCAAGCAAAGACGATGCCGTACTCCTTGGATACGCTTGACCTAATAAGATCGATAAGGCGCCACTGGTCACTTGCCTCGGCTTGGCTCTTAACGAGTTCAGGGTGCTCTAGCACGATCCTGTCACGAATCTCAGTATATTGAGCAGGAGTACGAACTTCTGTGTAGTAGAGCTCGTGGATACCACCCTGGCCCAGGCCAAATTCCTCAAGATGAATACTTGAAATACGAGGGAATCTTCGCATAGTAGACTCGGCCCGCGACCTGTCTACTTGGGTAACCTCAAGCGAGTCAGGAGAGATACCAAATCTCTGAGCAGACCAGTTGAGCATAACCTCTAGAGAATCCGGTTGACCACCTATACTAGTATCAGCTGAGATAAAATCAATAAACTGTCTAAACTGATCTCCTGAAAGACGCCTAGTTTCAAGTAATTTGAGGTATTTCATAATCATATAGGGTTATTTATCTAATGGCAACAGGAGGTCTTTGCCTGGTCCCGGGATTTCCTGTACCTGGAGAGGGGAACAAATTAGAATAGGGGAGTTACCCAAGGTGTTGGGCGCCCGGTGGAGAGTTGAGGCGACGGGTCCCGGTGGTGTATAGTTACAAAATTTAGCTCGTCTTTGTCTAGCTAGTCCATCTAGCCTGTCTAGTTAGCCCTGCCAGGCGCTCGGCCCAGGCGCTCCTGGGAGGCCTCCTGGCAGGTACCTGCAGGCCAGGGCAGCTCCTGGGTAGGAGCAGCCAAGCAGCCGGCCAGACCGGCTAGCCTGGCTGAGTCTCGACGCGGTATCTGCCTGCCAGGCGTAGTTTTTACTATCTTTAACCGGTCTCAGGGGCTAGTCCCCCAGCCGAGTCCGGCTCAGGTGCTAGTGTAGGCTAGACATCTATTCTTCTTACCGGTCTCTGCGGATACATCTAATCTATTAGGCTAGACATCTATTCTTCTTATCCGTCTCTGCCCGTACTCTGAGTCCGTTACTACCTGTTAGCCGACTGCTAGCTACAGGTTAGTCTGTTGCGACTCGTCTCAGTAGCGGGTTGGGAGACGGTCCATGCAGACCACTAGTAAAAAAAGCTTAACCCACTGGTTAACTAAATTTTAGTAAAATGGGTTACGGTGGTCTGTGGTATAGTCTCTGCTCGAGCAGAGAATTCTAGGAGACGTGTACACCGTGTTAGATCCAACTTAGATCCGCACTGAGACCCGCTAGATCCAACCGGTCGTAGTGAAATAGTTGCGGCAAGATTGTCACAGGTCGTGACGAATAGTTATATTTACTTGGGCCAATAGACCTACTCCTCGGGAAATAGAAAAATTTGGTAAGGAAGATACACCGAGTCGGTAGGTCTCCTGGATAATTTTTAAAATAAGTCTAACCTGATTTTCTAGTGCCAAACCCTTTAGTTATATTTACCTATAACTTAAAAACTAAACACTATGACAAATGATGATTATTTCAGAAATGAAGCCATTCAGGAATTGTTAGCCCAAATGGTAGAGGACGGTGAACATGCCCTAACCGCAGTAGACATCCTTATTTCCTTTATGAATACTGAGATGCTTCAAGAGGAGAGGGATGAAATCATTGAGAGGATAGTTCGATCAGAAGAATAGATTATTATTCAACTGGAATTGTTAATAACTTTAGTCCCCAGATTTTTTAGTCTGGGGACTTTTAGTTATATTTACTTATAACTTAAAAACCTAAACACTATGAAAACTGTTAAAGTAATTGGAGAAAATCTCGATCTAGTAATCCTAAGTATAATCCTAATTACACTTATTGGTGTAACTATCTGGAATGTTCAAGAGTACGGTGTAGCGGCTTCGCCGTGGTAAGGTTAGTTTCGTAATTAGTGACGGGGCGGAGAGATCTGCCCCTTTGCTGTTTTCCGCGAGCGGTAGATTGTGTATAGTTGTGCACATGTCAAGACAACCTGAAGAACTTATCCTGGCCTGGTGCAGGTCTCGTAGGGAGATAGCACAGCGGCGTGCGGAGCTGGCCGAACAGGAGCGAGAGGTAACGGCCACACTGCAGCGTGCTGTCCAACTCGACCCAGCCAGAGTCTACCTCTTCACTAGCGACGGGCTAGATCCCGTGACTGTTATCGTAAAGGAGTGTAGAGTTGTGCAGCACGGCACTGGCTGGCTAGTCTACCCCCTCGTCGAAGAGATCCGGCGTACTCCTTCTGGCAAGTGGAAGTGGAAGAGTGGGGCGGTGCACTCGCGCAGGATAAGTTATGATCACACGCTTGGCTGGTGCTTGACCGGTCTCGACAATAAGCCGGTTCTTTCTCACACCACCGTACAGGATCCGTGCACGTCTCACACCAACATGGACTGATCGTGCACTGGCTAGACTCCTCTCTTCAGGAGACCACTGAAGATTCAGTGTACTTGGTGTAATCATTCTATCTTAATTATTTTGAATATTTATCCTCTCCTATTTTTTACTTTCAAACTAAATAGTTATATTTACTTAACTTAAAAACTAAACCACTATGAAAGATTTAAAAAAGAAAGTAGAAGAGTTAAGGGAAGAAATTATTAAAGTCCTAATTGAGAAAGATTTAACAGGTGAAATCATCTACATCAGAGACGAAATTAGTGATTTCAGTGGAGGTTGTATTGATTCTGAAGTTGGAGGATTAAGTACTAAAGTTTTTATTACTAATCATAGTGGTAGAGAGATCGATTTAGAAGATGAAATGGAGAGTGAATTAGGAACATTTAATCTTGACAATTTTGGAATTGACTTGTTATTAACATTACTTTAAATAATTGTTCATAACTTTAAGGTCCAAGATTTTTTATCTTGGACCTTTTTTGTTATATTTACTTACACTTAAAAACTTAAACACTATGATCAGAACTAAAGAAGAAAATCATGAGAAGCCAGTTATAGACTTAACTGGTCCAGACGGAAATGTATTTGTACTAATGTCGATTGCAAAGAGATATGCCAAACAACTTGGACTAGAAGGTGACGATATTGTTAGAGAGATGATGTCCGGTGATTACGAAAACGCAGTACAAGTATTCGATAGAAATTTCGGAGACTGGGTAATACTCGAACGTTAAACTAACCAACTACACTGGAGAGGTCAGCCACACGCTGGCCTTTTTTGGGTTTACTCCGTAGTGACGTAAGGAGTCTAGTGCAGTGGTCTCCATGGGGATAAAACTCCTTTTAGGATTAGAGTATAATAGGAATAATGTTAGGAAATACTATTGTGATCTGGCCTACTAGCTAGGTCTCTCCTCCCTAGATAAATATAATAAACTATTACTCGCATGGCAAAGCGCTTAGAGATCGTCCAAAGGATACTTGAAACCTGGTATGGTGGTCAAGTTCCACCTATTCAGAAACTAAATATCGTGTGGCAAGACCCGGTGATTGTGACTCTTCACTGGACTGAAGAGAACGGTCCGTCACTGCAGGTAAAAACCTTGCTCAAGGGCGAGGAGGAGATTACGCTCCAGCAGGTAGTATGACACCCGAAGAGCAGGCTGATGGATTCTCAGCTGGACTAGGACTAGATCAAGCTGGTCTCGACCTGTTGCAACTTACACTCGAACAGGTTTGGGAAACGCGCGCACGTCTCGCTGTTGAATTTTGGGGTGAGAGACCAGAAATACTTGTACCTGAACTGAAACAAAATATTCAAGAGTTAGAGGGTTTGATCCGGGTTTGGGAAGGGCGTGAAGAATACGAACGCTGTGCCGTGGGTAAGTCTCTACAGAAGAGACTAAAGGCAGACCTCCGAAAATTAGAAAAAGGGTTTAAATAAATTTTTTACTGTCAACCTGTTTAGTTATATTTACTTAACCAAAAAACTAGACGATATGACACAATTAAGTAAATGCTGTGATGCCGATGTCACCTTCTCAATGGTAGACGACAGAGTCGGTCATGGATTACACGAAGAAACCGAGTGCACCAATTGCGGAGAGCTCTATCCAGAAGTGTACGATGACGAGGAAGAATAATTATTCCTTCAGATTTTTTAGTGTCACCAATTCTAGTTATATTTACTTACACTTAAAAACTAAACTACTATGAAAAGAACACTGGTTATTTTACAGAACGCGTTACTGACTATCCTACTTGTTGGACTTACAATTACGAGTCTACTCGCCGCGGTTAATGAGGTTGAACTTGTGATTGAGACTGTGAAGTTCATCGCAGTGATTGCATTTCCACTCTTCCTAGTTGCGACCGCATTGGAGATAATCGTAGAGAGGAAAGAAGCACCAAGCAGATTTTAAGACCACCTAACCCCAACCAACTAACCCCAACCAACTAAAGGTCAGCCGCAAGCTGACCTTTTTTGGGTTTACTCCGTAGTGACCAGCAAGGAGCCGGGTCGAAGGGTCTCTTCAAATGTTAATAACTTTATCTATACTAGATTTTTTAGTGTAAACTGAAATAGTTATATTTACTTAACTTAAAAACTAAACTACTATGAAAAGCACTCAACTGTATGTTGTAATACAATTCGAAAATGGATGGGATTATGCACCCGGTGAGAAGACTACCTTCTTCACAGAAAAGAAACAAGCGATGACGCTGTTCAAGGAATATCTCAAATGGATCAAAGAGGAGGGAGTTTGTAATCAAACGCAGGTGCTCTTAGCTAAGGTGGAGATTGGAAAGACTTTCAACTTTTACGGGTATGGTGATTTTGAAGGTGGAGAGATAATAAAATTTGCAGAATTCGAAGAGTAATTCTTCACTAGACTACGACTATACTAATCATTCTCATCTAAAACATTTTACCATGCAAGAATCACTTGATATTATCCTTACTGCTCGGCCACTGGTTCAGTTAACTAATCGAGAGCTCAGCGCAATGGTGCAGCAGGCAAACTACCTCTACTCCCAAGCAGAGTCCTTTCACGATCCCGACGGAATCAGTGCAAAGCTCCTTATGGTAAGCGCTCATAAATTGCAGTGTGACGCTCTACTTGAAATCGCTAATAGAAATTAAGTATAATTATCACCAATCCTGAAAAGCCATGATACAGTCCCATAATAATGCATGTTTTCAACTGACCTTTGCGAATGGATATACAATATCTGTTCTTTTTGGACCAGGGTCAATGTCCTCTAACCGAAATTCTGAGAGAGATTATCGGAAGACTAGCTCACCGAATGCTGAGGTCGCAGTGTGGCACGGCGATGGAGATTTTCTTGCTTTTGGAGAGGACGATCAGTCGGCAGCACTGAGCTGGGTTACAGCAGACCAGTTGGCAGAAGTTATCCAGCTCGTGGCCACCGCGCACGACGACTCCTCACTAATTCGACAGGTCAGAGATATAGTAGCAACCGTGCAAGATGAAGAAGCAGAAGAATAAACTTACGCTTGGTGCAGACCTGCTCCGACGTCTCGATGCAGGTCGACGGCGTAGAGAGCTGATCGCGGCTGGCCAGTGGGGTAACTACAAAAACTCGGCACACTCAACAGCTCGTGATTGGAGACGTGCACCAAAGCACAAGGGCAAGGAGGAAGAGTAAAAAAGATCCCACCAGATTTTTCCGTGTCAACCTCTTTAGTTATATTTACTTATAACTTAAAAACATAAACACTATGGACAAAGACGAATTGATTAGCAAGTTGAACAGCTTAGAGTTTAACTTCAACCAGGACAAAGAGACGATTAAACTTATTAGCAAGTTGGAGAAGAGATTTGACAAGCTCTTTGACGAGTCATTTACCAAGAAGGAGGCAAGGTCAGACGAGTTTGAAGAGATACGTGAAGAGTATTACAATTCACTACGTGAGTGTGATCCTGATGATATTACAATATTCAGTGTCATATGGCTTAAATAATCTTATCTAGATTTTTTTGTGTCAGTCTGATTAGTTATATTTACTTACACTTAAAAACTAAACTACTTATGAACGCAATGACAAACGGACAAATCAGAGCAGAGCTCGTAGAATTAATTAACGGAGGTATGTTAAACGTACCCAAGCTCGTTAAATTCTTTAAGAGTCATCGCCCAGGTGCAAACCTAATCACAGTTAAAGAAGAGGCAAAAGAGTTGGTGGCAGAGGTAAAGATGGTAATGAAGAGAGGATACTAAAACTAGGTCAGGTGGCGGAATTGGTAGACGCATGAATAAGGGTTAACAGTAAAGGTAACATAGAGTAACCTTGAAAAACACGGTGAAAGTCCAACTCATAAGTTACCATACAGGTTCGATTCCTGTCCTGACTACAAGGTTAACTAAAGTAAGAAAGCTCGTACTCACTCTTTACTGAGAAGTACACGTATACTCGAAGGCAGGTGAAGATCCTGAAAGTTAGCCGCCCCATCAAGTGGGAGTAGTGTCCCGGTTTTTTAAGTTGTCTAGGGAGGAGAGATCTTCCCTAGACTTGTTTAGGCAGAACTGCTCCACTCCGTAGTCCGCTGTGCTGTCTCTACTAAAAATAGTTCTGCCCAGATTTTTTAGTGTCAATCGATCTAGTTATATTTACCCATAACTTAAAAACTAAACTACTATGAAAAATCTAAGCCAATCCGAAATCGAGTCATTAGACTCAACACTCTTCGATGAAATCGAAGAGTTTATCAATGATGAAATTGTAAATTGGGGTGAGATGTGTGAGTGTGAGGAGGAGGGAGATGCAATGGAATACGTGCTTGCATCATGTAGCGGAGGACCATACTACGAGTGGAGAGTGTTGGAGGACGGCACAGTCGATGTGATTATGCATGGATCATTGGAACTTGAGTGGCAAGACGAAGACGGTGAGGAGAGAGTATCAAAGATTACCGATAACTTTCGTGGAAGTGTAGGTGAATCATTTGATGATGAGTGTAATAATAGCCTTCCTCGAGAATTGGCGATAAGAGTAATGACTGAGGCCTTTGGTATCAAAGAAATTCCAGAAGAGAACAACGGAAGAACATACGAAAACACTGGACTAAGGACATACTACCTATCCGATGATGCCCTCAAAGCTGTCGACGACGCTTATAGTCAAGTTAGTAAATGTCCACACTGTGGAGCACAAATGTTTAAATTTTGCATGTGTCAACGTTGAGATAATTGAGACGATTGGGCAAGGGCGGAGCAATCTGCCCTTCTTTTTTGTAGTGGTGCACCCGTCTCGCTAAACTTTTGTAAAATAATTCTTCCGAAATTGTCAAGTGTCAGGTCGATTAGTTATATTTACTTAACTTAAAACTTAAACACTATGACTAATATGTATTCGCTGAACTGCAGCTACTATGACAAATCGTTCACAACGATTGATGCCCTCCTCGAAGATGTCATCACAACGGGTATGGATCCAAATTATGAAATTACTAGGAATGGTAGGTCTACCGGAGAGACCGCATGGGACCTCATCTGGCCAGGTGAATAACCTACTAACAAACCAATATGAAAAACCCTGTTCTTAAAGAGAACAGGGTTTTTTGGTTTTATATTTACTGAAGTAAGGTTTTTATACTAGCTATTCCACCAGATAAAGGTAGAGTTGTTTTTTTTCCTAGCCTAGATACCTTAACATTATTATTGTTATCTAAATAGCAATAGTCAGCAGTGTCTGAGGTACCGCTAAAAATTAGTGGATTACCTATATACGTGTTAAAAGAATCTGCTTTAAACCCAGTGTAACTGATCTCTCCTTTTTTTGGCACAAACGCAAATTCACGCATGTTGTGTTGTGGGTTATATTTCCAATTCTTATTGTCTTTTATATAATTAATAAATTCTGCGCGCAAAGCCGTCTTATCAGAAGAGGTCTCCTCATTCATACTTCGAGTTTTTGACCACAAGTATTCTTCAAACATTTTTATATTGCTTTTCATTTTATTTGTTTTTTGTTATATATCTTACTAGAGCCGGCTAGATACGTCTCTAAGAATTCAAAGAGACGGTTAGCACAGACCAGTTGTCCGCAGTTGTCTAACGTTTGCGCACAGTTGTTAACGTATGCGAGGTCTCTATACCAAAGCCTAAAGAAATATCCTCCGGATTTTTCCGTGTCAAGCGATTTAGTTATATTTACCCACACTTAAAAACTCATACACTATGCAAGTTACACTATTAGCCATGTTTCAAGAGCTCAATTCATTTGTCCAGTGCGGTGAATATTTCGCACGAGCAAAGGCCTCGAAGATTACTACTAAAAACAACACAAATTTTGCAGATCTCGTTGATGCTTGGGGCAGTGGAGACTATGATGAATCACCGGAATTATTAGTTAACGAGATGTCTAGACTTCTGCCGGACTAGTGGAAGTAGAGACCACCGGAGCGGGCCAAGTGCCCGCTTTTTTTTGGAGTAATGATTGGATCCGCGTTGGATCTTCTAGGTCTCGTGTTAAAAATTAAAAAAGATTCCACTAGATTTTTTACTGTCAAGTCGTTTAGTTATATTTACTTAACTTAAAACTTAAACACTATGAATCTTTCGCCAGTAACACACGAGCTTCTACGTCAGAGATTACGCAACTCAACCGTGCAGTTTGCGTTCAAAAAACTTGACGGTACACTGAGAATTGCGGTCGGCACCACCAACCTGAGTTCTATTCCACTGGACAGACATCCACTCGGGGTAAGAGAGAGCCCAGCAAATGTCGTTACCTTCTTCGATCTAGAGAAGAGTGCATGGCGCCGCCTTTCTACAAGTGTCGAAGTTTTTCTTGCCTAATTGTTAATAACTTAATTGCCCTGGATTTTTTAGTCTAGGGCAATTTTGTTATATTTACTTTAAACTAAAAACTAGAAATTATGAGTATACTTAAGTTCAGTGACGGGATTACTGTCGATACCTCTGGTCCTATCAGAACGCTTCAATTACCGGATGGATGGTACGTTATTGGCCAAGGTTATCTCATCCCTGTAGAATCAGAGAAGGCTGCACTAGACCTGATCGCGAAAGAGTTTACTCCGTAGTCACTAATCTAATCCTTATATACCATGATACATCCAATCGAAGAGAACTTACCCGACGGCACCACTAGAATTGTAGGTCGCTGCTCCTTTACTAAAGAGATATTTGAGTGCACTGTCCCGACGGCAGGCTTCGAACGCTGGCGTGCTGGCGAGAGAATTCAGGTTGCGATGCCGACTGTGCATGGCGATATCAGAGAATTCCTAATCTCGGGAATATCTCCAGATGGCTGGAAAAAAACATTCGGCGACTATTAGTTATTTTACATAACCAAAAAACTAGACGATGGCAAAGGTGAGACTGTTCCACGCAACCTCAGCAAAGAATGCGGAGAGTATTAAGAAGAAAGGATTATTATCTAGGTGGGAAGGAGTCTACCTTACTGACTCGGCAGAGAGTGCCACGCGGTGGATGGGTTTCAGACTTGCCGCAATGGGAGAGGAGTTAATGATTGTCGTTGAGGTGGAGGTAGAGGAGAAGACCCTTGTCGAAGGAGACGATCACAGCCCACTAATGGTACAGTTATTTGGAGTCGGCAAGAGTCTACTATCACCAAGGCCGATTAGTCCTAAGAAGATAAAGGAGATACACTATTACAAATTGTAAAATAAGTCCTACCAGATTTTTTTGTGTCACCGTTTCTAGTTATATTTACTTACACTAAAAAACTAACTACTATGTCAGAAGGATTCAAAGAATTACTAAAATTAGCAAAGGCTAACAGGGTTAAGACTTATGATGAGTTAAGTGATTTAACGTTTAAATGTAAAAACGAGATCACTGGCTCAGACTTCGAGTGCGTTCGTCAACAGTTAAAGATATCCATGTTTTAAAACTGAAACTATGTCCCCTATCCAACAAAAAGTTCAGCAAGCAATCGACCAATTCGGAAATGCGATTGTACTTGAAGTAATCGAGATGGTTACCTTAACTGACGCCGACGGAGCATTCACAAGTTTCGAAGACACTGGCATGTTCGAGCATGCTGAGTGTGTTGAACTAATGTACTTCGATCAGGATTAACCCCACTCCGTAGTGAACACCCCTGCCCGTTGGACCGCATGGCCCTTCGGGCTGGCTTGCGTTCGGAGCCTAATCTCAAGGGGCACTTTACCGAAAAGTAGAGTGGTCTCGTTTAAAGAGACCCCGTAATTTTGTATAATAATACAAACTTAATAAGACTATTACACTATGCAAACACCGTATGACCGACTGCGAATCAAGATCTCTTCACTGGTTCGACGTAATCGTAATCAAGAAACATTCTTATCTAAGAAACCAACACTAACCCGTATTGTGGCAGATGACCGACCGCTCTCTTTTAATGAGCGAGCGCAGCATATCTTTGGTGAAATACGTAAAGGCTAGTCTGCCGACAGGCTTAACGCGTCTCTTCGAGACCGTACGCTTGGCTGTTGTCTGTTCCACACTTGTGGCACTCGTATGGATGGTCTCCTCCTTCTGCAAAATCCCAATGGTGTGGACAACCTGTACAGTTGACTACAGTAGGATTTTTAGAGTCGTTAATAAATGTCTCAAAAAGTTTTACATAGCGTTTCATAAAGATATTTATCGCTCTAGATTTTTTCGTGTCAAGCCGATTAGTTATATTTACCTATAACTTAAATGATATGCTAACTATCCACTTCAATCCATCAAGACATGTCTACTCGGCAGAAACTAGAACGTTTACTGTTAGTGAGAGGGACGTTCAATTTGCCACTGAGTATAGATTAATTAATCCAAGTACTGGTATCGGCAGAGTGTTCCGGTTCCTCTGCTCGACTGGACCAGAGTTTGAGCCAACAACCCGCTGGATCTACGAAACTGAAGACGGACTTAAGCTCGAAGTTTGTAACGATCCTGAGATCACACGCATGGCCGCAGCTAGTTACCTAAAAGCTAAAACACGATGAGACAAGAACCAGAAAACATATTCTATGTGGTCGCAGTAATCTTTGTAATTACTGTAATTATCCTGAGAGTAGTCATCGCCACGCTAGATTTTTTTATATAATTGTTGCACCAGATTTTTCCGTGTCAAGCGCTTTAGTTATATTTACTTACACTAAAAAACTAATAACATGGCAAAGGTAACTGCTTTAATAAAAGATTCACGTATTCCTGGAGGATCTCCTGAAGAGATTGAAAAAGACTATGATTTAGAAGTTTTCATGTATGACGATGGAACCTTTTCAGTTGAGGGTGATAAAGAAAATGTCGACGCCTATATAGATGAGTATGGAATATTTGTAGATGCGGATGACTATGAGGAATTAGATGATTAATAATTGTTACACCAGATTTTTCCGTGTCAAGTATTCGAGTTATATTTACTTACACTAAAAAACTAACTAATGACTGAAGAAATTAAAACAACACCTTCTGAACAGGAGGCAAGGGTACGAGCTCTAGTAGAGGAGTATCTTGAAAAGTATGTAGGTATGGTAGACGATTTTGTATTTCGTATGCAGGTCTCGACGCCAGATGTTAGAGACCACGTAGTCCGGATCGGCACAAGTATTCTTTGTACCAGAGCAGGTATTGGTTATCCGGGAGGAAGCTTCGCCAAGGCGGTCGTTGATAACGATCTCATGGGAGCATTCGGCAGAGCCGACAGTGTCAACCTCGTGTGTATTCGTTTTTATTGTTCACTTCTATATAACGTCGGAGTATGAGAGCACTAGAGATAAGCAACCTACTACAGATCGGAGCTACTGATCGGGTCAGAAAATATCTAAAGAAGCTGAGTCTTAAAGACCGGCTACCTGTACTTCAAGAGTGTATTCCCTATGTGAATGCAACGAAGGGAACCTTAGACTTCTTCCACAAGAATTTTGCAAAAGAGATTGGAGCAATTATCGCAGCCGACTATGATTTCAAGAAGGCGGAGTTGTTATATCGTATTTCCAAAGAGATGGGGTAATTTAGTGCGGGAGTAGTGTCCTGGTTTTTAAGTTGTCTAGGGTGGAGTGATCTGCCCTAGACTTGTTTAGCAAGGGTCCTTTACTCCGTAGTCCGGTGTAAGGGTCTCTACTAAAAATAATTCAGCCCAGATTTTTTACTGTCAAGCGCTTTAGTTATATTTACTTACACTTAAAAACTAAACTAATATGTACCACGAAAAATTCACACAAGCTGAGCTCGAAGAAAAAGCCAGCAGTATTATGCGCAACTTCAATTTTGAGAAGGTGCACGAACACATGGTAGCCACCAACTGGCGATGGGCAAGTGGCAGTCAAGGACTCGCTGTTCCTGATATTGAGGATATCCGAAACTGCGCGAGATCACTGCTTACCGGAGTTATTTGGGACGAGATACCTGTCGCTAATCAGGGTACTGGCGGATTCGTTGCCTACAAATTACCTTGGGGATTACAGTTAACTTTTCAAATCGCGTGGTCACAAGACTAATCTAAGAGCTATGAGAAGAAAACGTAACTCCCTTTGGGATAAGATAGTAAGAGTATTTGTTATACTCATATTCGCGCTCTGTGTCGGTCTACTGTATCTCCTTGCGAGAGCAGTGGCCGGAGTAATTCCGGCTCCGATCACAGTCGGCGGAGTCGCTGGCTTTGCTCTCGGCTGGGCAGTATTTAAGAAGAATATTATTTAGCCCAGATTTTTTTGTGTCACCGTTTCTAGTTATATTTACTTAACTTAAAAACTAAATACCATGTCAAAGAAAGTTAAAAAAGCAACTATCAAAGAATTTCTTGTAGCGACAAGAAAAGAGTGGCAAGAGTCTATCGAAGGAGCGCACCCTGACGATCAGCTTTCATTTAGTGAGTGGTTATCTGAATTTCCTCGAGAACTACAGAAGGAGTGGGGTATCTATCGAGATAGCAGCACAGACGAGTGGAGATATGATGAGACTAATAGTAACTGGGAAGGAGACGACACCTGCGACAGCTGTGGTTGTCAGTACAATGCTGAGGTAACTGATTCAAATCTTTGTGAAATTTGTAGTGAAGATGAGTAGCCAGAATTTTTTAGTGTCAAAGATTCTAGTTATATTTACTTACACTTAAAAACTAAACGACTATGCAAACTACACCTAATTATTGGTCAGTAACTGAAGGAGAAACATTTAAAGGAGTTGAGGTAAACGGCTACCATGACTGCATGAGAATAGACGTATCCTGTGACACTGATGATGGGACCTTCCCTCGAGTAAGTGATTACACCCGATTCGTAAACAGATTAGAGGAGGAGGGTACCTCCTATTTCCTGAACAGGTGTGCACGTCGCAAGAAACTTAAGTTTCAGTATGATACGTTTACTGTTACTCGGGAGAACGACTACACTGCAGAGGCGGTGATCGAGTTTACTGAGCCAATCAAGGTAGTATTTGGAAAGGTAGGAGACACGCAAATTACCTCAACGGTTAAACGATTGCGAGGAGAGTTTATACACGACTGGTTCTGGACTCGCAACGGCAGACAGAAGAAGATGGCAAATGGATTCGAAGTCTGGTTTGCAATTCAAGAGTATTTAGCATAGTCAATTCAGTAAATAGTTAAGCCCAGATTTTTTAGTCTGGGCTTTTTTAGTTATATTTACTTACACTTAAAAACTAAACTACAATGGAAGCAATTTTCGGAAAACGTCCAGGTTCATCGCCAATAAACAAGAGAGGAAAGCGATTTGAGATATCTGTATATCGACAAGACAACAAGATAATTATTGATATCTATTCAGTAAGTGGCAACCGATTCTATCAAACAACTTCCTGTGATTCAATCGAAGAGTGTCAAGCGGAATACGATTCTTTTCTTTACCATAATTTTTAACACTAAGCAACTATGATCGTTTGGAATAAACTTCGTGATCGACATATTCTAGGAAAGTCAGATCACGGTGAGCTATGGATAAGAGTCGACCAGACAGGTAAGGTAACCTGCTTATATACTATGTTTGATACCAAAGAGAAGTTTCTGCCTGACGATGAAGAAGAGGAGAAGGTTGAGGTAATGAAGCTTCGCGCGGAATACATAATTGAAAGAGTAGAGTTTATTAAAAGACTTGAATCACTAAATAATCAACGATTATGAAATATATTGAACACTACGACGAGGACTTAGACACGATCTTCGAAATTCCTGAACTCGACCTTACTGGTTTCGAGTCGTTCGACGAATTCATGGAATCAGCAGAGAGCCCAGCGATTCTACACCCGGCAGTTCTTTCTGCTCTACACACCGCTTCTGAATTGGAGATTACTCATGTGCCAGTTATTGCAATCGCAGGCAGTGATCTAGTTGTCGAATTAGAGGAGGGTGCATACTTGGAAAAACTAGAAGAGTGTCTTCAATACTATTCTGAGTTAGAGGAGTATGAGATATGCGGGATACTTACAACAATTAAACAAAAGATTATCGATTTATTTTAATAGTTCAGAGACATAGTGTATAGTTACCTAAAAATATAACATATATGTCTAAATCAAAAACAACTACAGCTAAGTCTAAGTCTAGCAAATCAGACAAGACTTCAACAAAATCTGCACCGGTTGCAAGCGTCTCTTCAAAGTCTGTTAAGTCGACTGCTGCCAAGACCACTGCTCCAGTAGCGAAGTCTTCTACTAAGAAGACCACTACTCCAGTTGCTAAGTCTTCTACTAAGAAGAACGTTGCACCTGTTGCAAGTGTCTCTACAAAATCAACTGTTAAAGTTGCGGTTCAAACACGCCGTCGTTTAACAATTGAAGAAAAATTAAGTGCCGTGCAACAACGTCTCCGCACTGGAGATCAGACACAGATTGCAAGCATGACAGGTTATCATATTACCCATGTTAATCGTGTACTTAAAGGCCGTCGTGGAAATCCATCTGGCGTAATCGTACAAGCTGCTTATTCCCTTGTTGGAAAACGCAAAGTAACTGCATAATTACTTAATTAACTACTCTGGAAAGGGATGTCGCAAGGCATCCCTTTTTTGGGCTAGCGTGTGGAGAGGAGACGACTGGTCTCTGCTCGGTCACCTGAACAATTATTAAAAATAAGTTACGCAGGATTTTTTACTGTCAGAACTTCAAGTTATATTTACAGTATAATAATAAACTGAAGATATGCAAATCGACAAAATTATCCAAACTGCACGAGAAGGTAATGCCGACCAGACGTTTGCCATGGTAGACGAGGCTAGATCAACTGAACCAGACCTGTATGAGTCGACCTCAGCCGGTTACGAACTCGATATCTTGCTAGAGGACTATACGAGCGGCGAGCTTGATGACCCCGCTTTCTGTATCAATGTGATTATCATACTCGAGTTCTACAAGTCAATGATTGAGAGTCAGTCTAACCAAATAACTAAATAGCCATGAACAAATATTCAACCGGTTTCAAGAAGATGAACTGCCGCGAATGCGGAGAGATTGTAGAGAAGGTGGACGTGAGCACGGCTGCCGTCACCTGCTGGAGATGTGTTATTAATATGATGGGCGGTCTTGCGCAAGTGGATGAGCAGCAGGAAGAAGTTAAAAAATGTAGTAAAAAAAGTTAGCCAGGATTGTTCAGTATCGGGTAATCTAGTTATATTTACTTAACTTAAAAACTAAACCTTATGTCTTTCGAAACATCAGACAACCTACCAAAATACTTCAAGACAATCTCGAAGTTACAACCTCTTAGCCTTACCGAGGAGAAGGCACTCGCTGCTCGAATCAAAGCCGGCGACGAGACCGCGGTTCACACGCTAATGCGGCACAATCTAAAGATCGTGGTTACTATCGCGAATCGGCATATTGGCCAAGGAGTTCCAATCGACGACCTTATCCAGGAAGGAAATCTCGGATTATTCGAGGCAGCTCGCCGGTTTGATCCTAAAGAGGGAGTTCGCTTCATCAGCTACGCGGCTCTTTGGGTCAGGAAGAGAATCAACGAGGCGGTGGTCGAGTACGGCCGAATCGTAAGACTACCACACAATCAGGAATACGATATTTACAAGGCAAAGAAGGCAGGCGAAGAGACACCAGTCTTGACAACGGTTGACCTAGATGCACCGCTAACTGGTGATACTGATACTAAAGTCGGAGACATCTTACTTAACGGCAGGCCTGAGATAGAGTTTGAGATTGATATTGACCACACAAAATATACTGTCCGCCGAGTAATGAGCGTACTGAAGAATCGTGATCGCGCAATTATCGAAGCCTACTTTGGAATCAACAGAGAGTATGCATCGGCCACTGACATGATCGCTGAAGACTTCGGCATGACGAATGTACGAGTGTGCCAAATCGTGAAGAGTGCACTTCAGAAAATGAAAGAAGTAATTTAACTTTACTCCGTAGTAAGCTATGAACCCTATCGTATATGATGGTGACACTGAGATATCAATGCCCATCGAACTAATCACTGAAGACCTATCAATCAATGATATCTTTATCCTATATCATGCAACTGTACCGTACCGAGATGAGGTAAAACGAGACCTGATACAGGATCCAGATCTTTATCTAAAGAACAAATTTGATCGGCTGACCTTGGCGCAAGACCTCCTCTACAAGAGAATGATTCAAGACCTAGGCAGAGATTCGGCAGATCTAGTGGTTGCAGCAGTAAGCATGAATCAATTATTAAGCGCATGAGAGCGATCACCGGATTATTAAGACTACTTAGCGCGGTTATTGTAATCGCAGCCATCGCAGTTGGGCTAAGTCTCATGCTCTCAACGAAAGGCACTGGGCCAGAGATTGACCCACGGCTCAGTGCAGTAGTTGAAGAGTGGAAGCGAGACATGGATACACGCGGCATAGATTATGATAAGTCTTTTAAAAGACTCCTAAAAGTATCGATCGTTGATATCTCGCCCAACCATGTTGGAGAGTCACGACGCTCTACCCGATCTGTCTCGATCTCAGCCTGTGCTCTTGACCGAGGTGACTACTTTATCAGAGCACTGGTCTATCACGAGCTTGGGCACTTCGTCTTTCATCTTGACCATATGGACGGAGTAATCATGACCTCACCAGTCCTGACCAATGCAGAGTACGAAGAGCAGTGGCAGGAGGCAGTTGACGAATACTTGACTGCCTGCGAAGCAAGAGAATTTGAAGCACAGTATTAACCCTTTACTCCGTAGTAAGCTATGAACCAGAATCCACTAGAAGACAAGCGATTGCTAGATGCTCTTATTGCTCTAGGCGAATCTAACCCTGACGAGTTCGCGCGGCAGGTGCTACAGATCTTTCGAGATAATAGAGATCTACTGATCGAGGAGGAGAGCCCGCTTAGGGAGAAGCAGGCCGCGCTGGATAAGTTACGATTCTTTCTTGAGGAGAAGAGCGAATACGAAGACTGTGCTTTCTTAAGAGACTTATATACAGACCTAGGCCGTGGCGAAGCAGAGTAAATACGTAGTTATAAGTAATAATAATCAATTTTCCAAGGAGCCAACCTGGGAAGTTGACCTGAAGGAGACGATTGGAATCTGCCATACCTGTGCTAGGGCCTATGAAATAGGTCTCTTCCTGGCAGGAATCACAAAACCCGAACAGACGTATCGTAAAACATTGGAAACCCTCAAGCGGAATGGTGCAGCGACTCTTTCCCAAAGAGACGGCTCAGCGGCGGCGACGATTGTGGTAATAAAAATTTATTGAAAATAGTTTCGACCAGATTTTTTTATTCATCAATCTTTAGTTATATTTGTATATGAAGAAACACTCAATTATTGTAGGTTTTTTTCTGCTTACTTCGTGTAACCAGCCTACGCAGACAAGGGACGTACACCATCCTGCTAGACCATCTGATATACCTGCAACTACTTGCAGTGGTATGAAAGTCGAGTGGAACTGGGAAAAACAGAGAGCCTATAACGACGGTCGGTTATGGCTACATAAGGATTCAACAGGTTGCTTACTCGCAATCGTATGGAAAAAGGATTAATGGGATTATTCCAGAGATTTAAGAAGAGTGCACCGCCCGCTCCAGTAGAGACCGACTGGGCCGGCCTTGCCGAACAGTGCACACGTAATATACTTTATCTTCGTGCACACATCAATACCCTAAATGGAGTCATTGCGAATCTAAAGGGTGGCTCCTCGCGATTAGCTAAGATGAAGATTGCTGGATGTACCAAACGTAGAGATTGGTTAGTCTCGAAATTAGAGGAGGAATCATTTTACTTTAAATTTAATTCTAGAAGATCATGAGCTACGAAATAAATGTTTCTAAAGACGGACAACACTACTTTGCAACTAGTGAGAGATCGATAACGACTCTTAGCCATGCAACTGAATTAATCAAACAGTTTGAGAAGATCTTTTCTGAAGAGGCGGGTTTCAAGATTAGCGTAGCAAGAGTACAGAAAAATTATCAGGAAATTGATTTAAAAAAATAGTCGCTCCAATTTTTTAGTGTCACCGATTCTAGTTATATTTACTTAACTTAAAACTTAAACAACTATGGCTACACGCTCAAGAATTGCAATCGAAAACGAGGACGGTACAGTTACCTCAGTCTACTGTCACAACGATGGATATATCGAAAGTGGAAACGGTGAAACACTAGTTATGCACTATCGTGATAGAGAAAAGGTCAAGCAGCTGATCGCACTAGGTAACCTCAGTTCAGTCAGCGCTAGAGTTAAACCTCAAGGAACGATCCACTCATTTAATACTCCAGAACCTGGAGTGACAGTTGCCTACCATCGTGACCGTGGAGAAGACTTTGATCAGTGGCAACACAGGAGTGTGCCTGACTTCTTCAACAGTGATATCGAAGAGTATGGTTACCTATTCACACAGGAAGAAGAGTGGCTAGTAAAGAGCGGCTATTCAGATGATAGCGATCCAGTACCCGTTACATACATACTAAGCCGCTTAGCAGAACTATAAACCCGTAATTATTCAACCTATTAGCGAGCCCCAAGAGATTGGGGCTTTCTTGTTTTCCGCGGCCTGCCGAACAGGTCTGCCTAGGTCTCTGGAATTCCGGCAGAGACCTGGCGTCTCTGGAAAAATATGCGATAATTATTAAAAAAAGTTTAGCCAGATTTTTTAGTGTCAAGCGATCTAGTTATATTTACTTATAACTTAAAACTTAAACACTATGAGAAAAAGAATCGCAGTACTTAGACTGGGCAGCACGACCCCAATGCAGGCAGATATACTTAGTATCGGCACTATTACCGAAGGCTCAGGGAGAGCAGTCGGTCAACCTATTCCGGAGACAGGTGTACTACATATCTTCTACACGGAGCTCAGTCAGGAGGAGGTGAAGGACATCTTCGTGACCATCTTTGAGAACGCAGAAGTACCACACCCATTCTTTGTCCTTGACTTTGAGAAGGATACTAACATCCAGCGCTGGTTGAGTGACGAGTTGCTTGCCACTTTTGAGAAGGATGTTGTTGGATACTTCGACGGGATGGAGACCTCAACACCTGCACCCGAGCCTGAGCGTAATACAGTTACACTAAGCTTGGACGAGTTACTTGACCGAGTTTCTTCTAAAGGAATTGCAAGCTTGAGCACTGACGAACTAGCACAGCTAGAAAAACTGTCAAAATAATTTTCAGTAATTGTGTAATCTACATCAGTTTTTTAGTACTATAATATTGTCAAACCCCTTAAACTTAAAACTATGATCGAAATCACTGGAGGAAAGAAAGAACAAACTGTTCGCGAATGGTTTAACGCTGCTCACCACGGCACCGTACCGAAAGGCAAAGTCCTAGACCTTTATGAAGTCTTCTGCTTTGCAAGACCTGAAGAGGATATATCGTATGGCCTCTTCAATGGAGTACTGAAGAAGATACTGGCAGAGGGTCACTCCGTAGTGTCGGCTGCACCCGCTGTCACAGAAAAAGTAGTCGCAACTGTCGTCCGAGTAGAGGACATGGTGTTTCCAAACTTCAAGCTCTTTCGTACAGGCAAACAGATCGACGAGCTCTTCAGCGACCATGAGGAGGGCGGCGGTATCTACGGCGGCACAGTTAATATTGTAATCGGCGAGTCAGGTGTAGGTAAGTCTACTGTACTACTAGATACGCTGGCTGCAATCACTGACGAGAATCCTGACGCTAGAGTTCTTTATGTGTCCAGTGAAATGACGCGTAATGATATCCTCTTCTACTATAAGAAGACGCCGTCCATAGGTAAGGTGCCGACCCTACTACTAATGGACTATGTAAACACAGGTCAGATGGACAGTGTGCTCGAGCAGGCCTTCAATGGCGACTATGATATTATCCTGCTCGATTCATATCAGGACGTTATCGTCAAGCTCAAGGAGGTGCTCAACTGGAAATCTACAAAGGCCGAGTCGTGGTTGACTGGCATGATGATCGAGTCTGCTGAGAAAACTGGCTGTGCGATCCTTGCAATCCAGCACATGACAAAGGGCGGCACATACGTAGGCTCAACCTACCTAAAGCATGCAACCCAGGCAATGATTGAGATCCGCTTCGACCTGTCCGGTCACCGCTATGTAGAGTTCCTTAAGAATCGTCGAGGTGGTAGTGGTGTAGGCAAACGATTATACTACAAACTTGATGACACTGGTTCGGTAGTGTACGACACTGATCGCTTCAAAGAAACTGAAGAGATTAGTAAGATTGAGAACACTGAGCATATCCGTCAGCACGACTTAACAAAACGATTCGAGGATATATTCCTTAAGCCGAAGAGCGTAGTAACCGAGGACTCCGTAGTAGTCGAAGTGGAAGAAGTAGTTGACTTTGTAGAGCTTGAACGCGGCACTGAGGAATAAATAATTCAGCCCAGATTTTTTAATTACAAGAAGAAGTAGTATATTAACTAAGTCAAACCCACTAAAAAAAACTAAACTATGGCAAAACGAGAAATCAATGAAGAGCGTTTCAACCAAATGCGTGAAATGCTGGCAAGCGCCGAGTGTGCAACTAAAACAGTTCCACTGGCCTCAATCCAATTGGATGAAAATTCATTCAATCGTAACGAAATACAAATCGGTGGTGCACCCGTCAAGGTAAGTAATGGATTCTTCCAGAAGCTTGCAACCACACTGAAGGTAAGTCGTTCGCTGACGAATGAAATGATTAAGAATGAAGACGGCAAGATTGCAGTGAGCCTGATGAATGGACTGAAAGACTATCGTCAGTCGCGAGATGCAGGTGGAGAGATCCTGCTTATTGCAAATCCCAACTCCCGAGAGGTAATTGACCTGTGCGATCCTAAACGTTTTCGTCGTATGACGAATGAATCAGTGTTCGATGTTACTTCGAATATCATCAACGACAACCCTAACCTTTCTATTGAAACGATTGACTTCGATCCTCGTAATGGAAAGGCAGTAATTAACCTACTCAATGCTGAGGAGGTAGGTTTTCCTGGAGCCGGCAAAGACGAGTTCTTTAAGTTTGGATTTTCGATCGTACAGACGAACAAGGACACCTACGTTGAAACCTATAACCAACGATTAGTTTGCTCTAACGGCTTAAGAGTAAGCCTTGGGCAAGGCGCGATAGGAGGTAATCGGGATATCCAGTTTGAGGAGCGATTCAGATTAAATGGTACCGGTGCTGAAGATATCCGAATCTTCTTGAATCGTATCAATGAGATGAACAAGGCAGGGTTTATTCCTGGAGGTTTCCAGTCGGCACTCAATAATGCTGTGAATACTAAAGCATCACTGTTCGAGATTGAGGAGGCGATGTTGATTGCTCAACGCATGGTTCGTGATGACGACCCTACAATGAAGAAAGCATATATTGATACTGTTGCCCGTCAGTACTTCCATTCACATGCAGACACTATGGCACGTATCGTGAAGAAGGGACAGGATCCTATGCGCCTAAACGATAAGCAGAAAGGATTTATCCGGACAGGTATGAGTATCTGGGATGTAGTTAATTCAATGACTTTCCTAGGTTCGAACGACAGTGGTATTCCGCTCAGCAACAAGCACGAACTTAAAGAGTCTGCAGGACGCCTGTTTGGAAAAGGAACAAAAGACGGATATGACTTACAGTTCGCGCAGTACGCACAACTATAAGTAGTGGTTTGACAACCGAAGGGAGCAGCGCAAGTTGCTCCCTTTTTTTGTGCCGTTTTTCTAGGCCAGGCTATCGCGCGTCGCGACGACACACCCGCGTGCACGGGGTCTCTGCACTGGAGTGGTCTCTGCAGTAGAGACCGCTGACACTGCACTGGGTCTCTGGAAACTCGGCAGAGACCGGACGTCTCTGGAATCTGCTCGTACACGGGTGGTCACGGCGAATCAGGGTTCCCCTGCCCGCTGGAGCCCTGGGTGCTCAGGGTACCATGGAGCCCAGAGCCTCCTGGAGAGGGGTACTGTTACTGACACTGCTGACACTAAATACTCCGGTACCCTCTGGGCTCATCAACCCTCAGGCTGATATTCAATATATAACAGCAAAGGGAGACCCGCTGGATCTCCCCTGTAAATTTCAGAAACGTTCTAGACTGGTACTATCCCTGTCCTACTGAAGGCTTCTTCCAATTCTTGCTCGACTTGTGACTTGAGGTGCACTTCTTCGAGTGTACTCCTCTCCTCTTACGACGAACCCTTGCCACTCTTACTGAGGCTCCGGATGCTTTGGCCATTTTTACTCCGCTTTTTTTCTATTTATTACATAAGATCACTCAGGTCTCTAGAATTAGCGGGTAACTCCTGACCCTCCCATGTAGGCACGATTCTACCTGGTCTCACGAGCTTGGGTTTCTTAGGTTTAGGTAGAGTGTCCGCCCCCTGCTCGCCTAGTCGATCGATACCTGCCTTCTTCAGTAATCTGGCCAGGTCGGCCTCCTGTTCGGAGAGATACTCTGGTCTCTGGATCACCTTATTTAGGTAGACAAGTTCTACTCCGTAGTAACGACAGATCTCTTCAAATACTTCTCGGCCAATACGGGCCAGCCTGCACGGGGTCTCTACAATCACGGCACTTACCCGGCGCTGGATCACGTCCTGTAGCATGAGGTGCAGACCGGGTCTCTCCTCTAGGGAGTACTCTGTAGACGGAGCCCAGTCCTCGTAGAGTCGGTCGACTGTGAGCCCACGTGCCGAGCACCAAGAGTGTAGGAGTCTCTGCTGGTCTGCCATTATCTTACGGTCAAGTTCGCTAGTGCCGGCGACTCTGCAGTAGAGGGTAACTAGACTCTCCCTAGAGACTCGCTTACCGATCATAGTATAGACATCATCGTCGTTGTAGATCCATCTCCCAGTGTCCTCCTTAAATCGGCGTACCTTACCCTTCTTGGCCCATCCTTTTAGGGTATTGTAACTTATGCCCAGCAGCTCAAGAGCCTCATCTATGTACATAAATCCTCTGTTTCTTTAGTTTATTTATCCCGGTGGCTAGCAGCTTGGTGCCACACTGCCAGTATTTGACAGTGCTAGCAGTCTGACAGCAGTTGACAGTTGGTGGCAAGTGTTTACCTCGGGACTCCGTAGTAAGAGTAGGTGGACCGTGGAATATAACTGGGCAAAATATGCTGGTCTCTGGTCAGGGTCTCGGCTTGCTTGGGTCTCTAGTACTGGTGGTCTCTGGGTTCTCTGTACCTAGTCGCTAGTGTAACTGGATCTCTCTACTCTCCTTAATTATCTAGGCTGAGGGGACTCCGTAGATGAGTTAGGTCCAGTGTTGGTGTGTATCTGTGTCTAGTATCCAGATATCTCTTATATACTAGATATTCTCGGGACTCCGTAGTAGGGTGGGCAGTTGTAGGTATAAATAAAAATAAAAGAGAGCAGGTTATGATTTTAAAATACAGAGACTGGCGGAGATTGTGCGAGGCATCTGATGAGACACCACTAGATGGGGCTGATATAAGTGCAGAGAGTATCGAGTCTAATGTGGAGTCTAGAGAAATTCCAAAGCCAGCTAAGCAGATACTTCTAGATGGAACTTCCAGTTCTGGTAAGAGTGCAGCACTTAAGGGTCTAGCCTCTGATTGGTGTGTGCTTGCTGTAGATTCATTCTATAATTTGATGTTTGAAGAGGCTGGCGAAGAAGACTTTGGTAATGGCGATAAGCCTTCTCTTTCTGAGATATATCCAGGTTGTCCCTACTCAAGTGCACCTGGAGGTTCTGACTTTGAGAATGCAGCAAGGTGGTTTATGGCCCAGGAGGTAAAGTTTGGCAAGATACTAGAGGCCGGTTTAGAGGACGCACGTGGTCAGGTATTCGGTAGGGGACCAGGCCAGACAGCGGTAGTATATGACGATGTCGAAAGCTATATAATTAAAGAGGCCACGCAGGCCGGATTAGGTACTCCGGTTTGGGTTCTTGTGCATGCTCCGATCGATCATCTGAAATTAAATGTTGAGCGGAGAAATAGTGTAGAGGGAGAGGGAAGAGCCCTAGATACTCTGCTCATCAACTCCTACTGTTCTAAATTTAGAGCACGGCCAGTAGAGGGTGGAGTAGATCCGGATAAGTCTTGGACTCGAGAGTCTATCGCGAAAGAGTTGAAGGGTACTGACCACCTACTTCTTCCAGAGTTTAGGAAAGATAATCCTCCAGACAAGGACTGGGTCTCTCAATTTATTTCTAAATTAGGAATAGCTGACGATCGGGCGTACTGGATATACTCGAAGAGCAAGGTGGATGCTATTGTAAACACAAGGAGCCCGGACGGAGGTCAGATCAGTCCAGAAGAGGTTGCATCAGCAGTTAAAGAAAGTTTCTAAAAACGGGTAGAGAGCACAGACTACTCCCAAGTACTCTCTTACCGAGGACCTTCTAGTGGAGTTAGGTCCTTGGTCAAGATCTGTTGGATCCTAGTCCATATTGTATCATAGTTGCAGGAGTCGGGTTTCCCCATGCCCACTTTGGTATTCTACTGTAGAACATCATCAGG
>Ga0209668_10000137_pt1 | contig 30284 bp, 20 predicted proteins | sample FrelakmetPLP11PL_FD_187150 | JGI IMG/M metagenome (GOLD analysis project Ga0209668, IMG submission 187150) | Freshwater lake sediment microbial communities from the University of Notre Dame, USA, for methane emissions studies - PLP11 PL (SPAdes)... | ecosystem: Environmental > Aquatic >...
CAGGACTTGCACCCCGACACCAGAGGCATGCACATCGTACAATTACGGCGCCTGGGGAACCTGCACGAACGGGAGCCAGAGCCGCACAGTAAGCAGTACTGTACCGACCGTATGTACGGGAGGCGCGGCGCAGGTGTTGACTCAAAGCTGTACGACCGCCCCTGCATGCACATCAACTTCATTTAGTTTTACCGACTGGACACCCGCTACCTGCTCCAACGGCACCCAGACGCGCACCGTATCCGCGCGCAATCCGTCCAATTGTACTGGTGATCCGGCAACAGCAGATCTAAGCAGGACTTGCACCCCGACACCAAACGCCTGCACATACAAATATTCAATCTTTGGCGAATGCAGTAGTACAGGAACCCAGACTCGCACTGTAACAAGTTCCACGCCGACCGGATGCACGGGCACGCCTTCACTGACGCAATCCTGCACTCCCGCATGCACATCGTACAATTACGGCGCCTGGGGAACCTGCACGAACGGGAGCCAGAGCCGCACAGTAAGCAGTACTGTACCGACAGTATGCACGGGAGGCGCGGCGCAGGTACTGACTCAAAGCTGTACATCCACGCCGTCACTTTGCACATCATACAATTACGGCGCCTGGGGAACATGCACGAACGGGAGCCAGAGCCGCACAGTAAGCAGTACTGTACCGACAGTATGCACGGGAGGCGCGGCGCAGGTGTTGACTCAAAGCTGTACGACAGAAACAACCGAAACCCCAACGCCAACCGAAACCCCAACCGCCCCGGAAACCCCGGCGGAACCCAGCAAATGTCCGGGCGTGAATTATCCAAAAGACACAAGTGGACATTGGGCGGAAAGCCTGATCAAAAAGTCGTACGACATTTGCATGTTCAAGGGATATGTGGACGGTTCATTCAAGCCCGACCAGCCGATTACCAGAGCGGAAGCGCTCAAAACGATTCTCTCCGCCGCCGGTATCAAGCCGATTCTCGGCTGTTACGACGCCGACTGCGGAAGTCCTTCTACCGACCTGGATATGTGGCAGGGGCAATGGGTGCGCGCGGCCTGGAATCTGCAGATAATCAAGAGTAGCGCAAAATTCCGTCCAAACGATTCAATCACTCGCGCGGAAGCGGCGGTGATTGTGGCAAACGCATTCATCAAATCCGGCAAAGTAAAAATTCCTTTGATTACAAAATGTTATACTCCAAACTGCGGCGCCGGATATGAAACGAATTTCTTCCTGGATATTAAGGATGAATGGCAGGGGTCGGCTGTAAGATGGCTTTGGGACGCGCAATTGACGCAGGGCAGCGGCCCGAATAAATTTGAGCCAAATAAACCGATCACCCGCGCGGAACTGACAAAACTGGTTATGCTGGCCGCTGAAAAGAAATAATGCCACCATGCCCCGCACCTGCAGGTGCGGGCACGAATCAACCGGGCCGACCACAAACGCCTGGGGTCATCGTCAAACGCCCGGGGTTACAATCAAACGCCTGGGGTCATCGTCAAACGCCCGGGGTCACAATCAGACGCCTGGGGTCATCGTCAAACGCCCGGGGTCACAATCAGACGCCTGGGGTCATCGTCAAACGCCTGGGGTCACAATCAGACGCCTGGGGTCATCGTCAAACGCCCGGCCACCCCGCCCGGAATCGAATGCGGTTATAAAACATAATAAACGGAAAGCGCCCCCGCCCGCCCCGATTATTGGCTTGCCTGTGCGGCGTTTACGCAATATCTTGACGACCCGCGCGAGCTGGAATGGTTGAGTTTTGGCTTTGAGGTGCTATTGTTTGGATTCATCATCTAACCAATCTCTCATGCAAAATTTCAAAAAATTATCGGACAAAGAACTGTATGTAATCTCCAAAAAATGGGGAGCGGAAGCACTAGCGGCACGCAGAAAATTTGCGGGTTTGTTGCCGGAAGTCCACGCGCGGGAAATGGCCGCGAACGAAAAAGGTGGCTCCTGGCTGGCAAAAAGAGGGTTCACTTGTCTTTACGAATTTGCCGCAAAGCTTGCGGGGATGAGTCGCGAACAGATTAATCTTGTGGTGCGGATGGAGAAAAGATTTGAGGACAAACCGATTTTGAGGTCTGCTCTTCTTGGCGGAGAGGTTAGTGCGAACAAACTGGCGCGAGTGGTCTCGATTGCGACGGCTGAAAACCAGTCGGAGATATTAAAGAGGGTGGAAACGCTTTCAAAAGTGGCATTGGACATTTTTGTGAAGGATTATAAACGGGAAAACGAAAAAAAGGATGGCTTGAATAAGCCTCAAATAAGGCAAATCAGTCTGTACGGGCAGAGTCTGGAATTAGACGAGGATGTCGAAAAAGAACTGCTTGAAATGCAATCAAAAAACATTGATGTGAATGGATTGTTAAGAGAGTTTTTGAAGGAGAGAAAGGAGAAACTTGCGAACCGAAAGAAGGCCACAGCTGAAAAACAGGAGCAGGAGTGCGAGGACAGAGCGCTGATCGGCTATCCCGCAAAAAGATACATACCTGCGGAGGTCAGGAAAATCGTTCAAGAAGAATATGGGGAAAGATGTTCTGCGATAGGGTGCCAAAAACCGGCCGAAAATCTTCATCACGAAAACGGCTTTGCGAAAGCGCAATCTCACGATCCGTACAGCCTCAAACCGCTCTGCTAAGGGCATCATGAGCTGGCGCATGCGGGGTGATGCAGTTTTGGCAAAGCGCCGCTCGCCCGCCGCCCCCGTCGTCGCTCCCGCCCATGTCCCCGCCTCCCCGCGCTCCCCGCGCTCCCCGCGCTCCCCGCGCCTGCCCGTCGTTCCAACCCACCCCGCAACAACTTCGTTCATTTTTCGTAGTAAGAGGTGTATAATCCACAAGGTTTTTATCACCTAATATATCGAATATGAAAATATTCTCCGTAGCAAGAAAGCGGCTTGCTTACATTTCTGCTTTTGCCATCATGGCAACGGCGGTGCTTACAACGATTGTCGCCATTCCTTTGGCATTGGCGGCAAATCCATTGCTGAACAACATAACCTACTCCCCGTCCCCTTTTTATTTTGATGTTCCTGGGCAGTCGGCAACAATAAACATTACATTCGATTATAACACCGGCGGATACGCGACAGCCCCGGTAATTGAACAAATCCGGGATACGGCAGATACCATCATTTACGAATGGGGCGCTTACGGCGCAGATCAGAAGGCAACCGGAACATATTCTCTTAAATGGGACGGAAAATACAAGAACGGCGGAGCCAAAGACGGCCAGTTCGTACCGGACGGCCAATACAAGATATATATTAATTCAGAAACAGCCAGTCCTCCGGCAGTGACATATCTGTCACCTTATTTCACGGCGGCAAAGACGGTCGCTTCCACTCTAAGTCTGCTCCAACAGCCGGCGGCAATTTATTACACCGGCAACGGCGGGAATTACATCCTAAATTATGGACTCGTGACCGGAACAAGCACCGCCGTTAAGGTAGAGCTAAAGATCAAAGGCCCAATGAACAACAACCCTACAGAAGCGGTTGTGGGTACTAACATGAATGCAGCCTCCGGAAATTTTACGATTCCATGGAACGGCCAGTTGAACAATCAGCTCGCCGCATCAGGTGAATATTCATGGACTCTACACGCCATTTCTTCGGTAAACGGCTTCAGCGTGGACGGAACCACTCTTACCGGCAATTTTACGGTCAGCAACAACAGCCAGCCAAACCCGACGCTTTCTAACCTTTCCGTCAGCCCGGATCCTTACGACCCGAATGACGGCTCAATCACGCTCAAATATACGCTCAACGGATCCGTCGGTTCCAGCAACATCACTGTCGGCGTGTACAGCAACAACGACCTCAATAACGCCCTCAAGACCTCCAGTTACTCTAACCAGACAACCGGCACCAACCCTGTCATCTGGGACGGCAGGACATCAAATAACCAGAAAGCGGGAGACGGCGCCTACATATTCAAAGTCTGGGGTAACGACGGCAATTTTACGATCGTACCACAGCAGATTGGCTTCACGATTTCCGCATCCGTAACCCCTCCGCCCGCCACCAACTGCGCGGGATTTGTTGATGTTGAGGCAACAAGTAACGATTGTGACGCCATCACATATGTAAAATCAATTGGAGCGATGACCGGCAATCCAAACGGCACTTTCGCCCCGAGCGATTTACTACAGCGCGACCAGATCGCCAAGATCATTCTTGAGGCATTCAACAAATTCAACACTCAGAGCGACTACTGCAATGGCACAAACTCATTCCCGGATGTGCCGGAAAGCGAATGGTCATACCAGTATGTCTGCCGCGGAAAGGCGCTTGGCATGATCAACGGATATTCCGCCGGCGTGGATAAGGGCTATTATCGTCCGGGTCGTTCAGTCAGCAGATCTGAATTCATCGCTTTGGTGCTTCGTAACCTGAGCGACACGATGCCGGCAAACGACCAGAGCTCATATAGTGATGTCGCGGTCAATCAGTGGTACTCGGGCTACGCGAAATATTCATACGATCACTCTCTCTTTACGGGGAGCAAGCTATATCCGACCAACTTCACCACCCGCGTGGAAGTTGCAAGGATACTATATAAACTGCACAATCTCGGAAAAGTCTAACAACGATTGTTGAAAAAAGGCCGGAGGTTAACCCCCCGGCCTTTTTTAATGCAATATATCGGGTCAACAAAGTTCAAGTGCCCCTCCCCCATAAGGTGCGGGGCACGGACAAAAAAGCCCCGCACATCACGGGGCTTTTTAATATACGACCTTTGATGTTGCCGCAACATCAAAGGTCTGCGCAACCGCAAGCATCACAGCGCTATTTCCTTGAGATTTTCGTATATTCCACATACGAATAAACGACCGTGAATAGCGCCGTAAAAATCACCGGCACTATCATCAACAAGATCGCGTAATCGGGCAGGACAAATCCGCACGCGGCAATTACCGCGGAGTATTTAAACATCCTTCCCCCAATCGCATGCGTCTTCTTCCAGACAGTCTCGTTGCTCAAAGTCCACGGCGTCCTGATGCCGATACTCCAGTTCGTGTCCGCGTGGCCGACCATCACTCCGACCGCGTAAAAAAGCATGCCGAAAGCCGGAGCAAGCATCTGCGTCATGTTGAATTGCACCCCGAAATTCCATATAAGAGTAAGTGCGTAAAGATAGTTCAGGAAAACAAAAAACAGCACCATGAAAATGTCATAATACTTCCTGAATTTCTCAATATTTTTCTTTTTGGGATCGACTCTCGGCACGACCGCCAGCAAGGCGAAAAGCGCGACCGAAATCATCGGCATCAAAAATACGCCCCAGAATTTCGGCATGTAGCCGTTCACTTCGCCCTCTGCGCCCCAATGTGATGCCATCTTCTCCGGTAATAGCGGGTAGACATAAATGCCCAGGACGACCGAGGCAAGGATTATCGCCATCACCGCGATTTCACTTTTATGGATTTTCATGGGGTTTTTGGTTAGTGCCCGGTATCGGCGACGCCGTGATAGCGATGCCCGGCGTATTATAGTGCTATAAAACTGCTTGCTCCAAGCCAGGCCAGGTTGAAGATCGCCCTTTGCGAGCGCGCGTAAACCGGGCTTTCGAAGATCATCCCGATCAACTCGTCTTTGTTCAATGAGATGACCGCGACCTTGTCGTTGTAAATCGTGATCTCGTTCTCGAACCAGAATTCCTTCGGGTTCACATACAGGATTTCAATGAGCTCCTGCGGAAAATTAGCGGGATAATATTTCCTGATGTATTCAAAAGATTCCGTGCTGGTGGGGCAGATTATCCTCGTTTTGATTTCGCTCGCCATTTTCCTCCGCGCGTAGTCTTTCAGAAAATCGCCAAATAGATCCGAAGCGGCGGACAGGTTCGAATACCCAATCACTTCCTTCTTTGCGGTAAGAGTATCTTCCAGGATGTTTTTTACACCCTCAAGACCCTCGTAGTATTTGATTTTCGGTTTTAAGGCGAGGGTGTTGGTGATGGAAAGCAGTTCCGGCATTATTTTTTTTGCGTAGCTCAACCTGCCCTCGATGATGTTGACGATTTTCTGCGGAGGTTCCGCGGAGTAATACCTCACCCTGTTTTTTGAAATAAAATTAACCAGCCCTTTTTCAGAAAGGTTTTCAAGGATGTGATAGCAATTGACTCGCGGCAAGTCGGCCTTGCGGGCAACCGTGCTGACATAGCCGCCGCCAAGTTCCAGCAAAGCCATATAGACTTTTCCCTCCACTTCCGTCAGGCCCAAAAGGTTAAAATCCGGGTAAATCATGACTTAGTTGTAAAATAGTTTCTACAATAAAAGTATCATAGATGAATAGGAAGATAAAGGCTAAAATAAAGCAAAATAAGGGAATTTCAGACGACGCTAATATACCGGGGAGTTTACAATATTGTACGATATGATATAAAAGAATAGTAATTATTAAGTTTGTCAATCCGGTGCCCGATGTTGACTCATAACCACAAATTGTGACCAAACCCTGCCGCCAATGCGCAACTAACTTTGAAATCACGCAAACCGACCGTGAATTTTACAAAAAAATGGATGTTCCTCCGCCGACTTTTTGCCCTACCTGCCGCATGCAAAGGCGCCTCGCCTATCGCAATGACCGCAGTCTCTACAATTCCAAATCGGCCAAAAGCGGCAAGGCGATTATTTCAATGTACCATCCCGACAGCGGTTTCACCGTTTACGAACAAAAAGAATGGTGGGCCGACGATTGGGATCCCCTGCAATACGGTCGCCATTATGAAATAAGCAAATCCTTCTTTGAACAATACGCCGCTCTGCAAAAAGAAGTGCCTCGTTTCAACGTTTTCAACCGCGACACTGAAAACTGCGATTACGTGAATTACGCCCCGCACTGCAAAAACTGCTACCTGCTTTTCGGCTCATGGTTCAACCAGAACTGCCTTTACGGGCAGACCCTCAACGAAAGCCGCGATTGCGTGGACAACCTCTTTCTTGACCAGTCGGAACTGTGTTACGAAAACGTGGATTGCAACAATAATTACGCAGCCCTTTACTGCCGGAACAGCAGTAATGTCACCGACAGCTGGTTTTGTTTTGACTGCAAAAACGTAAAAAATTGCATAGCCTGTTACAACCTCCGCAACAAGGAATACTGTGTCCTTAACCGGCCCGTTTCAAAGGAGGTTTTTGAGAAGGAGAAGGCAAAACTTGCCAACCGCAAGAACATCATTGAACTGAAAAAGCAGTTCATGGAACTGGTTAAAAACAAGGTTATCCACCGCGATGTCATAGGTATTAACAATGAAAATGTCAGCGGCAATTTCATCTTCAATTCAAGAAACGCCAAATACTGTTTTTCCGTTTATCGCAGTAACGATGTCGCTTATTCCGCCAGGGCTTTTGACCTCAAGGACAGTTACGATTTTGACGGAGGAGGCAAGAGCGAGCTTCTTTATGAGAACATGAGCAACGATTTCAGTTATAACTCAATCGGCTGTACGACGTGCGAAAACCTCAATGACGCCCATTATTGCGACCTGTGCTTCAATTGCGAAGAATGTTTCGGTTGCGTCGGTCTGCGCCGGAAAAAATACTGCATCCTCAATAAGCAATATTCAAAAGAAGAGTACGCGGAGCTGAAACCGCGGATTGTGGCCGACATGAAGAAAAACGGCGAATGGGGCCAGTTCCCTCCAATCGGACATTCACAGTTCGCGTACAACGAGACGATGGCTCAGGAATATTTCCCGCTTTCCAAAGAGGACGCGCTTGCCCGCGGATATAAATGGAAAGATGAGGATAAATCCAGCGGATATGCGGGGCCGAAAGTGAAAATGCCCGACACGATCGCCGCAACGGACGATGGGATCACAAAGCAGATCCTGACCTGCGAAGATTGCGGCAGGAACTTTAAGGTGGTCACCCAGGAACTGGAATTTTACAGGAAGATGAACATCCCCGCACCGCTGAATTGCCCAACCTGCAGGCATAAAAGCCGCATGGCTTTGCGCACTCCGCGCCGCCTCTTTGCTCGTTCCTGCGCCAAATGCAAGGCGGCTATTCAAACCCCTTACGCTACCGAACATCCCGAAATAGTGTATTGTGAAGGCTGTTATTTGAAAGAAGTTTATTAATCCGGTGCCCGAAATTGACTAATCCACAAACCATGAAAAAAAACTGCAAACAATGTAAAACCGCCTTCGAAATCACCGCGGAAGACCTGAAATTTTACGACAAGATTTCACCGATTTTCGCCGGAAAAAAACAACTGATCCCGCCACCCACGCTCTGCCCCGATTGCAGGCTTCAAAGAAAACTTGTCTGGCGGAATTTTACCAAACTGTATAACCGCAAATCGGACCTTTCGGGCAAGCAGTTCATTTCCATTTTTTCCCAGGACAAACCTTACCAAGTTTATACGCTCAAGGAATGGGGGAGTGACGCCTGGAACCCCCTGAGCTACGGCCGTGATTTCGATTTCAGCAGACCGTTCTTTGACCAATTCATGGAATTGCACGACGCCGTTCCAAGACCCGGAACCACCGTGTCGCAGTCCGAGAATTGCGAATACACCAACGCCACCTACAGTTCAAAAAACTGCTACCTCGTTTTCGGCTGCGCTGAAAATGAGGACTGCTATTTCAGCCATATCCTTTGGTACTCAAAAAGTTGCTTTGATATGCTTTATTCATACCATTGCGAATTTTGCAGTGAATGCGTGGATTGCAATAAATGCTACATGCTCCACCACGGACGGGAATGTTACAACTGTAGCAATTCCTATTACCTCTTTGACTGCCGCAACTGCAAGAACTGTTTCGGCTGCGTGAATCTGGCCAACCGTGAATATTGCATCTTCAACAAACAATACAAGAAAGATGAATATGAAAAACTGGTTGAAGAGATGTTGGACGCGACAAAGCAGCAGCTGGTCCGTGAAAAGTTCATGGAGCTTTATTATTCTCTGCCCAAGAGGGCCATCCACATCACAAATTGCGAAAATGTGACCGGCAACCACCTGGATAACTCCAGAAACCTCGAAAACTGCTTTGATATTCTCGATTCGGAAGACTCCAAGAATTGTTATACTGCGGGTAAATTCAAGGATTGTTATGACTGCGTCCATAACGGAGGCGGACTGGAACTGGGTTATGAGACTTTTGCTTCCGTCGGTTACAATCTGATCTTCACCCGTGACAGTTTTTCCTCTTCAGCAAGTAATTTGATTTACTGCAGTGATTGCAACATCGTCTCGGATTGCTTTGGCTGCGTCGGACTGCATAACAAAGAAAAATACTGCGTCTTCAACAAACAATATTCCAAAGAGGAGTACGAGATCCTCGTCCCGAAAATAATCGAACACATGCAAAAAACGGGCGAATATGGAGAGTTTTTCCCTGCTCATATGAGCCCTTTCGCCTACAATGAATCGATCGCCCATGAATATTTCCCGTTAACCCGCGAAGAAGCGGCAAAAAGAAAACTGAAATGGCACGAGGAGGATAAGACCAACAAGTATGACGGTCCAAGGATAGCGCTTCCCGCAAAAATGAAAGATGTAAAAGATGAGATCTTACAGCAGATTTTATACTGCATCGATTGTGGAAAAAATTACCGCATCATCAAGCAGGAACTCGAATACCACCGGCAAAGCAATCTCCCTTTACCCGAAAAATGCACCGTATGCAGACACAAGGACCGCATGAGATTGCGCAATCCTCGCAAACTCTGGGACCGCGCCTGCGCCAAATGCAAAGCGGCCATCCGCACGAGCTACGCCCCCGACCGCCCCGAAATCGTGTATTGTGAATCATGTTATTTGAAAGAAGTCTATTAATATATAGCCATGAAGAAATCCTGCCGACAGTGCGCGCAACAATTTGAAATAACCACCGACGACCTCGTCTTTCACGACAAGGTCTCGCCCGTTTTTGCGGGGAAAAAACAGCAAATATCCCCGCCAACTCTCTGTCCCTCCTGTCGGGAGCAACGCCGCATGGCCTTCCGCAACGAAAGGAAACTTTACCTGCGCAAATGCGACCTCTGCGGAAAACAGATGGTGACGACTTATTCTCCGGACAAAAAGTTTACGGTCTACTGTTCGCCGTGCTGGTGGAGCGACAAGTGGGATCCGCTCGCCTTCGCCCGCGAATACGACTTTTCAAGAACTTTTTTTGACCAGTACCGTGACCTTCAGCAAGTCGTGCCCAGGCTGGGAATGCTTTCCATATTGAACGAAAACAGCGACTACACGAATTGCGTTTCCAACCTTAAAGATTGCTACCTGATTTTTTCGTCCGATTTCAGCCGCGATTGCATGCACGGCACCTGGTACGAGTATTCAAACAGCTGTGTGGACAATTACGCCATCGACCATTGTGAGCTGACCTATGGGTCTTTTTTCTCAAACAAACTATACAACTGCAGATACGCGGTCAATTCTTCATCGTGTATTGATTCATCGTTTTTGTTCGATTGCAGAGGATGCAGTAACTGTTATATGTCATGCGGACTCAGGAACAAGCAGTATTGCATTGAGAACAAGCCGTATACCCAAGAGGAATATGAGGAAAAGATGAAACAATTCGACCTTGGATCGGCGGCGGTGCTGGAGAATGAAAAGAAAAAATTTACCGAGATGGTCGGCAAATATCCAAGGCTCTTCATGTACAGGAACGGGCGGATCGAAAACTCCACAGGCGATTTTTTGACCGATGTCTCAAATTGCGAGAACTGTTATGAGGTTTTGCGGGGTAAGGACTGCAAGAATGTGCACTCGGCGTTTGACATGTATAACACCGAGGACTGTTCCTTCGTAAGCGGTTCATGGGGATACGAGAATTGCGAGTGCGTGCCGATGCCCGTAAATTCGGCTTTTAACCTTAATTCCTACGGCGGCGCGGACATCTATTATACGGATACCTGCATGAATGACTGCAATCAATTGTTCGGATGCGTCAGCCTGAAACACAAGAAGTTCTGCATCCTGAACAAACAATATTCCGAAGAAGAATATAATAAACTGATGCCAAGGATAATTGAGAAAATGGGGAAAGACGGTGAATGGGGTGAATATTTTGACATCTCGCTTTCACCGTTCGGATACAACGAAACCGTCGCCGATGAATTTTTCAGGATTACTTCGGCACAGGCGAAAAAAATGGGCGCAAGCTGGAAAGAGGATGAGCCGATAAGCCGTTACGATGGCGCGGTATCGATGATTCCTGACAATATCAGAGACACCACGGAAAAAATTCTCAAAGAGATACTGGCCTGTGGGAAGTGCGGAAAAAACTTCAAGATCATCGCAAAAGAATTTGAATTATACAAAAACATGAATGTCGCGATACCGCGAAATTGCCCCGACTGCAGGCATTTGGAGCGCCTGGAATTCCGTAACGCGCCCAAGCTTTACGCAGGCGCTTGCGCAAAATGCAAAGCGGAAGTCCGCACGACCTACGCACCCGATCGCCCGGAAACAGTTTATTGCGAGAAGTGTTATTTAATAGCTGTCTACTGACCTTTGAGGTCGGTAGACGTAACCACAAAATATGCAAAAATCCTGCCGACAATGCGCACAACAATTCGAAGTTGCAGACGAAGACCTGGAATTTTATGACAAAATTTCACCAATCTTCAACAGCATAAAAAAACAAATTCCGCCTCCGACGCACTGCCCCGATTGCAGAATGAAGCGAAGACTGGCCTGGCGAAACGAAAAAACTCTCTATAAAAGAACCTGCGATTTATGCAAAAAGGCAATGATCGCCGTTTTTCCTCCAAATTCACCCTATAAAGTTTATTGCCAGAATTGCTGGTGGAGCGATAAATGGGACCCATTGGAATTCGGCCGTGATTTTGACTTCACTAGACCATTTTTCGCTCAATTTGCAGACCTTATTAAAGAAGTTCCTTTTTGCGGACTTACCAACCAGGCGACCAGTCTCGAAAACAGCGAATATGTGAACTACATGACTGATGCAAAAAATTGTTATCTGGTTTTTGCGGCCAATTATCTGGAAGATTGCATGTATTCATCATACATATGGCAATCAAGGGACGTCCTCGACTCCCTATATTCAACCAAGCTGGAACTTTGCTATTTTTGCGTGGATTGCGATGAACTTTATAACTGCAAATATCTGCAAAACAGCAAAGGATGCATTGACTGTACTTTGGGATTTGAACTTAAAAACTGTAAAAACTGCTTTGGCTGCGTAAATCTTCAAAACAAGGAATTTCATTTCTTCAATAAAGCTCTCAATAAGGATGAATATGAGAAAAAAGTAGACGAAATAATGAATAACAGGAAAAAATTTATGGAAATGAAAAATGAATTCCGGACATTTTCTCTAAAATTTCCCAAGAGATTCGCCCACCAGATTAATTGTGAGAATTCAAGCGGCGATGGAATAAAAAATTGTAAAAACGCAACCAGCTGTTTTGAAGGATACGGCGGACAGGATATAAAATGGATGATTAACTTTCCCGGTGAAGTTCGCGACTGCTATGACATTTCCGGTTGCGCAAAACTGGAACGCGCAATCGATTCGCACGCGCTGGTGCCCGGATACGAAATCCAATTTTCAAACACCTGTCTGAACGGCGGGAATAATCTTTCTTATTGTGCGTATACCGACGGAGGAAAAAACTGTTTTGGCTGCATCGGAATAAAAAAGACTGAATACGCCATTCTTAATAAACGCTGCAGTAGGCAGGAATACGAAAAAATGCTTCCCAAAATCCTGGATCACATGGAGAAAGCCGGCGAATACGGCGAATTCTTTCCAATTAATGTCTCACCTTTTGCTTATAATGAAACTGTTGCCCAGGAATTTTTCCCAATGACCGAAGAGGAAGCCAAAAAAAATGGATATACCTGGAATATATATGAAAAAAAACAGTCAAAAAAAGAGCCGTCCAGGCTTCCAAATAATATTCAGGAAACAAAAGATACGATAACCGATGAAGTATTAACCTGCGCAAACTGCATGGAAGACTATAAAATCATTCCGCAGGAATTAAAATTCTATCGAAAAATCAATATAAATATTCCGGACACATGTACTTCTTGCCGCCAAAAATATCTTTTAGGCAGCAGAAATCCCCGAAAATTATGGAAACGAAACTGCGACAAATGCAGTAATGCAATCCAAACCACCTACTCATCTGACCGCCCGGAAATCGTCTACTGCGAAAAATGCTACCTGGAAGCGGTTTATTAACTTAACCGCTAAGACTAGCCGATGACCGGTATTGACACGCAACCACGAAACATGACCAAATCCTGCCGCCAGTGCGCGCAAAAATTCGAAATCACCGCCGAAGACCTCGCCTTTTACGAAAAGGTCTCGCCCGTTTTTGCGGGCAAAAAATATCCGATGCCTCCACCCTCGCTTTGTCCGGACTGCCGAGCGCAACGCCGCCTTTCTTTCCGCAACGAACGCAAGCTGTATAACCGTAAATGCGACCTTTCCGGCCGTCAGATTTTGTCCATGTACAGCCCGGATAAACCGTACAAGGTCTATGACCACAAGGAATGGTGGAGCGATAAATGGGACGCGCTCTCGTACGGCAAAAATTACGACCCCACCCGATCCTTTTTCGAGCAATTCCACGAGCTTTGGCTGGCGGTCCCGCAGATGAATGTTCGCGGTGAAAATAATTTAAACTCGGACTACTGCAACCTCACCGCCAACTGTAAAAACTGCTACCTGGTTTTTGAAAGCAGCAATAATGAGGACTGTCTTTACGGCTACTGGCTACAGAAATGTAACGACTGCGCTGACACCTGCTTTTCGCACGAGTCCACACTCTGTTATGAGTGCGACGACTGTTACAACTGCTACAACCTGCTCCATTCGCGCGATTGCAACAACTGTTCGGACAGCGCCTTTCTTATTGATTGCACCGGCTGCAAAAACTGCCTTTTTTGCGTGAACCTACATCAAAAGGAATACTGCGTTTTCAATAAGCAATTAACGAAAGAAGAGTACGAAAAGGAAAAGAAGAAATACCTGGACGGCTCATCGGAAACATCCCAAAAAAACATCAAAAAGTTTGAGGAATTCGCCCTTAAATATCCCCGCAAGTACGCCCACTCGTTTAACGCCGAAAACTGCACGGGCGATTACATCAGGCAGAGCAAAAATTGCGTAAACTGCTTCCACGCGCACGACGCGGAGGACTGCAAATACGGCGAGCATGTCTGGCGCGTGTCAAAAAACAACATGGACGTCAGCACCGTGGGCCGCGGCGCGGAACTGGTTTACGAGTCGATCAACACCGCCATCGGCGCGACGCACGACCTTTTCTGCATCCAGTGCTGGTCCGGCACGGCCGATTTAATATATTGCGTTAGCTGTTTCGCCAGCCAAAACTGTTTTGGCTGCGTGGGCCTTCGGCATGAAAAATACTGCATATTGAATACGCAATATTCGAAGGAAGAATATGAAAAACTGGTGCCGAAAATAATCGCGCAAATGGAGAAGACGAGCGCACAGCGCGAGGACGAGGCCGCAAGGCCGAGCGAGGGAGCTTTGGGTCTAGTGGGCCCCAAAGCGACCGCAATAAAAGAATGGGGCGAATTCTTCCCGCCGGGGCTCTCCGAATTCGGCTACAACGAAACGGTCGCGCAGGAGCAGTTTCCTTTGAGCCAAGATGAAGCGCTGAAACTCGGATTCAGGTGGAGCGATGCGGAGCCGGCCGCAAGGTACGAAGGCGGAAAACCAGACCTCCCGGACAATATATCCGACATCAAAGATGAAATCCTGAAACAGATTCTTACCTGTGAAACCTGCGGAAAGAATTATAAAATAATCAGGCAGGAGCTGGAATTTTACCGCAAACTTAAACTGCCCGCCCCGCGAACCTGCCCTGACTGCCGGCACGCTGCACGCATGTCGCACAGGAACCCGAACAAGCTTTATTCCCGTGCCTGCGCCAAATGCAAAGCGCCCATCCAAACCACCTACGCCCCCGACCGCCCGGAAAAGGTATATTGTGAGAAGTGCTATTTAAAAGCTGTCTACTGACCTCAAAGGTCGCGAATCAAACCACAAACATCAGTTGCTCCCGCACGGCCGCCATTTCCACTGCGTCAAGTTCCGAAACTTTTTTCACCAATCTGCGCCGGTCGATTGTCCTCAATTGGTAGAGCAAAACCACGCTGTCTAACTTAAGCCCGGACTGCCTGCCCGCAAGAAACCATGTAGTCAGCAACCCCTTTGCTTTCAGTTTTTTTGTGATTGGCGCGACCACGACGGTATTAAGATTCCTGTTCAGGATGTCTTTCTGCAGGACCAGTACCGGCCTGTAACCGCCCTGTTCGCGGCCTTTGACCGGGTTCAGGTCCGCCAGGAATATTTGTCCGCGTCTCACTTCTTTCATAAATCGGTTTCTGATTGGATTGTCTGCCATTCGTCATCGGTCGGGAGGTCGTCAAACCGGAGCTTCGCCAGTGTTTTTGCGTCCGTTTCCAGCTGTTTTTCCAGATAGTCCTTCAGGGCGTTTTCCACAAGAGCGCTCTTGCTCGCGCCTGTCCTTTTGCTCATTTTTTCCAGCATCACATTGACCATCGGTATGATTGTGATCGATATCCTCATCTTGGTTTTTGCGCTCCTCGGCATAAGTATTATTAAAGAGTAATACTATTATATCATACCGTAGGATTTGGCATAAGAAAATGACGGCTGTATATTACCCCCCCGGACATTAAGGAAATATGAAAAGCGGATAAAGAATTCATGAAAATCAAACATGCAAAAATCCTGCCGCCGGCATTATGCCCCGCTAAGGCGGGGAATCAGTCTATTGCGAAAAATGCTACCTGGAGGCAGTATACTAGGCGTATCGGCCCAGTAATTATCCCGCCTATGCCCCGTACCGCCAAATGCTCCGTCACCGGACAGGAATTTGAACTTTACGACCGCGAAATTGAGGCCTGCAAAAAATTCGACATGCCTTTGCCAAACACCACTTTCGAGGAGCGCATGCGCTATTTGATGGCTTTCCGCAATGAGTGGAAGCTCTATCCGCGCAAGTGCGACGCGACGGGCAAGCAGATTCTCTCCGCCTATCCATCCGATAGTCCCTTTAAGGTCTATGACAACCCCTACTGGTGGAGCGACAAATGGGATCCGCTGCAATACGGCCGCGCGTATGATTTCAACAAACCTTTCTTCACCCAGTTCCGTGAACTTCAGCTTGCCGTCCCGCGCGAAGGCACGACCGTTTTCAGTTCCGAAAACTGCGAATACAACAGCCACATCCGCGAATCAAAAAACTGCTATTTGAACTCGCTTGTTTACCGCTGCGAAGACCTGTATTACTCGTCCTGGGCGGTCAGTGACAAGGACGTGTTCGACAGTTATTTTGCGCTGTACAGCACGCTTTGTTACAACTGCATCCACGTCAGCAACGCATACGGCTGCGTGATGCTGGAGGAATCCCAAAACTGCAACGACTGTTACTTCTCTTTCCAGCTCAAAGGCTGCGACCACTGCATTTTCTCCAGCAACCTTGCCAATAAGAGCTACCAGGCCTTCAATAAGTCCTGCACCAAAGAGGAGTTTAACGCGATCAAGAGCAAATACCTGAACGGGTCATGGAAGAGCTGGCGGGAAGGATACGAACAGTTTCTGGAAATTAGGGCAAAAACCATCCATCGCGCCGTCCACAACCTGAACTGCGAAAACTGCACCGGCGACCATCTTTACGACAGCAAAAGCTGCGTCAATTGTCTGGGCGGGGTCAACTCGGAAGACTGCTGTAACTCCGTTTCACTGGACGCTTCAAAAGACATCTACAGCTGTTATTCGGCGGGCTGGCCGGGGTGTGAAATGATTTATTATTCCCTGGTATCGCGCGGGAGCAAATTCGTCGCGTTCAGCAATTACATCTGGTTTTCGAACAATCTTTATTATTGCGACAGCTGCAACGCCTGCGCGGACTGCTTCGGCTGCACAGGACTCCAACATAAGAATTATTGCATCCTGAACCGGCAGTACACTAAAGAGGAATATGAAAAACTGCTTCCGGAAATCATCGCGCACATGAAGCGCACAGGGGAATGGGGAAAGTTTTTCCCGAAAGATTTCTCACCATTCGCTTACAACGAAACCGGAGCACTGGATTATTATCCTTTGACCCGGGAGGAATCGCTGAAAAGAGGCTGGAGGTGGAGGGAAAAAGACGAAGCGCAATATCGCCCCGCGACGCTTAAAGTTATTCCAGATGCCCTCAAGGACGCTGCAGGGATTGAGAAAGAGATCCTGGTCTGCGAAACATGCCGCAAGAACTACAGGGTTATTAAAAAGGAACTGGCGTTTTATGAAAAGACGGGCCTGCCGATACCAAGGTCCTGCTACGAGTGCAGGCACCGGCAGAGGTTTGAATTGAGCAATCCGCACCGGTTGTACGCCCGCAAATGCGACAAGTGCGGCGCGGCCATCCAATCAAGCTATGCCCCCGCGCGCCCGGAGATGGTCTATTGCGAGGCGTGTTACTTGAAGGAGGTTTATTGATTTTGTAACCTCTGGTGTTATGCAAAAATCCTGCCGCCAATGCACTCAACAATTCGAAATCACCGACGAAGACCTCAAATTCTACGACATGGTTTCACCGGTTTTCGCGGGCAAGAAATACCCGATACCCCCGCCCACGCTCTGCCCCGACTGCCGCCAGCAGCGCAGACTTGCACTATGCAATGAATCATATTTATATCCCGGGCAATGCAGCCTCTGCAAAAAGAAGACCCTGACCGCCTATCCACCAAAAGCCAACCAACCTGTTTATTGCAGGGAATGCTGGCACGGCGACAAATGGGACCCGCGCGACTTTGGCCGGGATTTTGATTTCAACCGGCCTTTCTTTGAGCAGTTGAGGGAGCTTGAACTGAAGACTCCGGCCGTGGCGCTGAACACCCAGGGTACTAATATAAATTCGGAGTACATCCATTACGCAGGGTCATGCAAGAACTGCTACCTGATCATGCATGCCGATTTCTGTGAAGATTGCATGTACGGATATGGCTTCAAGAAAGACATTTCCTGCGTGGACGGCTTTTACAATCTCCACAGCGAACTCTGCTATGACTGCATTGATGTCCATAAGTCATATGACCTGAAAGGCTCGCAGGACTGCATCAACTGCAGTTCAAGCGCCTTTTTAAGGGATTGCGCCGGATGCAAGAACTGTTTCCTGTGCGTCGGGCTCCGCAACAAGGAATATTGTTTTGAAAATAAACAATTTACGAAAGAGGAATATTTCAAGAAATTGGAGCAACTGGATACGGGTTCGCACGGGCAATATAAGGAGTTCAAGTTGCGCCGGAAAGAACTCGAGAAAAAACATCCATTCAAGGAATACCAGGGGCATAACCTGCAAAATTCATTCGGGAATCATCTCTATAACTGCAAGGACACACAGTACAGCTTTGACTGCGAAGACGTTGAGGGCGGCAAGTTCTGTTACCAGATCGTTCTCGGCGCGGAAAATATTTATGACATTTACCAATATGGTTCCAACATCCAGCTTTCATACGAATGCACGATCTCCGGCGAGAATAGTTATCATCTTCTGTTCAGCGACAATTGCCACGTGAGCTCATCGGACCTGTATTACTGCTGGTACATGGAAAGATCCAAAAACTGTTTTGGCTGTACGAATATGCACGGGGCGCAGTACTGCATCCTCAACAAGCAATACACAAAAGAAGAGTATGAAAAACTGGTGCCGAAAATTATTGAACACATGCGGAAGACTGGGGAATGGGGAGAGTTTTTTCCGATTGGCATGTCGCTTTTCGGGTACAACAAGAGTACGGCGCAGTTGTATTATCCTCTGACCAAAGAGGCGGCGCTGGCCAAGGATTTGAGCTGGGATGAGTATGAGCCGCCCCAGCCGAAGGTGGCAAAAATAATCCACGCACAGGATCTGCAGGATAATATTAAGGACATCGGGGACGATATTCTTGAAGCGGCGATTGAATGCGAAACCACAAAAAAACTCTTCAGGATCACACCACAGGAACTGAAATTTTACTGTCGGCAGAATCTGCCCGTGCCGCGGAGGCATCCCGACCAGCGGCACCTGGACCGTTTTCTTCAGCGGAATCCGCGCAAGTTCTGGGAACGGAAATGCGGTAAATGCCAGGGCTCCATCCGTACCACCTACGCCCCCGACTGCCCCGAGACGGTCTATTGCGAATCCTGCTATTTGAAGGAAGTGTATTAGTGCCCACACCTTCCGGTGCCCGGTGTTGACATTACAACCCGTACATTGCTGCAAATTATGCAAAAATCCTGCCGCCAATGCGCGCGTAACTACGAAATTACAGAGGAAGACTTCGCCTTCTATAAAAAGGTCGATGTTCCGGAGCCGAAGTTATGTCCCGATTGCCGCGAACAACGACGGCGGACCTTCCGCAATGACCGTTATTTTTACAACCGGAAGTGCGATTTTTGCGGGAAGCAGATGATCTCATTGTACGATCCGGAACATACCGACAATATTTATTGCAACACCTGCTGGTGGTCGGACAAATGGGATCCGCTTCAGTACGGACGCGAATACGATTTCAGCCGCCCGTTTTTTGAGCAGTTCAGACAGCTTTGGGAAGCCATCCCGAAGATAACCATGGTCAACGATAACGGTTCGCGAAGCATAAACTGCGAATACACTTCCGATTTTTCAATGGGGAAAAATGCTTATATGGTAAACAATTCTTGGCATGTCCAGGATTGCATGTACGGTTATCAGGTCAATTTCGTCAAAGACTGCGTCGATAATCTTTACCTGTATCATTGTGAGTTGATGTACGAAACGGTATTCGGGGACAACAGCTACGGCTGCCAGAATTGCCGGCAGGTGACAAATTCAAACGACTGCATTTTTGGATACGACCTGATCGGTTGCAGTGATTGCATACTATGCGCCGGCTTGCGCAATAAAAAATACTCGATAAGGAATAAACAATTCGGTAAAGAGGAATATTTCAGGGAAAAAGAAGAATTGCGCCTGGATTCCCGGAAATCGCGGCTAAAATTACAGGAGGAGTTTGAGCGATTTATGCTAACCATACCGCATAAATATGCAAACCTGATTAACTGCGAAGATTGCACCGGCGACAACCTGATTCGCTCAAAAAATTCGAAGGAATGCTATAATTTCCCCAATCTTTTTCATTGTAAGTTCCTGACTGACGGGGACGGCGGCAAATACTCCTACGATTGCAACAGCACCGGCAATCCCGAACTTTGCTATGACTGCATCACACCGGATAACGGCTATATGTGCAGGTTTACCGTCAACTGCTGGAATTCTCAGTATTTGTTTTATAGTGAGAATTGCCACAACGCGTCACAATATTTGTTCGGCTGCAGCGGCCTTAAAAAGGCAAAATACTGCATACTCAACAAACAATATTCCAAAGAAGAATACGAGGCGCTGTTACCCAAAATCATAAATCACATGAAAGAAAACGGCGAATGGGGTGAGTTTTTCGGGCCTGAAGTGACGCTCTTCGCTTACAACGAGTCCTCAGCAAATGAATATTTCCCGGTTTCGGAAGATCGGGCGCTGGAACTCGGCTACAGATGGTCGCACAAACCAAACGGTACCTTCGGCAAAGAAACGGCGACGGAGATACCTGATAGCATTAATGACATCAATCAGGAGGGGGATTTTGGAGGAAGAAATATTCTCCGTGAAATCCTCGCCTGCCGGGCTCCGCAAGGCGATGGCAAAAACTGCTCAAAGAATTATAAGATCACAAAAGAGGAATTCGAGTTTTATAAGAAACATGCAATTCCCATTCCGGAATATTGTCCCGACTGCAGGCATAAAACGAGAAGGAGTCAGCTTAATCCGAAAAAACTTTGGCATCGGCAATGTATGTGTAACAATGCTTCCCACAAGCACCCCGGACGATGCCGCGAAGAGTTTGAAACCACCTATCCTCCCGGCCGCTCCGAAACGGTCTATTGTGAAAAATGTTACCTTGAAACTGTCTACTGACCTTTGAGGTCGGTTGACGTAACCGCAAATTATGCAAAAAACCTGCCGCCAATGCGCGCAACAATTCGAGATTACGGACGAAGACCTTGAATTTTACGAGACCGTCGTCCCGGCGTTCGGCAAGCAGAAATTCGCGATACCGATCCCGAAAATCTGTCCGGAGGATAGAAAAAGCCAGCGACTTTCCTGGAGGAATTTGAGGAATCTCTACCAGAGGAAATGCGATTTCTGCGGAAAAAATACGATTACCACATTCAGCGACAAATATAAGGGGCCCGTGTATTGCAATGAGGACTGGTGGAGCGATAAATGGGATCCGATGGATTACGGCATGGAATTCGATTTCAATAAGCCGTTTTTTGAGCAATTCCATGAACTCATCAGGAAATCCCCCGCTCCGGCGCGCTTGGTAATCCTGAGCGAAAACTGCGAATATATCAACGGCGCCGCCAAATGCAAAAACTGCTATCTGAGCTTTAACATGGATTATTGCGAAGACTGTTATTATTTGACCGACGCGAAAAACTGCCGTTCCTGCATGGACTCCTTCGGACTGGTGAAATGTGAACTCTGTTACGAAAGCCTGGATCTTGAAAACTGCTATAACATGCTTTATTCAGAGCGATCAACCGCCTGCTCGGACAGTTATTTCCTGAGTGACTGCAAACGCTGTAAAAACTGCATCGGCTGCGCAAATCTGGTCGACAAGGAATATCATTTGTTTAATGAGAAAATCTCGCCGGAGGAATTTCAAAGATACAAGGAACTATTCAAAAACCGTAAAGAGGTGGAAAAATTCAGGATCGAATTTGGAAAATTCGCGCTTAAGTACCCCAAAAAATATTATTACGGGCATTCGAACGAAAATTTTTCCGGAAATAACATCCAGCACATCAAGAACAGCCATGAATGTTACGACACTTTCGAACTGGAAAACTGCAAGTATTGCTACTATACGTTCAAGGCAAATAATTGCATGGACTACGATATATTCGGCGACCATTCACAATGGATTTATAACTGCATGGCGACCGGGATAAACTGTTCAAATGTCGTTTGTTGTCACGGCAACTGGAATTCTTCAAGCAACAATCTTTACTGTAATTTTGTTTCAGGGTCGTCCAATAATTTTGGATCGATGGGTCTTAAACAAAAGAAATACTGTATCTTAAACAAACAATACACGAAGGAACGATACGAAGAACTTGTGCCCGCGATAATAAGACATATGCAAAAAACCGGCGAATGGGGTGAGTTTTTCCCCCAACAGATGTCGCCCTATGGTTACAATGAGACAATGGCGCATCAGTTTTTGCCCTTATCCAGGGAAGAAGCCTCCAAGCGCGGATATAACTGGGAAGACAACCCGGATTCCGGACCAAAGCCGGATGTGAACGGGGAGGGGCATGTGCCGATCCCGGAAAATATCGATGATGTGGACGAAAAATTCATGGATAATATTTTTATCTGTAAGGAAAGTTCAAAACCTTTCAAGATAATCAGACAAGAGCTGGCCTTCTATAAAACAATGGGGATTCCGCTGCCGGAATACGCGCCGGAAATTCGCCATGACAAGAGATACTCCAAACGCCTTCAGCCGAAATTATATGGCCGCAATTGCGATAAATGCGGGGCGGCCATCGAAACAAGTTACGCCCCCACGCGCCCGGAAAGCGTTTACTGTGAAGACTGTTATCTAAAAGAGGTCTACTGAATCAGGTCCCTCCTTTACATCCAAAAATGCGCCGATAAGACCCTGTACACGGGAATTACCGTTGATTTGATGCGCGGAATCAAAGAACACAAAATAACTCTACAAATCATGGCCAAAGGAAACAGCATTAAAAAATGGGAGAATGAAAAACCGAAAAAGGCCAAGAAAACGAAGAGATTTACGGAGTCGGTATTTTGTTTACCCGATCCAGTTGCTCCGCGCATCTTGCCGTAATGTTTGTTAATTTCTCAGGATGAGCGTTTCTTGAATCCAGATTTTCAGCAATCAATCTGGCTGTGCTGTCGCTGAAATTGAAACTCGTCCCACACTTGGCGCCGGGATTCATAACGGCATCGGTTCCCTCCGGATCATGGCCATGTCCGTCAAGGCCATGGCTCTCAAAATTCGCCCCCCTCAGTACGGCACCATTTTCCAGTCCATGACCCAGTTCATGCAGTGATGTGATCAGGACATCACAAGCAGGTTCGGGATTCCCGTCCGGCTTGCGGTCAATCGCCATACTGAAAAAATGGCCGTCAGAAGTGCTGACCGTTTTGCCCGCATATTCACTATAAGGTCCAACATCCTGGGCAATTCCTCCTATAAACAGCGTTTCCGGTCTTGGCGCACTATGGAGATCATTATTCACATTTACATTAATAAATCCTTCCAGCGCGCAGTTCAGGGCATCACGGATATCCGCCGCAAAATTTATGTAAATTGACGGGACAACCTCGGCAGTTGCTTCCCCTTTACCGCAATAATGATCCTTATTTAAGGGAGTCATGTCTACGGAACCGGTAACATCAGCGCAGGGGATTTGATAGCCGTTCATGGTCATATCTATGTTGAGCGGACCGTCAACCATCCCGCCGCAACCCGCTGCACCTATCGCCAAAGCCGCTGATATTTCGCGTATTTTTTTCATAAGAGAAATTATCTAACCACTTTTTTGCGTGTTTGTCAATTCGGTCCATTATGCTATAATCAAAACCGAAAAAAATCTTATGCAAAAATCCTGCAAAAACTGTAATCAGCAGTTCCAAATCCGCGAGGAAGACCGCGAATATTACATAAAAATGGATGTGCCGGAACCATCCTTCTGCCCTCCATGCCGCGAGATGAGACGCATGGCCTGGTGCAATGAGATGTATCTATATCCGAACATCTGCAGACTCTGCGGAAAGAACATCATCGCGCAATTTGACAAAGACAATCCCCGTCCCGCCTATTGCGTCGAATGCTGGTGGAGCGATAAATGGAATCCCCTGGCCTATGCCCGGGAGATCGACTGGAACCGCCCGTTTCTTGAACAGCTCCATGAACTTGAACTTGCGGTACCTCATTCCTGCGTTTCCACCGACATCGGGAACATCAACAGCGAATACACCCACCACGCCGGACAGGAAAAAAACTGCTACCTGATTTTCCATTCCACCTTTGCCGAAGACTGCTACTACGGATACGGCGTAAAGAAATCAAAAAACTGCGTGGATACTCACTACTGCCACCAGTCAGATTTCTGCTATGAATGCATCGACATCAAGGACTGCAACGCCCTTTCCTTTTCGCAGGACTGTTTCAGTTGTTCTTCAAGCGCGTTCTTGTATGACTGCGTGAGTTGCATGGACTGCTTCATGTGCGCGGGACTCCGCAACAAGAAATATCATTTTCTGAACGAACCTCTCACCCAGGAAGAATACAAGAAACGCCTGCTGGCGGTTAACCTGGGCTCGTCCGCGGAGGTGCAAAAATATCTGAAGCAGTTTGAAGATCTGAAGAAAAAACATCCCCGCCGCTTTCTTCAGCAAAAACAGGTGGAAAATTCGCTCGGCGACCATATCACGAACGCCAAGGACGCCTGGTGGTGCTTTGACTGCAGTGACATTGAGAAATCGGAGTATTGCAGTCAGATGCAGCTTGGTGTCCGTTATTGCCGCGACATCTATCAGTACGGGATCAACGCCGAACTCTGTTATGAAAGCGCCATGGTCGGGACAAACGCATATAACATCCGCTTCTGTTACCTTTGCTTATGGCAGGTAAGCGATCTGACCTATTGCATCGAATCGTACAACAGCAAGGAATGCTTCGGCTGTTTTGGCCTGAAGCGCAACAAATACTGCATCCTGAACAAGGAGTACACGGAAAAAGAATATTTTGACCTGAAAAAACAGCTGATTGAAAAGATGAAAAAAGACGGAGAGTGGGGACAGTTCCTGCCCGTGCAGTACAGCCAATCGGCTTACAACGAAACTTCGGCACAGTTATGGTATCCGCTAAGCAAGGAAGAGGTTCTGGCCAAAGGGTGGCGCTGGCAGGAGAACCTGCCGGGCACATACGGTAAAGAAACTCAAAAAGAACTCCCGGATGATATCAAGGAAGTTCCGGATTCGATTACCCGCGAAGTGCTCCTCTGCGGGCATTGCGGCAAAAACTACCGCATCATACCGCAGGAACTGGCCTTTTACCGCGGACATAAATATCCACTGCCCGGGAAATGTTTTGAATGCAGACGCATCGAACGGATGAAAAAAAGGAATCCCAGAAAATTCTGGGAACGGGAGTGCATGTGCGATAGATCCGGCCATAAGCATCAGGGACCTTGCCGGGAGAAGTTTCAGACATCCTATTCGCCAGACCGACCGGAGATTGTCTATTGCGAAAAGTGTTATCTGGAAGCCGTTTATTAGGTGCCCGGTGTTGACATGGACCCTTATTCATTGCACTTTTAAATGCCCGGGCAAAGAATTAGCAGAGCAGAATAGCTTAAAGAAGCCAATAAAACCTCGAAAAAGTCTGCGCGCGCAGACGTCAATTTCGCATTTGTAAAACAAACTTTAGCATTGACAAAAAATGCCAAATATTGTTAAATGTAAGCCTTTTTGTCATATATGGAAAATCCCAAGGGCAAATCCGAAAAGAAAACGGTCGAAAACCAGGTTTCCGGCAATGAAAAACCGGCAAAATCGGCCTGCGGTAATGCAGTGGAATACCTCAAGGAAACCGTCCATGATGCCTTCTATAAGCCGGTAATGACCGACGATTCTTATGTAAGCCATAAGATAAACGGGAATCAGAGGAAACCCGAACAGAAAATGCGGCTGAAAAGCGACGAACATGTTTTCAACATCGGGAAGATCCCTGAATCCGTGCAATCGGTGAGAGAGAGGATTAAAGCCGTATTTGAGAGAAACGGAGAACGACCGATCTACTCACCAGAATTCATTGAGGCTTCGCTTTCTTATCTCTTCAAAAACCTGAAGGATGGTGAAAAACTGCAGGTAGTCGTTTACCGGGTCTTGAGTGAACTTTTTAACGGGCCAAAGGATGTCGAAAACTTCCTTACCACCAAAGAAGAGATTGAATTGATCTACCGCATCGCGGCGGAAAAATTCGGGAAGTACGGATCATCAATCGAGGTGGTTGACCTGGAAAGACAACCGCAAAATCGGGATCTTTTTGCCGTACTGCGCGAATCGGTCGATGAAGAAACCGGTATCGTTGACCCGGAGAAGGCCTACGGTACAACGGAAGCGCCAGTGTTAAACGAGCGCCCATCGTCTCTTGAAATCGCGCGTTGCCTTTACGCCGCGACCAAAAAAGACATAACTTTCAAGAACGCAGTCCTTAAAGGCCTTACTGCCAAACTGAAGGGTGAGGGGGAGGAATGCAACGAAAACAGCGGATACTACGCAATGACAGAGATTGCCATTCGCTTGAGCGAGATAATCGCGGACAATAAATCACACGCGGGCGTTTCGCGCCAGCACATCTACGACGACATGGTGTTAAAGCTGATCGAGGGTAAAAATGGGACTTATCGAAACATCGAGCCTCTCTGGCCGCTGTTTGATATTCTGGAGGGTTTGGACTTTGAGACCATCCACATCAACAATATCGACAATCCGGTTACCCATAAAAAACGCCGCGGAAACGCCATGAAAAGGCTAGCCACGGGCGCGGCATCGGTCGCCGCCGTCGGTCTTGCCGTTGCAGGTGCGCAGTATGGGGTATCCTATTACCTCGAAAAGAAACAAAAAGAGGTCGCGGAACTGGCGATACAGGAACAGGTAAGGGAACAGGTTAAATACGACCGATACCGCTTAGATTACAAATGGCCTCTGCCGCCCGAGCATAACGCCAGTAATGTCAGTTATCTTGCGAAAGAGATGCTTGAACAGGCCCATATGAGGTATAAAATCTCCCCTGCGCTTGACGATGACCTTAAACCCCTCTTGCTTGAATTCCTGCTGGAGCAGAAAGACCAGATGAGCGAATTTTTGACCAACAAATACACCACCACGAACTTTGTGGATCTATTTTTGCAAAAACACAAGCTTTTCCTCACCGCAAAAGGGGTTGAAATGGAGAGGCCTTATCAAAACCTGATGCCTCATTGGGAGCTTATGAAAAAAACACTGAAAGAAAATGATGCGTTCAGTATGAGGGAAGATGATGTTTCTTTTGACTGCCCGCGCCAGGTCTCCGGCTGTTTTGTCAGTATCAACAGGATCGGGATTTTCCGCCCGACGATGAGCTGGAGTACTTTTGAACTGGCCATCCTGAAAAGCAGAAAACAGGAATACCTGGTCGCGCGGAGCCTTTATAACGACGAATGGTCCGATTTCCAGATGCCAAAACAGCCGTATACCTCCAAACAGGCGCGCCAGGTCGTCAGCGAATTCATCAAGACACAGCGCACTTATGATATTGTCCATCTTTTGCCCGACACCGTCCGCATATACAGGCTGATCGGAGCCGAATTTGTGGATGAGGAATACGAGTATCAGGTGCCGGCAATAACCGGCAATGAGGGTGGAAGGGAAGAAATCGTCTACAAAGATTTCATGGGTGAATTTGAATACCGGCTGATCAAAACAGGCGCAAGGGGAAAAGATGATGGCATATACGGCCGATACATCGATGTTTTCCTTGCGCGAAAGCCCGAAGAATCTCATTATACGCTCGCCAGGGCGATTGAAGCGGCGCAACTCTTCAAGAAGGCCCGGGACAACGAACTGAATTGGCAACCCCCCCCATTGACCATGAACATCAGGAATCACATCATAGATCTACTGACAAAAACCGGTCTGACCAGGAGCGAGGCGGAGGTTTATGTTGCCGTATCGAAAAAACCCGGCTCCGAACTATCCGCCATACGGAAGGAAACGGGTTATTCCGGTGCCACCGTCTATCGCGCCTTTGATAAGCTCAAGGAAATGGGGTTTATCACCTCTTCTCCAGGGAACTGGAGAAAAAAGATAGAGGCGGTTTCGCTCAGGGTGATCGGTGAAAAAATCGCCCGCGAACAGAGGAAGCTTAGAAAAGTGGAGTTGGAACTGAAAAGATTGGATAGTATTTTTCATATTTCTTCCGGCATCGAGATGGCTGAACCGGTTGAGGTTATCACCGATCAAAACCTGATTATCCAAAAAAACTTTGAAATCCTGAATAGGCCGTGGGAGCAGTTCCAGGCTTATGGCGAAGGTGAAGTGCTGGCTGATGTTTTAGGAAAAGATTTTGACAGGGAGTTTATTGATATCCGCCGCCGCAAAGGAAAATCGTGCCTTCTCGTCCTGACCGAACTGGGGCCGTACGGCAACGAACTTATGAAGAACAGCAGGATGGACATGCGTGAAACCAGGTATTCAACCGAACCCGCTCTTCATAACAGCATCAATTACATCTACGGCGACGAGGTCACCATCTGGAACCGCGACCCGGAAATGGGCAACCGCGCGCTTGTGATCAAGGATCCTTCCCTGGTGAAAATGCACAAGAGCATGTTTGATATGCTCCATAAGAAGAGCAAATCCGGGTAATAAGGTAATCGGTGCACGCAAAAGAAATGCCCACTCGGCAGATTTCTCATTTCTATGGTAAAAGCGGAGTAGTAATTAACGGCAGAAGAAAGGCAAGAATTTAATGATAAAGACTTAACTTTTTACATTTTTTGACGTATCATCTTTTTGTTTTAGATTAAAGCCGCACATCTATAACATTTCATGCAATTGAGTGATACCTGCAGACAATGCGCGAGCCAGTACGAAATCACTCCGGAAGACCTGCAGTTCTACCAAAAGGTCTCCCCCGTTTTTAATGGTAAAAAATATCTCATCCCACCTCCGGACTACTGCCCTTCCTGCCGGGCTCAACTGCGGTTGTCGCACCGGAACGAACGCAAGCTCTATAGTCGAAAATGCGACCTCTGCAAGGCCGCAATCGTTTCCATTTTTCACCCAACTTCAAAGAGCAGGACTTACTGCATCAAATGTTATTACGGCGGCAAATGGGACGCCTGCGATTACGGCAGGGATTTTGACTTCAACCGGCCTTTTTTTGACCAGTTTAAGGATCTTTTGGCCGAAGTGCCGCAGTTGGGACTGTTCGCCGATTTTGCCGAAAACGCGGACTACATCAACATGACCGGCTATGCCAAGAACTGCTACCTGCTTTTTGCGAGCGAATTTGATGAAGATGTTTACTATGCCGATAACACCATCAAGTGCAACGACTGCATGGATACCAGCCAGACCTTCAATTCCCAGCAGGTCTATGATTCGGTCGACATCGAACAGTGCTACAATGTTTTTTACTCGCAGAACTGCAAGAACTGCCGCGATTCGATGTTTTTATATGAATGCATCGGTTGTGAAGATTGTCTTTTTTCCGTAAATTTAAGGCAGAAGAAATACCACATCCGAAACAAGCCGTACTCCAAAGAAGAATACCTGCTCGAGAAAGCAAAAATCCTTGAAGAGATCAGCTCTTACCAAGGCCTGCAAAAGAAGAAAAAGGAGTTCGCGGAATATGTGCGCGGACAAATCCACCGCGCCAGCATCATGGTCAACACCCAGGATTCAACAGGCAACAACCTGGTTGGCACCAAGAACTGCCGTGAATGTTTTAATGTGACCGGCAGTGAAGATTGCAAGTATGTCTGGGACGGGTTCAACGTCAAGGACATCATGGATGTAAACAACACCACGGAAATAGAACTTGGATATAATTCAACGAGCATAGGCTATAAATCATATAACATCCTGTTCATGTGCACGGCGTGGAACGGGACATCCAATGCCATGTATTCGATGACGACCAAGGCATCGAAAAATGTTTTCGGCTGCGCCAACCTGCAGGGGAAATCGTATTGCATCCTCAACAAAAAATATTCAAAAGAGGACTATGAAAAACTGGTGCCGCGGATTATTGAACACATGATCATGACCGGAGAATGGGGCAGGTTTTTCCCGGCGTCGCTTTCCAGTTTTCCATATGCCGACACCATGGCCAACATCTATTTCCCGCTCACGAAAGAGCAGGCAATCAAAGCCGGTTTTAATTGGTGGGCCGACGCCGTAACTCAGGCCAGTGGCGTCAAGACCGTCAAGGCCGCTGAACTACCTGAAAAAACCGCTGACGCAAAAGAGGACATTTTGGATTGCGCCATCGAGTGCGAGGTGTCGGGCAGACCGTTCCGGATAATCAAACCCGAGCTGGAATTTTACAGGAAAAATAATGTCCCCCTGCCGCGCAGGCACCCGGACCAGCGCTACCTGGACAGGTTTACCCTGCGCAATCCCCGCCGTCTGTGGG
>Ga0209668_10000138_pt1 | contig 30219 bp, 27 predicted proteins | sample FrelakmetPLP11PL_FD_187150 | JGI IMG/M metagenome (GOLD analysis project Ga0209668, IMG submission 187150) | Freshwater lake sediment microbial communities from the University of Notre Dame, USA, for methane emissions studies - PLP11 PL (SPAdes)... | ecosystem: Environmental > Aquatic >...
TGTAGTAATTAAAGGATCGTCAAATGCAGAATCATTTAAACAATTTATAATGAAAGTAGTAGGGAATACAAATAAACCAAAATATTTATTAATGGATAATGCTAGAATTCATCATTCGAAAATTGTTAAGGATTATATTGATACAACTAATAGCCGAATAATTTATAATGTTCCTTATTCACCAGAATACAATCCGATTGAAATGATATTTTCGAAAGTTAAAAGAATAATTAAAACAAAAAATAATAGTAGTGATAGGATACTAAAAAATAATATTCACAAATCATTTAAAAAAGTCACAATAAGTGACTTGAAGAATTGTTATTTTCATTCATTTTCTTCATTTTAATAAAATATCTTGGGCAATTAAAAATAATGCCATAGTAAAGGGACTATTTTCATTTTTTCAGAAAAATAAATTTCATTTAATAAATATTTTTAAATGAATTTTTACAAATGAATCCTGGAACGGGTGTAATAAATAAAAATAAATGTAATTAATGTCTAATGCCCAAGAGTTGATTTAAGTTTGAGATATTTAGCTTTATATTTGATATATTTCATATAATAACGATTAGAATTATCATATTTTTTTCTGGAACCTCCATCTAAACCATATAAAATATCTAGCGCTCGTCCGACATCTCCATCTGCTTGTTTTAAAGCTTCAACTGCTTTCTCTTTCAAAACAAGCCCCCCAGTCTCATCCATTACTTGTTTTAATTTTTCATGATCGATTGAAGGATCTAGTAGTTCATAACTTGGACAAAATTCGTGTGTTAAGTTAAAATTAATATATTTATATTTATTGACTAATTTTGCGATATTAGATACCCATACTTTCTTGTTTGGATCGTATTTAAATGATTTCGGTGTTATTTTAAAAGTATTATTAGACAATATAATATCAAATACTTCATCTCGAGCATCATTAACATTTTTAAATCTTGCAGGATGTGCAATAGGAGCCTCTGGCATTAAACCTACTTTTAATTTATCATCCAGATTATTCGAAAATTGAAATTCAAATAATGCTCCTGGATCTTGTAAATAACCAACTGCGGTACCCTTACTTAGAGCTCCGTAAATACCATAACTTCCCTGGGAACTTGTCGATTTACCATCATTGTCTATATATTCATTATGTGTTTTTCGATTAAGAGGTAATCCAGCATTTAATATTTTTTCATGAATAACCTTGTTTGATGCTAATCCAAAATAAACAGTGGGGTCTCCAAATTTTTTTGGATCATTATCATCATTTGGATCAGAAGGTACTTCAAGATTATCTTTTCCACAATTAAGCCAATCAATATCAGCAAAATCTTGGCCATTCCAAAATTTTCTCCCTTGTAAATCATCGATATATGATATTTGATCGTTTTTAAGACTATCCGGAATATTTTTTAGATATCCTTCTCTGTCTTGTTCACTTACATCTTTTTTAAATTTTAATTCAAATGTGTCATAGGATAGACCATGCGACCCACCTCTTTTCATTTTCGAACTGACAATAGATTTCATATTATAAATATATATATATATATAATATATTTTAAATCCAAAAAAATTCTTATATATTAAGAAATTTTATCATTGTTAAATATCTTTATATAATTTTATTTATATTATTCAAAATGAATCTGGGATATGATATCTTATAAAAATAATCTAATGCCCAAGAGTAGATTTAAGTTTGAGATATTTGGCTTTATATTTAATGTATTTCATATAATCGCGATTATAATTATCATATTTTTTTCTTGAACTTCCAGCCATAGGTAAAATATCTATTTCCCGTTCGACATCTCCGCCTTCTTGTTTTAATTCGGTGTATCCTCCTATTTTTTTCAATAAGTTTAAATCTAGATCAACAAAAACAGGGATATGATCGCTTTCACTTGTAAAATGTACATATGATCCCATAATTAAATCATTTAATTGTTGACGATTAAAATTTTTGAAAAAAATGTAATCAACTCTAGAAGAATTCCATACGGTGTATAACGGTTTATCTCCTTTGACATCAAACGAATCAATCCATCCTAAAGATTTTATTAATTTGTATTCTTCAGTTGAAATATACTCCTCCCTATTTTTAGCTGCGGTTTGTAGATCATTAAGATATGTTTGATCATCATTATAATCATCAACATTAATTAGATTAAAATCTCCTAAAATGATTGTTGGAATTCCATCATTAGTGTATCCATTTAATTCTCTAATTTGTTCCATTCTTACTTTCCCAGTATTATCATGGACATCTAAGTGAGTACATATTATTCTAATTCCGTATATTCGAATATCAATGAAACATTTTGTTGTTCCGGAATAATTTTCGTAAATTTTGTTTTTTTGAGGAACCTTTTTATGTGAATCTTCATATAATTCTGTTCTTCTTTTATTGACAGCAATCGCATTTCCATAAGGTACATCAAACCAGGATGGGACTGTATTACAGTATGATAAAATTTTAAAATTTCTATTTTTAAGAGCATCATTTAAATCTTCGGTAATATATTTTGTCTTACCATAATTTACCTCCTGAAAACATATGATATCCGGATCTATCTCCCGTACTATATCTAAAATACCATTATAATTCGAAATTTCTTTCTTCTTTTTATCATCACCACAGCACGATATCTTTGACCAATAATGGACATTATATGTAGCGAGTCTAAATATATTGTCGTTGCGAACATGTACTGGTTTATTAAGAAGTTCATTATTTTTGGCATATCTTGTTAATAAACCTTCAGCAGACTTAAAATCATTTTCATCAGCTCGACGAATATTTATCATTTTTGGTTCAAATAAGGATTTCATTATATATTAATCCATAGAAAAATTAAAAATATTTTTTATATAAAAAATATTTTTATATGAATTTCTTTTTAATTTCAAAATGCAAATATCAATACTATAATAATTATTTTAAGAATAAAAGAAACATAATACTAAACAAATAAATAATATTAAAAAGTACAAATGAATCTAATTTGTGTGAACTTGATTATATAATTGAATTATGAATCAATTATTCGAAATATCATGATTGTTGTTAACATAGTCAACAACTTTTCTCAAGTAATTATTCAAAATATCATGATTGTTGTTAACATAGTCAACAACTTTTCTCAAGTAATAATTCAAATTCCTCTCACCACCATGTTCGTTGATGAATTTCCTAACAAGGGGAATTTGAACTGAACTAATTCGGCCATTTGTCAGCCAATGATTCCAGTCAACGATCCAAATTCCATTCTTATCAAGTCTCTTGTTAAAATAGAACAATTGAAGCATCCTAATAACTGCCGAATCTGGCGTTGGTATGATATCCCTTAAACACATTTGGAAAAACACATTACGTTCAAAAGTGTCTTGATCTAAATCATCCCAGTTAGGGAGGGGGGTGGTTTGGTAATCCATTTTCGATCAAGATAAGAATCATAAATATTTCAAAAAATAATAAATTCAATTTTTTAATGAATGTACGGTAATGAAAAGTATATTGATAACCTAATGATATGTGTAAAGTAATAACTATCATAATTAAATATATATCAATGGCGTCTATTATATTACTATATAATACATTTTAGATATAATTATCGTAAAAGTATACCAAATTACTATTTCTTATCAAACCCTGCGCATCGGCAAGCAAAATTGTACAATAATATAAATATATATTATTTTAATTAAGTTTTATTAAATAATTTTGTTGATAGATGCGTTGCATTATATATTATTCCACATAATTCCACATAATTCTACATAAATCAATTTGACTTGTCATAAAATAATAAATAATTATTTTATATATAATATAATTAAACAGTAATTCCATTTGATATCTTGTTATACTAAAATCAAATAATGATAATCCATTTTACGAGCCATCAAACAGAATGTTGCTAAAAAGTGATAAATTATTTATTTCAATATAATGGTATAAAATTAAAAAATAATTAGGTTCTTATTATACTTTCCTTGCTATGCATTCATTGATTTTTTGTACTTATAATAACAAAACAAAGAATTCATAATATTTCATAATGAATTGATTACCAAAATTAAATCATATAATCTGTAAAAAAATTGCACTATTATATTTTTATAAAATTATAATAAGATAGCTAGACTAAAAATAAAAGAAAATTTTATAAGAAATAATTAAAATATAGATTTTATTGAAATTATTATCTTTAATTATAATATAATAATTCAATATGAATGGTGGAAATGCTGGATCGTTTAATAGACAAAGATATGATAATTGTGCATATCAGAAATCACTCTCAGAATCAGTTTCTCCTCTTGCATATAATTTAATGTTCTCAAAATTCGAAAATTGTAATAAATGCGTTGAAAACAATTTCTACGTTAAATACCAACCGGAAATCGTTGATACGGAAAGTGAATTACTAAATCTCACTAGACCACTATCTAAGTGTGATCAATTTCAATATTCACCTACATGCAAACGCTCTGGCCTTTGCACAAGTACTTTTGACAGAGCAAACCCAGTTGTTCTTGCACCTGAAGTTTGCCCTATTATTTACAATAACATTCCTCGTCAAACTTCAGTTGGATACACTCTTCCTACTGCTGATTTTTGCAGACAGTAAATTAAAAAATTGATTTAAACACAACATTATATTACATCACATATAATATAATCAAATCAAACAAAATGTCGAAATCAACATTACTACGCCGTTTAACTCATGAAGCAAGCGAAATGAAATCCAATCCTCCATCAAATTGCAGTGCTGGACCGGTTGGTGACGATATAAGAAAATGGGAAGGTACAATTATTGGACCGAAAGGATCACCATTTGAAAATGGTGTTTTTAATCTTAAAATTAATTTTCCAGCAAACTATCCTTTTTCCCCGCCGGATGTAAAATTTTCAACATCAGTTTATCATCCAAATATTAATAAATCCGGAAATATTTGTTTGGATATTCTTAAAGATCAATGGAGCCCGGCATTATCTATATCTACTGTATTATTATCTATTTGTTCTTTGTTAACCGATCCTAATCCAAACGATCCATTGGAACCGGAAGTTGCCAGAATCTATAAAGATAATAGACTACAATATGAAATGACAGCTAGAAATTGGACAGAAAAATATGCTAATGGTTCAAATAATTTAGGTGAACCAACGAATACAGAAGATGAAGAAGAAGATGATGGCAGTGATAGTGATGATTAATAATAATAAAATAAAATATTTTTTTTATTATTGATATGGTTTGTTAAAAAATAGGAATTTGTGTAATTTATTTGAGTATAATAATTAGTTTAATTATAAAATTATTTCTAATATATAATTATATTATAAATGTCAGAACCTAATAGAGGAGTTTTTTTTGGACATAGCTCAAGATTAATTTATGATGCACCAGCATATTCTGATCGCTTGTTAGAATCTACTTCACCATTGGCCTATAGATTAAATCCTAACCAAATAAACAACTGCAATTCTTGTCTTTCAACTTGGGGACCACGTGCATCACATAATGGTGTTGGTGTTAGTACATTAGTTGGCCAAACAACATCACCAGCACAAGATTTAGCTGATCTTGAATCAATTCTAACAAATCGCAATGTTCTAGCTAGCAAAACAAAAGCATCTGAGGTTAATGATATTGATGTAACTAAATTTAAATTACAACATGCAAGAGTATGCAATGATTTCCTTGCCCCTGTCTCAACCCTTTTAACTGATCCTACACAAAATTTTCGTGGTATGGCCATTAATAGATTTTATGATCTTGATAGAGATCGTCAACAAGTAATTTTCTATGACTTTTCAAGAAACACATCATTAGAAGCAAGAGATAATTATCAAGTACATTATAGAGCTCCTATTGAAGTTGATCATTCTCTTCCAGTAGAAATTAAAGGAATGAATATGCCATGTGCTTTTCCAGCTTATTCAGTTTGCCGTCAATAAAAAAATGATTATTTAATAATATATATAACAATTTCATATATATTATTAACAAAATGTTCAGTCTATTTGGATCGTCATTTACCACAGCACATTATTTAAGTAAAATTTACACAAATCCAGATTTTTCTAAATTCATTCAAAATTTTAATGAAGGAAAAACACCAATTGAAGTACTACATCAATTTATTATCAATGTTATAACATCGAATGTTGATCCAATTATAAAAAATGATCTTGATTCTGAGGCAGTTGCAAACTTATTTCAAAATGAAAATTTGTCAAATTTAGAAAAATCAAAAATTTTAATTGGTAAAATGATTAAAAAACATCTTCATAATATTAACACGCAAACATTATTTCCTCATTTAGTTATTTCTGTACCAGAAAATGAATTAAAGGAGAAACTTCTTGAAATTTCTTTGAAACTTGTAAATGAGATTCCAGATTTTGAAACAGTGACTTGTCCTACTGATGTTTACAGAATATCTATGATACATTTGACTAATATTATTACTGGATACATATTAGTTGTACTTGGAATCTTAAAAACACCATTGAATGAAAATAATTTTTTAAGTCAATGTTGTAATACTCTTAAAATATTTAACAAATATTATGATTACAAAGGAATTTTAAGTGAAAATAATGATACAACCTCGTCAGATGAAGATGATGACCCACCAAGAAAATTAAAAAGAGGAAGAGTAAATAAAGAATTACCTACATCGAGTGATGATACAAAGAAATCTAAAAAATAATTTTATTTATTTTAATGAATTATTATAAGGCCATTTAATAAAAATAATTTTGTAGTATGATATTATAGATGAAGACCATTCCATCAAATAAAATTAGAAGATCTCGATCATGTGGAAATAACATTTATGATAATGCTGTATATAACAAAACAATGAATGATATAAATAAAGAAACATGGAATCATTATGAATTATCACGGAATCCTGAAGTCACAGGTGTAATCCCTGCAAATTATAATCAAATGAAAGATGTTGCCCTAAGAAATAAAATATACAAAGAAGCATATACAAATGATGATGATTCTCAATTTTCTGATGATGCATCATTAAAATCAAGAAAATCATGTGATTCATTAAATTTAGAAAATGATCCAACTGCTTTTTTTAAAAAATCTAATATTTTGAGAGATTCAAGACTTCATGAAAAAAAATATGTTAATCAAACAAGAGAAGATGAAACTAATGGATTTTTAAGTCAATTTGAAGATTTATCATTTAATAATCCATCTGATCCAGTGTCAGCAAATAATGCATCAAATCAAACAGGCCAATATGGCCGACTTTCTAAAATAGAAACAGAAAGAAATTTAGCATTACAGGGCAAATATTCAAACTTCACTGAAAATAATGATATGACATATGGAATTGTTGATGAAAGAAATTTTATTCATAATAACATGGTTCCAAATTTTAAATCTGGGGCAGGTAAAGGATATAGTATTGACTCTGAGCCAACGAAACAATTAAGTGATTATAAACAAAGAAAAATGGAATTGTTTACAGGTAGTTCAAAGAGTTTAGATTACAGACCTAAAACAGAAAGAAGACCATTATTTAATCCAATGGTTGGATTAACAAATATTTATGGTATGCCAAACCAAACAGATTATTATGAATCAAGATATATTCCATCAAGAGAAAAAAGAAACGAATTACTTATGCAACCAGAAAGAGTTACACCAGGTCTTAATTTAGGATATAATGAAGTGTCAAAAGAAGGGTATAACAATGTCTTTCGAGCGCTTCCAAAAACAGTTGATGATCTACGTGCTGCAAATAAACCTAAAGTTTCATATGGTGGGGTTATTATTCCTGGTCAAAAAGGAGAAAAACGCCCAATAATTCCAAATGTTGCAAAAAATAAACAAATGAAATTTGTGGAACTAGATCCCCGAGATATGGTCAAATCATTAGGTTACTACCGGGCACCAACCACTTATGGAGGATATGATTTACCAATCTCAAATCGTCAACAAACATCATCTGAATGGTATGGACCAGCAAACACAGAAAATAGCCAATCAAAACCAGAAAGTATGATGGAAAAATATAGATTGCCATTTAAAGAAAATTTTCTTAGCGCAACACCAAGAAACGTTGCAGGTGCCAATTCGCAAACATATGCTTGGGATACAAATACAAATATTCCAGACCCAACACGCCGTGATTCAACACAAAACAATGGGTATATTAATCCTGCTGGACCGGAATATCATAAACCTTATGCTTTTGATCATATGAATAGTATTCCTGATCCAACAAGAAGAGACCAAACACAAAATATTTCCCAACTTAACCCAGCAGGAATGCAAAATAAGACTTATGCTTTTGACCATCTTAACAGTATTCCAGATCCAACACGAAGAGACCAAATACAAAGTGTCTCCCAACTTAACCCAGCAGGGATGCAAAATAGAACCTATGCTTTTGATCATATGAATAGTATTCCTGATCCAACAAGAAGAGACCAAACACAAAGTGTCTCCCAACTTAATCCGGCAGGAATGCAAAATAGAACCTATGCTTTTGATCATATGAATAGTATTCCTGATCCAACAAGAAGAGACCAAACACAAAGTGTCTCCCAACTTAATCCGGCGGGAATGCAAAATAAGACTTATGCTTTTGACCATCTTAACAGTATTCCTGATCCAACAAGAAGAGACCAAACACAAAGTACCTCCCAGCTTAATCCAGCAGGGATGCAAAATAAAACATATGCTTTTGACCATCTTAATAGTATTCCAGATCCAACACGAAGAGACCAAACACAGAATACTTCACAACTTAACCCAGCAGGAATGCAAAATAAGACTTATGCTTTTGATCATCTAAATAGTATTCCTGATCCAACAAGAAGAGACCAAACACAAAATATTTCCCAACTTAACCCAGCAGGAATGCAAAATAAGACTTATGCTTTTGACCATCTTAACAGTATTCCTGATCCAACACGAAGAGACCAAACACAGAATACTTCACAACTTAACCCTGCAGGGATGCAAAATAGAACCTATGCTTTTGATCATATAAATAGTATTCCTGATCCAACAAGAAGAGACCAAACACAGAATACTTCGCAACTTAACCCTGCAGGGATGCAAAATAGAACATATGCTTTTGATCATATGAATAGTATTCCAGATCCAACAAGAAGAGACCAAACACAGAATACTTCACAACTTAACCCTGCAGGGATGCAAAATAGAACCTATGCTTTTGATCATATGAATAGTATTCCAGATCCAACAAGAAGAGACCAAACACAGAATACATCACAACTTAATCCAGCAGGCATGAAAGATAAAACCTATGCCTTCGATTATTATAATAGTATTCCTGATCCAACAAGAAGAGACCAAACACAAAATAAAACATACCAAGGCCCATTGCAAATTCAAGATGGTGGTCAAACCAGAAGAAGAGCTGATATTGAAAATGCATTAATAAATAGTGGAAAAGAACAAATTGAAAAAGTTCGCGATGGTGGTGCTCCAACAACGTCTAATTATTCAGTTGCACCAACTATGGATTTTACAATGGTTCAATTATGTGAACCAATTCAAATTAACAGAGAAGTATTCGGAACAGCATATGGACAAAATCCATTGAATTGTGTACCCACAATGTATACAAGTAAATCACATCAATTGCCTAATGATGAATTCAGATTTAATACTCATGCTGTATTAAATTTGGCAGGTAATCCTTTTTTGAACGATAGTCAATTTAAGTCAGTAGACTACTAATTTAATCATTTTAATAAAATAATTAAAGTTGTGCTAGAAGAATGGCAACCACTGCACCAAGTAATTGTGCAATAATATATCCTGCTAAATCTTGGCTTGTCATTTGATCTTTCATAAAAGTCATGAATGATACGGCTGGGTTAAAATGACCGCCAGAAACAGAACCCATTAAAAGTATTGCCGCTAATAATCCAAGTGCTACAACATATTTATCACCACCAGATTTAAGAATAATTGTTAAAAAGACTGCTGTTCCAATGAATTCAGCTGCATATTTTACAAGACTCATTTTATATATACTTAATCTATATAAAAAAATTTTTCAATGTGATTTTAATAATGTTGAATTTTGAATAATTTTCTGTATATCATCTCTTTCAAGAAAATCATTAACATCTGTTTTAACAATTTTATCATAGTTTTCATAGAGTTGTGTTGTTATATATTTATATGCTTCCACTAAATGCTCCCTTTTTTTTGCCCCAGTAATAATTATTGATCCGCTTTCAAAAACAAAAATTGAAATAATGTCTTTGTCATCATAATTATATTTAATTATAGTTCCCGCATGTATACTTGGTTCAAATGTATTTTTAACCCCTTTTGTAGTTAGGATTTCATGTAATTTTTTTCTATTCACCAAAAAACCAATATCAAAATCACTATTAATCATTCTAATTCTAACATTGTAAATGTTGTCTACATTAACTTTATCATAATTTGATATGAAGTTTTTTGGTATTATTTTCTTAGAAATTTTATCATAAACAGCCTTTTTCCTTTTCAATGCATCGCATAAAATTTTCATTGATGTTGTAAAATTTTCATAACTTTTACATCCAGTCATTTGAATTGCACCATTTTTGAAAACTTTAATATTTACTCTTCTATTTGAATCAACATCAATAATTACAGTGGCTTGATTGTAAAAATTTTTTCTATTTTTTTTAGTTGTTTTCTTTTTCTTTTTTAATTTAATTAATGATCTAACAATACTATTGTTTGGACCATATTTGACACACACAACTTGACCATAAGCCAAAGCCATGTATTTGCCAACATTCTGAATATCAATCAGAGTATCAAGATTACACGTAATTGTCATTGTTGAAATGTTTAAATCGTCTGGTAATTTTTCTAGATTAAAACCGTTTTTTGAATTGAATTTTGTTGTGATAACATGACTTTGATTTTTCTTCAAATCGACATACGTTCCCGATTGTATCATGAATAATACTAAAGAAGATATTTATTTAAGCTGTTTATATATATAAATCAATTTTTTATATAGTTTTTTATTTCTTTATGTATTATATATGAGTAAAACTGACAAAGATATTTTTTTGAAATCATCAACAAAAGATGATATTAATGTAAGTTCTTCACTTTTTACAACAACGACACCATCTAAATTCATGAATATAATTCCTGATACGAGTGATAGTGCATATATAACAAAAAATATGATTAAATTGCATAAAAAAATTCTTGATTCAGAATTAATTCCTGAAATAAGCCAACAAAGTACACAATATGGCGGAAGAAGCTCAACAATTGAAACTGCTGATCTTCCTATAAATTATTCCGAATCATCATTTACTGATTCATCAGCATTAAGATCAGCAATGAGATATGCATATCAAGATTTAATTCCAGATGCAAATTTTTCACAAACATCAGATTCAAATACATCATCTTCCCAAACACCATCATCTTCACAAACACCATCATCTTCGTCGTCATCTTCTTCACAATCAACAGAAACTCCGCCAAAAAGAACTCAAAGAAGAGTTTCAATAAAACAAACACCAAGAAAAAAAATATCTAAAAAACAAACTCCTAAAAAACCTACTAAAAAACCCATTCATAAAAAGAAAGCATCAAAAAAATGAGTTTAATTCAGTTATAATTATTTATATTTATTATTATATGAATATTTGTAGTGTAGACAATATAAATATTTTGGCATGGGATGTTGGTATTAAACATTTAGCATTATGTCATATAAAAAAACATATTAAAACTAACAAATTTACCATCGAACAATGGATAAATATTGATTTAACTGATAACCAAAATTTTAAATGTGGAGAACATAAAAAGAATAATGAAATATGTGGCGCATCTGCAAAATATTTAACAGAAAGAGATAAAATTACAAAATATTATTGTAAAACTCATATGGTTAATTCTGATTTTGATATTGAAGAATTTGAAAAAAAATGTGTAAATGATTGTCAGGATTCATCATCGAAATGTATGTTTATTAAAAATACAAAAAAAGAGTGTAGTACAAAAGCAAAATGTATGATAGATAATGTACCATATTGTACAATTCATAAAAAATCAATTTTAAACCAAAAAATAAAAAATATTTCAATCAAACCATTAAAAAAATCAAGTTGTATGAATACTGACCCCCAAATATTATGTAATGCACTTTATAAAAAATTGGATGAATTAACTTTTTTAAAAGACATTAATGAAGTATATATTGAGAACCAACCAGCTTTTAAAAATCCAACAATGAAGACAGTATCAACTATGCTATTCTCATATTTTGTATATTTATCTTTAAAAAATAAATTAGATATGAAAGTAAAATTTGTTTCACCAACTTATAAAATTGCATTAACAAAAGACCTTGAAACATTTGCCAATCAATATATCAGCGATCATGATAAAATAAAAAAAGAACAATGCAAATGTAGAATATGCAAATTAAATGACAATCTTAAAAATAATAAAGAAAAATTGTCATATGATGCAATAAAAGAATTAGGTATAGTTTATACCAAAAAAATATTACAAGATAATAATATGATAGATAAATTTAAATTACTAGAAAATTGTGATAAAAAAGATGATCTTTGTGATGCTTTTTTACATGGATATAGAAAACTTTAACTTTATTTAACTTTATTTAACTCCAAAAGTTTCAAATAAATTATTCTTTGTATTTGGTAAAGGTTTTGTTCTTTTAATACTTGTTCTTTTATTAATATCTGCTAAACTAAGACTAATTTTTGAAGTATCAATATATCCCTCTTCTATTAATGGTACAATTGAAGTCATTGGTGGCATAATAAATCTATAATCTTTAATATATTTATTGCAGTTTTTTCTAAAATCTTCATATTTCAAAACTCCACCAAATTTTTCAAAAACCTCTCTTGGTGGTGCCATTAAAATATTACATTCCTCCTTATAAATAATGCCATACAATTTTTTTAATAAACTATATCTGTTCCAAACAGACGAATCATTGATGTTTAAATTATAACTACATGCACAGTTAAAAGTACAAAAACATCCAAAGACATAAAAAGTATTATTGGTATAATTTTCCGGTAAGAAACATGGTGGATTATCAAAATTATATGAACACCACCAACAGGCTATATTTGTTTTTTCAACAATTATAGGTATTCCTGTTTTTGAATTAATTAAATTAATATCCATCTTTGTAACTTTTTTATTATTTGTTCCAGAAACTAAACTATCATTAATCATTGATTTATATTCATCTAATTCTTTTGATAATTGATTAATACATTTTTCTTGCTCTTTTATTTTCTCTTTCAAATCAAAAACATAGGCATCATTAACTTCATAACTGGAATTACTACTTGACTCACTTTGAATATCATTAATTGTAAATATATTCTGATTTTGTGTATTATCAGATATTGATTCTTTTTTCTCATTATTCGGAATATCTTTGATATCTTTCAATGATATTGGTAAATGCAAAATAATTTCATCATGTGTTTCTTCTTTTTTATTACTTGTCTCTTTTGATGTGGCTGATTTATTTTGTATGGTGATAATTTGATTTTTTCTAGGTCTTCCTCTTCCACGTTTTGATGACTTCATTATGTTATATTTAGTTTAAATAATAATTATTTCTTTATATAGAATTTTTTATCTATAATATTAAATATAATGAATTTTAGTAAAACTGAATTAGAAATTTTACTTGGTATCGTAGATTCACATCTCAACCAATATGGTGGTATGCGTCAAATTCAATATAATGATCTCAAAAATTTAAGTGATCAAGAATTACTTGTTGTTGGAAAAATGAAAATAAAGTACGGTAATGATTATTTAAATCAACTTAATATCATTCAAAATAAATATAATGCCCATATTGGTGGTGCATCCTGGTTAAAGAAAACAACTGGTGTTAGCGCAAAACCTTTAAAATCAGCACTAGGACAATTAGGTCAAGCTGCACTAGCCACCGGAGTTGCTATTGGTACAGCTAAATTAGCACAAGCAAGTGGGCAGCCTACCCAACCTATCCAACCTATCCAACCTATCCAACCTACTCAACCTACTCAACCTATCCAACCAATATCTCAAGATCTCCAAATTAAAATAAAATCTTTAGAAGAAGAAAATTCAAAATTAAAGGATGAAAATCAAAGATTAAAAGTTGAAAATGAAATTCTTAAAAATTTACATCAAAAACCAGTACAAAGTGGCGGTGGAACATCACATAAAGTAATTATTGAAAATACTTTATACACAATTGATAGTCTGACTGACTAAAATAAATTATTTTGTATTTATTTTAATAGATGGTTTTTTACGACTTTTTCCTGTTTTACTACTAGCTTTACTACTCGCTTTACTTAATTTGCTGCTTGAACTAGTTTTACTTGATTTTTCACTAACTCTACTTTGAGTATCAAAACCTTTATTTAATAAATTGTCAATTTCCGGATCAATGCTAACATTATCTTTGTTACTATTATTAGACGTCATAATTGTACCTGATCCCATTTTTGATGATAGATTGTATTCAAATTGTTTTGTTATGGGCTTTATAACTTGTGCTTGACCATATTTACTTCTTAAACTTGTTGGTATGGATGGCATTTCCATAGTTGGTTGAGAAGGCTGAGAAGGCTGAGAAGGTTGAGAAGGTTGAGAAGGTTGAGAAAGTTGAGAAGGTTGAGAAGGTTGAACATTTTGGTGTTTTGGTATTTCATTATCTTGATATGGTTTTGTTTTTTTAGTTGAATTATTACTGTACATTGATCTTGTATCCGATCGCTGATTCACAAGTTGTTTTTGTAATTCTTCTAATTGTTTCTGTTTACTTAATAGTTGCTGTTGCATAATTTGTTGTTGCATCATTTGTTGTTGTAAAAATTGTTGCTGTGCTAATTGTTGTTGCATTAGTTGTTGATTTTCATCAGTCTGCATTTTGGATTGTGCTTGTTTATATTCCATTTCTTTTTGTTTTAACATTTGAAGATCTTCTGCTCTTTTCATTGCATTTTGATGTTGTTCGACTGATTTTTTTTCGAATGCTTCTTTTTGTTTTTCAAATCTTTCTTTTACTTTTTCTGAAACTGATTGCTCATTTAATTTTTTAGCTAATGCTGGATTTTGTTTTAATGCTTCACTAAGGGTTGGAATTTTACCAAGAGCTGCATTAGCTATATGAAATTTAACTGCGCTACCGCCAACCATAAACATTAATTTCAATTCAGGTGGAATTGGTTTTCCAGATTTAAACCATTTTTCATATAATTCACCTAAAACATCATAATAATCATCAATATCGTCATTCATTTGTTCTGACCATCCTTTCAATTTAAATTCAAAAGGATTGAAATTTTCATTTGCTAATTCAAGACCCCAACATGCATTCAACATAAAATTACCTAACCATTTAGTACCATTGTGTTTATCTCTAATACTTCTATGTAAATCGTTTTCATATTTCATAGCCTTATATTCTGATTTCATGCTATAATTTTGAGACAATATAACACCATGTTGAGTTAATTCTCCAAGTTGACGTAGCATATTTAGTTTATTAATGTTCAATTCTTCCTCTGAACCAAAACCTTCATACATATCACCACTGTCTTGGTTCACTGCATATGATTCTCCATCACCATAAGATGGCCCGTATGCGCTTGGCTTTGGCGCTTGTTCATATGAATAACTATTATATGGTACTTCTTTAGTTGCATTGTTTTCTTTTGAAACATAATCATTGATTGTTTCTGTATTCTGTTTTGATTTGTCTGTTTCTGTTTTTGTATATTTTGAATAATTATTGTCCGGAACTGGTGTTGGTGGTTTCTCAAATAATTGAAGATTTTCTTTTCCAACTAATTTATCAGGATTAGCCATATATTGAAAAAGCATATCAGTTTCTGTTGTTTTATAGTTATCTAAATTCTTCATAATTTCATCCATAACATTTTTATCGGCATCTGTCATCTTAGATCCTGGATTCCCAATACCATCATAACCATTTTCTTTTGATTTTTCCCTTAACTGATCATAACTTACACTATTGTTAAAGAGGTTAACTTTTTGATTTCCTGATCCATTAGAAACATCATTTTTGACAACAGAATTATAATCTTTATTCATAATATTATTATGAACAAAGAAAGTTATTTTTAAATAATAACGCATGAATCTATATATTTTATTTTAATTTATTTTTAATTTTTCTTTTATTTTTATATCTGTCTTTATTTTTATTTTTTGCTATCTGCGTTTTAAGAGATTCGAGATATGCAAAATTTTTTTTTGTTTCATCAAATGTCAATGAATCTGTTATAATAACAAAAACTAATGCAACAATTAATGCAATATATGGTGATTTTTCAAATGTGTATATTAGCAGCAATGATAAAAATAAAATCTTAAACAATGTATTTTTAAATATTTTTTTAATGTATAATGGTATTTCTATTTTTACAAAAAGGAGAACAATGAATACAATAATAATAAGTACAGTCAAATTATTATTCTGCATGTATATTACTACATATAACATATTTTATGCAAAATTAAACCCAAATAATTTTTATCGAACAATATTATAATGATATATTGCGGTATAAATGAAGCATTTAATTGTTCACAAATACCAAAATCAGAACCAAATAATAATTCAGAAACCTTTGACAACTATAGTAATGTTAGTATAAATAATAATAATAAATGTGATATCACAGATGATAATATTTTTCCTGCCTTTTTTACGGCCCAAGGTGATTATAGTTTACAAGGTCCATATAAAAATAAAAATAATGGTACAACAGTTGGCCAATTAAGAGACGAAAATAAAATAACTGACAGCGACAGTTTTTCATTACTTGATAGTGAGTTTTCTAATGACTCATTATTTGATCCAAGTATATTAAAAATGAAAAATCAGAAAAAAAAGAAAATATCGCATGAATATTATATTGATAAAATGGTTAAAAGTCTATTAGAAGACAATGATTCAAATCCATCAATTGTAAGTTCTCAAAATAATCGTGTTTATAATCATGTTAAATCATGTAAATTTTGCAAAGCAAAAATAAATGAAAAAATGAAAAAACATTTTAAGAATGAACAGCCAAAAGAATTAATAATCCCTAGTAAAAAAGAAACTTTTGATGTAATAAATTTAGATCTTGGATATGATCTAAAAGAAATAATAATAATTATATTAGCAGGGATAATTTTAGTTTTTATTTTAGATTTACTAGTTAAAATTGGAAAAAGAATGAAGTAATTTATGTATACTTTATCATTTATCAACAAAATAATCTATTTGAAGATTATTATTTTTTAATATTAGATCATCACATTCTTTACCTAAACAAAAATAAGGTGTGATGTATTTTAATATATCGTCAATAAGTATACCACTGTCTATCAATAATGATATTTCCATAATTTTATTATTATAAATAGTTATTTTTTCAATTTCATCTAAACTTAATTTTTTCATTTTCTTAATATCAATTTTACTACAATAACCATCAATATATTCTCTAATATAGTTTAGTAAGGGAATCAAAATATATTCTTTTATTTTGATACCTTTATAATCGTGTCTCCAAATTGATTTTTTACTGGCCAGTAATTCTGAAATAATATATGTTAGTCTTGAAGTATCTGATGACCACATAGATTGTTCGGCTGGATTATCTTTCTTATAACTCTTAATAATGAAATCACCAAGATATTTATGAAGACTATTTTTATCATAATTTTCAATAAGTATATCCATTAAATTTTTATTATCATATTGTAATTTTGAATAATCATTAAGATATTGTAATCCTGGTGCATTCGGATATTTTTTTTGTACATATGTTTTCACAGATAAATTATATGTTGTGTTATTATTGACTGTATTATTTGTTGTATTACTGACTGTATTATTTGGAATTTTTTGTTGAACATTTATTTGCATCATTTGTGCAAGTATATTGATCTGTTCACTCAAAAAATTAAATTGAGTTTGTAAATAACTGTTGTCTATTTTATTATCACATTGTTCTATCAATGATTTAAGATTATGATCATCATCATTTAAAGTGATTTTATCTTGGTCAGTAATGATGACATTATTTTGTAATAAGGTACACACATTTTGGCGATGTCGATGTAAACTTTGTCGACTTGAATATGACTTATTGCACGACATACATACATATTTTGATTTATTATGTTTGTCATCCTTAATGATGACGTTTGACGAGTTAGGATGACGCTTCGACTTCAAATGTCTGTTATAATTACTTTTATCGTTGGTTTCATATTGACACCCAGAACATTTAAATTTCATTAAATCTATATATAATTATTCAGATATTTTATTTTTTATATAAAATCCATATTTCTCTGACTCCAATTAATGACTGACTAGAAAGATGACGCTATAATGACTGTTATACTTTTTTCATATATCGATATCTGATATACTTTTTAAAAACATGATTTTTTTGGAAATTTTTCCAATGTTCAATTCATAAAAAAATATTTCTACACCATATACACTTTTCACGCATATGATGGTCTCAAAATTAATGAATTTTTTAAAGTTTCTGTAGTTTTAAAATTTTCAACACAAACTTTGTGTTGAAAAATGAAAAAAAAATTTTCAAACAAAAATTTTAGAAATTTTGAATAGAAATATTTAAAATTCGTAGAAGAATTATTCATTTATACTTTTTCCATATATTACATCCGTTTCAGGATTTATTTGGAATCCTTCGACATTTGAGATTGCTCAAGTTCATGACTTGACGTCTAGTTTTTCGAATAAGTGATTCTTTTTGATTATTTAGTGAGCTTTTTGTTGATAATATTTTGACTTTGATTTTCGGTTGATGTTTAAGTTTATTTTTACCTGAAATAATTTCTAGTACTGTATCTGATATTGTTTTTGTGTTTTTGATTTGAGATTTTTCTTTGATTTATCGGACTCGGTTAATTGTTTTGAATTTAATTTTCCTGGTTTTTCTGCTGTGTTATTTGCTGTGAATGTCGTTGAAAAATGTATAATTGTGCACTCTGGCATGTTAACAGTCGGCTCTAGAGATGATACTTTCCTAGAGTTACTAACATTAGTTTATAATAATACAATTTGTATTATTCCAAATGAATCCAGGAATGGGTGTAATTTTGAAAGCATATACCTCACGCGACTTTATAACAACATATTTCATCTTTGTTGAATTTTATTGTATAACAAAGCGAGATATTGTTGGTATATTTCCGCGTAAATCATCTATATTATTTGTTTTAGATGAATTTGCGCAGATATCTAACAACATGGATGTATTATATTAAATAAACATTAAATACAGTATCGTATAATAAATCCGTGTTGTTATGCAGCTGCGAACAGTAGTAAAATGAATAATTTTTATTTATTATGTATATTGCAAAATTATTTTAATGATTTGATTATTGTGTCATGCATGAGTATGCAAAACAAAATAATAATAAAAAAATGCCAAACTAAATATCAATATTAAGAATCAATTTTGATGATCGATGCAAGGGATTATGTATTATTACTTTCACATAGATTAATCCATGTAATATAAATGGAACATTCATTTAATATCATTGTTTCTATATTCATTTTTTTTAATTTTTCTGAAATATAAAATAAACAGTCAATCGGTTTATATTCAAATGAGCCATAAACAGCTTCTGGAACTTCATAAACTAATTCAACTTTATTAAGATTATTAGCTAAATTAATTTTATTAAGACATAAATTAAATACTTTTTCATATTGCTCAATTACCTTCATTTTTCTTTCTTCTCTTAATTTTGTTAGTCTTTCCAAATTAAAATTTATTTTCTTTTGTTTTTTTTCTGTTATACTATACAAACTATGGACATCAAGTGGTCGATAATTATTTTGGTTTACTTTTCCTGGAAATAAATTACTTATATTAATCTTATCCATAATTCAACTAAGTTTATATTATAGAAAAAGAATATAAATTTAGATTATAACTGAACTTATGACTGATAATGTTAAATATAAGAAAAATCTTGTTTTAAGTGGAGGTGGTGTTAAAGGAATTGCCCATGTTGGTGCGTTATTTGGTTTGCAAACATTAAATCTATTGGATAAAATAACTACTTTTTCTGTTGCATCTGTTGGAGCCATTGTTGCATCATTGTATATCATTGGTTACACGCCAGCTGAATTATATGATTTTGTTAAGCTTTTTGATTTTCAAAAGCTCAAGAATATTGATATTAATAATATTTCAAATTATGGGTTGGATAATGGTGAGAAATTAAACTATGTAATAAAAAGGTTAATTAAAAATAAGTGTCAAAATGAAAATATAACATTAAAAGAAATATATGAAACATATAATAAAAAGATAATTTATTCAGTTGTATGTATCAATGATATGAATGTATATTATCTATCTTACGAAACTGATCCAGAAATTGAATTATATAAAGTCATAAGGATGTCATCATCAATACCACTTTATTTTTGTCCCGTTCTTTATAATGGAAAATATTATATTGATGGGGGTGCTTGGGATAATTATCCAATGTGTTGTTTTGAAAATCAGTTAGATGAAACTATTGGATTATTCTTATATGGAGGAAAAGTAACTGTCAAAGATATAGAAGACACTGAGACTTATTTATTACAAATTATGAGATGTCTTTATTATAGTTTTACAATGCAAGCTAGAAAAGGATATGAAAAGAATACTATTAATATCCATTTAGAACATGTAAGTGTGCTTGAGTTTGAAATTACTCAAGAAATGAAGGATATATTATTCATTATTGGTTTTCAATCAGTTTTAGAACAAAAAGATAAATTATTTTAAGGTTTATCATTCTTTCTCATTTCAAGAAGTCGATTATATCTAGTTTTAATATCTTCATCATCATCCCATTGAATAGTATTAGCATTATTAATACCCAATCCACTAAATATACCATAACCACCACATGTTGGATCATTATCATAATCTTTCATATCTCGGTCATCAAGACGTTTTGTTTCAATATCTCTTTCTCTAATTTTTTCATCTAATGATTTTAAATATTCTTTGTCTTTATAATTATGTTTTTTAGTGTAATCAGCAGAAGATAATTTATTAAATTCATCTTTTGTTAATTTTTTCTTTTTGGTTGGATCTAATTTAACAGAACTATATTGACCAGATCCATATTCTTCTTCATCACGATAAAGGGATTCGTAATTGTCAATGCTCCCAAAATTTCCACCAAAGCCATCAACAACATTCCATGCTGATGGATTCCCAGAATGTTGAATTAATTCGTCATGACCCTTATGAAGAGCATCAAAAGCTGCATTAAATTTAGCTAAATCAAACATACCACCTTCAAAAAGATCATCTTTTATATTTTCAATATCATCTTGTTCCCTTGTTAATTCTAAATCACGTAATTTTCTTGTTGTGTCTTTCTGAGATATTTTATCTTCGGCAGATGAATCTCGGGTGTAACCATGTTTCCTATCCATTTCTTCAAAAGCCTTTTTGAAATTAATTTTACTTTCATCTTGCGTTTTTTTATTTGATTCCTTTTTAAACTCATTTTCCATTGCTTTATAATATGTACTTGCTTTGTTCTTCAAATCAAAATGGGAGTTATCAACTTGTTTTGATAAAGCATAAATTTCATCATATTCTTTTCTTGTTTTAGGATTAACTAAAATATTATAAGCATGTGTGACTAATTCAAACATTTCAGCATCGCCATCAGGCTTATCTGGATGAAATTTTTTAACTAAATTTCTATATGCATTTTTAATTTCTTTAGTGTCACAATCTTGTTGAACATCAAGAACATCATATAAGTTTACAGTTGACATAATATATATAATATTTCTATCTATTTTTTTAAGTATTATTCAAACGAAATAAATTTATCTATATTATGTATAATGGAGAGTAGGTATATTGCATGTATGATATTGCATGCCGTTGGTGATACTGTTGGATATAAGAATTCCGAATGGGAATTTAAGGGTGGAAGCTATGAAAATCTAGAAAAATTGTATGAATTTATTTATTTAGGAGGTATTAATCATATTTCATTAAAGGGATGGCGTGTATCAGATGATACTTTAATGCATTTACAAACAGCTGATGCAATTTTAAAAGAATTTTCAAGCTTAAATACATTTGGAAATAATTTAAAAGAAAATTTTCTTGAAGCTAATGATCAGTTTTATAAAGAAGGTCTTACACATAGACATCCAGGTATCTCAACATTAAATTCATTGAAACAACTTAAAGATGGCGCAAGCTGGTCTGATATTCCATATGACATAGAATCTGGTGGTTCTGGAGCTTCAATGAGATCTTTATGTTTTGGATTAGCTTTTTATGGCCCTGAAAATAGAGATAAATTGATACAATTTTCTATAGAGTCTGGAAGAATAACAAATAATTCAGCGGTTGGCTATCTTGGTGGATTAGCATCTGCTTTATTCACCGCATTAGCGATTGAAGGAATATCAATCAATGAATGGCCATTTATATTAATGGATTTATTTAAATCTGGAAAAATAAGCAAATATATCAAAACTGCCGGAAGGGATATTCATGAATTTGAAAAAGATCATCATGTTTTTGTTGATAAATGGCATAGATATATTGAAGATAAATTTGATGATGATCATAATCCAATTAAAAGAAAATCTACAAGACATTTAATGAATAGAAACAAATATTATATGGATACATTTGCATATCGATGGTTAGTGAAAGAAGCTGCATTTAGTCAACCAATTGAAGAAAAATCAGGTCATATTGGATCTGGGGGTGATGATTCAGTTATTATTGCTTATGATTGTTTGATTGATGCGGGAGAGAATTGGGAGAAATTAGTTATTTATTCTATGTTACATAATGGTGATACAGATACTACAGGATCAATTGCTGCTGGTTTATATGGAGTATTACATGGATTCAAAGATGTTCCAAAGAACTTCTTGGAAAATTTAGAATATAAAGAAATTATAACAGGGGTAGCGAAAAAATTATTTAAAAAATTTGCTTAATTTTCATTCACAAACTCTACTAGTTTTTGCATGGTTCTCTCTTTATCAAAAGCAACCTCTGGTTTTCCATCCCTATATAGGACAACGCTTGGGAATCCACGAATACCTTTTTGTGAACATGTATTCTCATTACCATCTTCACATTTCATTCTAGTAACTTTGATATTTGGTAAATTATCTTTGGCATACAATTCAAATTTTTCCCATTCAGGAAGAAATGACCTTGAAAATCCACACCACATTGCATAATAAAGTACTATTTCGCCTTTTCCATTTTGGGAATCTTTATCGGATGTGAAGGGTTCCTTTTTTTTCTCACCAACAACTGGTGCGTTTATTTGGGTAACTAAACTTGATGAATTTTTTGACCAAAAATAATAAAGTAATAAACCAATTAAAATAATAATTATTGAAACGGCCAAGTATGTATAGTTAATTCTTTTGAGTAGTTCACTCCAGGCTTGCATAATATATAATTATTCTTTAGAAAAATAATTTTATTATAAGAAATAATTAAATTAAATTTTTTTCTATAAATAATAATATATACTTTACACAATGAGTTTACTTGATGAATTTAAGTGGTTATTTACTGACAGTGATACTGACATTCGCGGAAATCTAGCTGCCAAAGTACTGATTGACAAGTCAGAATCCAAAAATTGGTTAAATGCCGTTAATTATGAAGATTCCAGCAAACAAGGAGAACGTGATGACGATGTTCATCATGAAATTACTCAATTCGTTGTTGACACAGCTTTATTTCATAAATTATTGGATGATAGCCAGTCTCTTGACGTAAATAAGAAACAACAAAAAGTGTATGAAAAAGTTTATGCTCGATGGAATAGTTTATCTGATAATGCTAAAGCATTTTATACCAAATATATGGATCTGCTGAAAAAAGATCAAACTGGAACTTGGGTAAAGGCCGATGAGAGTGATTATTCTCGAGCCGGATCTGATAAAACAAATTTTCGTCTTAATCTTAAAAAAGATACTAAAAATGGTAAAGTATTGCTTGGATTAAATTTACCTCTAATCTTGCTTAATCAATCCCGAAATATTTGGTATGAAGATAATACCAATGTTTTACGATCAGCTCCAGCAGCCGGAAATCAAAATTTCCTGAGAGATACTTACAATAATATTCTAACTAGACCAATTAATGCGTTAAATGTTAATACAACACGCAGTACACAAACCCATTTCAGCATCAATACTGATAAACTTGTTACACGTCGCCTATTTGGCATTTCTGAAGCTGACGTCGTTGAAGGAGAACTTGAACTAACAGATGATGATGCTCTTGTAAATCTTGTTGGTCGTGATGTCGTCAAACGTGATACAAATGGACTTTATGTTGATATGAATGGAACCAAAGCCTATCTTAATGCTACTGATGCTGAAACTCGAAATCGTTTACAGTCCGCACATAACTGTTATGGTACCGGGGTTAATAAAGGGAATAACACTAACGGGAATGTTGAATGTAAGAGATTTATTTTTGAATGCTTACTTTCCCAAGATGCATCATCTCTTGACACATGTCTTCGTGATCTTATGACGCAAAAAGATTTCTTTAAGGTTGCTGTTGAAGATATCAAAAACATCCATCCAGTGCTTGCTCTTCGTATTCTCCAACAATTCGGATTTCGCAAATACCAAGTTCATGACAGCACAGCAGGAATGCAACTATGGAAAGTTGAAAGTGTTAACCATTGGCTTGAAAATTACATGACCAAAAAATTTACTTCACAAGATGTCAGTGATATGATCAAACAAAATGATCAATATCATTTACTTTCATATCTCAAACTTGTTTCTCAATATGTCAATGCCAATCCCGCCATTCTTAATAAACACTATTCTGGTACAAGTGATGAAGCCGTCGGCAGACTTGAAATTTCTGCCCTTGGAAAGGCTCTTGGTCTTTCATTTGAAGTTCCTCGCGACCCTGCTAACCGCACTCGTGCAGACTATGCAAGACTATCATCCAACCTTAGACTTATGCGCACATCCCGCATGCCAGTTTTTGTTGCTGGTACTGGCCGCCGATTCCTCACAACACCCTGGGGATCAAGTATGACACCCGGTGTCAGTATGCTTGTTCAACGTGGTGGTGGAAATTGCAACCAAAAAGATATCCATATTCAAGGCCAACTTGGAGCTACACAACTTGAAGGTTTTGTAAATTTAGCACTCAAGAATCTCGAACGTCATGGTAAGAAACTTAACCAAAAAGATGAAGAACGAATTCGTATGTGGGTTCAAAAGAGTAGAGAAATTGAAAAAGAACTCATTCGAACTCTATGCTATCTTGATGAATACAATAGTCTTCTAGATGTTCTTGGTGACTACAGCAGTGCACGCCTCAGCCAAGCCAATCTTCAACGTATTGTTGATCGTCAAAATGTCCTTCTTGGTAAACAAGGAAGCACTGATGAGCAAGTTATGAATATGCTATCTAAACTTGTTGATCTAGTTGATGATGAGGCAGTAGCCCCCATGGCTCAAGTCAAAGCATCTGATGCTCTTGCCAACTAAATTATATATTTCTAATTATTTTAATAAAATAATTAGTTATTTTGATAATCCAGTGCAAACATAATTCCAGAAACACCATTGGCAATTCTAAATATATTATACACAATACCATAAATTCTTATAAATGATGAATTAAAATTAATTTTAGGATTAATACTTACTCTTAAATTAACATTTTCAATTTCACTTAAATTTGCTGTCCCAGATGGCTGATGATTTTCAGGATGTAATGCAAAAGAATAAACATTGATTCCTTCAGATGGCGCATGACTGTGATTTTGATAAACTTGAATATCAGTGAAATATTTACTGTTTCTCATTGATAATCTTTCATGGCCATTATATAAAATTGTTTCTTTTTTTATCATATTCTTCCCTAAATAATTACCATCTTTATTTGTTATAATACTATCCGTATAATTAAATGTTTGATTTAATTGTTGTGCTCTTCTTAATTGTGTTACCCATAGTAATTCTTTACATGGATTAGTAAATCCAACCATAAAGGATTGATGTAAGCCACTAACAGATGTTTCACCATTATAAATTAATTGTTCAATTAAGTACTCATGTCTGGCTTTTAAGAATCTCAATCTCTCATCATCATCTAGAAATGCATATTCAACTAACAAAAAACTCTTTTTAATTGAAACAGAATTACAATCAAAATTCCTATTTTTATAAATCTTTTCAATTGCATCATGTGTCGGCGTTGCTGTAAATTTTGATTTTACTCCTATAATATCATATTTAGATGTAAATGCATTTTCTGATATTTTATTATAATATAATTTTCTTTCTAAAATATCAAAGTGAACAAACTGTCCAACTATTTCATGATTATGTTGCGATTGTTTAATATATTCGTAAGGTTTAAAATTTACAAATGCATTTTCAACTTCAATATAGTTTGTTGGTGATAAAAGATAACATTTATCAAATTCATTTAATTCAACAGTTATTTTAACATTATTATATTGTAGACTCACAATTGGCAAAGCTAATCCGGCAATCCTATTAAACCAAAATCTTAATGGAATCATTAATCTATATGATTTCTTACCACTGGTATAATCTGTCAGCTCTTTTATATTTCCAAGAATTTTATCTAAATTAACTTTATCAGATATTGTTAATTCATGCCAAATATTTAACCAATCACCATATTGTCTATCTATCAATTCCCCACCTATTTCTACTTCGACTGTTTTAATTATTGCATATCCAATTCTCCTAACCCAAGCAAATTTAGTTAAAATATCATTATTATTCCCATTTCTAAAGATTGGGATTGATGGCAAATCAATAACTAATTGGATATTCCTTATTAAATCTCCATTTCTTGATATGACACTAGATACTCTTTTTCCAAAATCTAGATGATGTAAAAAATTCTGTGGTATGACTTCTAATGTAAAATTAGTGTGTCTTCTATATACAATCTTAAAGAATGTTATTTGTGGATCATTTGTTAAAAATATATCTTGTTTTGAATATGCCACTAACTGTATTAATCCACCAGCCATTATTATTATTACTTCATAAAATTAATTTGCCCAAACAAGCCCAGACAATCCACTAAAAATTCTTAATAAATTATTTGTTAAAGCATATATTGGCCATCTAAATGTCACTCGATTATCAATATTATTGTTTAATTTAATATGAATTCCAACTTCCTCAATTTGAGATAAATTTGCAGTACCTGTTGGTTGTACTGTTTCTGGATCCAAACAAAAATTATAAACATTTATACCTTTAGATGGGCTACTATAATGTCTTTCGTATGGTTGAACTTGATTATAAAAAATTCCATCTTTATAATGTTCTCTGTCTCGTATATTAAAAGTGATTTTTGCAGCTCCAACAGGATTTTCATTTTTGTAATCATATTTATGCCATTTCTTTTTTTTAATATAATTTAGATCTTGCAACATCCAAAAAAATTCTTTACATGGGTTTTTAAATCTTGTTATTGTATGGATATCATTATTATCTCCATTAATTTGTAATTCTCCATTAAATTGTATTACATCAATTAAATATTCTAATTTTGATTTTGAAATCTTATTTCTTTCCTCATTTTCAACATATATATATTCAGCCATCACACTACAATTTAGTTTAGGTTTTTTTCTAAATATAACATGATCTTCATGATAGCATAATTCCTCAAATGATTTTAAATTAACATACATTCTTATGTCTGAGTTATGTAAAGCAACTAATGGTAATGATAATCCAACGTTTCTACAAAACCAAAAATTTAATGGAATTATTAATTCATATTCTTCTTTTGGTCTATTATTATATCTTGTTAATTCCGGAATATTTCCAATTAATCTATTATAACCTTTTTCTTTTTTAACTCTTTTAGTCAACTCATGCCATATTTCCATCCATTCACCATATTGTTTATCAATTATTTGATCATCTATTTTAAACCAAATATTGTTAATTATGTAATGGCCAATTTTCTTGATCCATGCAAATTTTGCGTGTCCATGGATATTTAAACTTCTATTAATAATAGTTTTCAATCCCACAATTTCACTATTTCCAATTAAATTATTTAATAATATTTCATCAGATTCTAATTTACTTTTATATGATTCAATAATTTTATTAGGAAAATTTAAATATGCTGGCAAATTTACTAAATATTTTGAAGATTGAACAATATAATTTTTCATAAAATTATAAACATCAATTTCAGATGAAAAGTTATTAAATAAAGTTTCAATTTGTAATTGATATTCTAAAATATTTTTTGAATTCAACATCCATGAAAATAATTCATTAAATTTATTTATTTCAGTTTTACAATATATTTTATTATGATATTTTTTCCATAAGTTATGTTTATTTATTTCTTTTTCATCGAAAGGGTTATCTTTTGATTTTATAAATTTAATAATTATATTTTTGATAATTTCAATAATATCAGCAACATTATTCTTTGGATATAAATATTGATTTTTTCCATTAAAATATTTGTTAACTTCATCTGGAAGATCAAATGAATTAATAATATTTTCAAAATTATCATACATTCTAGAATATTCTTTTTTCAAATCAATATCATTTAATAAATATTTCTTGTTTTTTTCATATTGTTGTATATGTCTTTTTAATTCTGATTTTTTTTCATCAAAATATTTTTCTAAATCATTAACTTTTCCCATTTCCATAAAATAACAAGCGGTTGTAATTCCAATTTGATCTCTAATATCTGATATATTCATTAGTTCATTATTATTAATATATTTATTTAAGGGAATCATTTGAATATCTTTATCAATTTCTTTTTTAAGACATTGAATATTTTTAAATAATCCATTCTCTAATTTATTTTGATCATAGCCAACATATTCAAAAATTTTATAGGCATCACAGTTATTATTTTTAATATTTGGATTATGTAATACTTCTATATTTGGATTATTACTAAACACATATTTTTTTATTTCATGTGACACCAAATTATATATTTGTAATGCATTAGCTAATGGTTTAATTTTATTATTATTAATAGTGTCTTTAATATGTGCATCAATGATTTTATATTCTAAATCATAATCTTCATATTTAATTAAATTATAAATAATGTCGTTATTTCCTTCTTTTTGATATTCCATTTCATATATTATATTTGTATATGTTTCTATATTTTCCTCTAATACTTTTACTTTTTCATCAATCAATTTAAATATTTCATCAGCATCTTTTTCAGTAAATTTTTCATTTGATGGTTTATTTGATTTCCATTTGATATTATAAATACCATTGAGAAGATCAGAAATCTCCTTAATTGTAAATGATTTATAATGGATATCTATTTTTGGTAATTTTATTCTTAAAAATAATCTATGTAAAAGGTCACCATAATGTTCTATTTTACAATATCCTTCTTTATCAAAATCTAATTTATTTGTAAATGTTAGCACTGATTCATCTTTGGAAAAATTAGTATGCCTTCTATATACCGTTTTAAAAAAAGTTATTGTGGGATTAGTAGTTAAATATGTATCCTCAACACCTTTTGCTACTAATTGTAAGATACCTCCCGTCATCTACTATTATAATTACAAAATATAATAATTATAATAACCTTATTCGAATTTTTTATTTATGATTTGTAGAAAAATTATAATTTTAGAAACCTATAGTAAAAAATAACAATATTACCAAACATCATATTTTAAAGACTCTATCATAATGGCTTTTTGATCTGTCGAATGTCTAAATGAATTCCATAATGATTGTATACAGATTAAAATTATTATTAATGATTATTGTTTTCAAAAATAAAATATTGGTATATAAATATATAATAAATGGATTCGTCAACTGTAAAAAAAACAGTTTCAGATCTTGTAAACCAACATTTACCAGCAGTACAGGCAAAAGTAAATGAAACAGTAACTAATTTATTCAACCAACATGTGACGACACATCCTGTATATCAAACTCTAACGGGATCACAAACACGTAAACGCGGTGGCGGCGGTGGTGGTCATGGCGGTGGCGGTGGCGGTGGTGGTCATGGCGGTGGCGGTGGCG
>Ga0209668_10000139_pt1 | contig 30176 bp, 27 predicted proteins | sample FrelakmetPLP11PL_FD_187150 | JGI IMG/M metagenome (GOLD analysis project Ga0209668, IMG submission 187150) | Freshwater lake sediment microbial communities from the University of Notre Dame, USA, for methane emissions studies - PLP11 PL (SPAdes)... | ecosystem: Environmental > Aquatic >...
GTTGACAATACTTTTCTAGTTTTTCCGCTTCTTGTGTGGCTAGATTCACTGTTATGCGTTTAACCGCCCATTTTTTGTTTGTCATTATCATGCACTTTGCTGTATATTAACTTGATTTAGAGGATCTGGTCACTCAAAACAAAAATGAGACTATGAAAGTTAGTCTGAATTAAAAATGTAACAAAAACACTAATCTTATTTAAAATCTTCAGTTTGTCAACTACTTACCCAAATAAATTTGGCGATAACCTGGCTTGAATACTGGAAATTTCTGGTAATTTGAGCCTGAGCGCCATTGACTCGACCTATCAATGTGTAAATAGGGAACAAGTAACAGGGAATAGGTAACAGGTAAGAGGGAGTAGGTAACAGGGAAGAAAATAGAGCAGGACAATCTTACAAAAACAAAATTGGATTGTTATAGATATCCTGTAATTTAATTTATAAATTCTAGGTATATCTATTTATTTAGTCAACCGTTTCCAAGCTTAATTCTTCCGAGGAAAGTACACGAGCTTCTAATAAAGCCATCATATCTCTTAACTGGGGATTACCACGAGAAGCTCCAGTCAATCCTTTGGCAATGATTAACCCACAATGTCCTTGAGTATTTTGACACCGTTGATGCCATTTTCGCTTGGCTTCTATATGCACTGGGTCATCATCTAAAAATTGCCCAAACAAAAATAATTCACTGTTATGCGTTTGCAACAAACCTAAGTCGTATAGATCATCATCTACTGGATCTGTCACGGTGTGAAAGCAGATGGCGTTTAATCCTCCAGCGACTTGAATATTTTCAATAATCCCTTTAGCCTTGGGACGGGAGGTTTGAATGACAATCACAGGTAAACCATCACCGACTTGTTCAAATTCCCCTGCTGCTTGGTAATTAGGTGCTTGACGCAGGTAATTTAATGTTTCCCAAGGTAAGACACCCAAACTCATGAAAGCATCTTCTGGGATTAAGTCGTCTCTTAATGCTTCAAATATGGAATCATCTTCATCGTCTTCATCTTCATCATCTAAATCAAAACCAGCCATTTCCTCTAGTTCTGCTGTCAACTCTGGCATGGTAGAGACAGTGACAGTTAAGGATTTGCGATTGTTGCCGGGTTCTGGTAGAGAAATTCGATAACGTTGGCTCAGGGCAAGAAAATCTTCGTCATATAATTGCCGATGGTGGTCACGGAGAAACCGCAATAAACTTTCTACGGCAACAAAACTGAGGAGTGCTTCTTCTTCATACAAAACGGAACGTAACCCTTCTAGGGGGTGAATATTGCCGAAGGTAGGTTGAATTTCGGACAGGGGCATTTGTGCCAAATTACCCAAATCATCATCTTCGTTGTCATCCAGGGAGTCAAAGGTGAGAAATAGACAATCTTGTTTGAGGAAGGCTTCTTCTAAATCTTGATTTAGTTCATCTTCGTCAGCTAAAACAGCAGCCCGAAACCGTTTGAGGGAATCTTCCGAACGATAAAACAAAATGCCATATTCAATGCCCAACATTCCCATGACGGAGGCATAGAGTTTTTCTACGTCCCATTGATTGATTTCTATGGATAAAATTTGCTGTTCTTCTAGAAATCTCCAAGGGGCAGCTTGCCAGACTTCTAAGGCTTGATCATGGAGGAGTTTGGCGTATTTGGGGGGTAAGTCGGGAGTTTGGCTATCAATGACTTCGGCAAAGGAGCGAAACAGTTCGTCAATTATGGGTAATTCCGGTACGTAGTCAATGGCAATGTCTAAATCCTGTAGGACTCCGCGCAGGTAAAATTGAATTTCCCGATCGCGCACAACTATTCTTTGTGGTCTACCGGGTTTGGCTGGACTTTGGGGATGTTCTATTGCCCGCATCAGGGTACGCACAATGGCTTCGGGACCCAGAGTGGGATCTATCATGTCCATGCCTCTAACAATGCCTTCTGAGGCATCTACCCAAAGAATGCAATCTCCTTTGGTGTCTGGGTCTGTAAATGGGGTGTGTGGTGATGATAATGGACGGCGATCGCCCTCCCATACAGAAGGAATCTGGGTTAATTTCTGCAACCGGCGACTGGTAGAGCGATTAAAACTTGTCATAGAGTAAGTGAATCAAAACAAAGCGATGGAAAATGGGAACTTTGGGAATGGTTAATCTTTCAACACACCTAACCCCTCAATTCTAGGATAAAAATCTCAGGTTACTGACAAAGGAGCAACAGTTGACAAAAGAAGGGATTATTCTAAAATTTTCTTCTATCTTTCTATCTTCCCATCTTCTTATGCTTTTTTGCCGTCGTAATGTCGCTAAAATAAATACAAAAACATTCATAGCAACCCAGAGGTACAAGAATGCCTGCTGGGATATTGATAAAACTAGTTCAGGAGTTAAAAATTTATGACCCAAGCAACTCAAACTCAACAACGGGGAATTCTGTTATCTGAAGCGGCATTACGTCAGGTTAAGTCTCTTCAAGATAAGCAAGGGCAAGATTTATGCTTGCGGGTGGGAGTCAGACAGGGTGGTTGTTCGGGAATGTCTTACATGATGGATTTTGAGGATGTCAGCAAGATTACCGCTGATGATGAGGTTTTCGATTACGATGGCTTCAAAATTATTTGCGATCGCAAAAGTCTACTTTACCTTTACGGCTTAATGCTCGATTATAGTGATGCCATGATTGGTGGTGGTTTTCAATTCACTAACCCCAATGCCGCTCAAACTTGCGGTTGCGGTAAGTCTTTCGGAGTATAATACCGTGAGAAGTCAGAAGTCAGGAGTCAGAAGTCAACTGACAACTGACAACTGACAACTGACAACTGACAATGAACAACTGACAACTGACAAATGACTAATACAATTGATTACCTATTTGATACAGGTTTAGAACGTTATAAAGCTGGAGAATCTGTAAAATCTTTGATTCCTGTATTTAAAGAAGTATGCGATCGCTCTCCTAAAGCCAGTTCAGCCTGGATTTGTTTGGCTTGGTTATATCTTCTTGATAACAAAGGTAAATTAGCTTTCAACGCTGCTAACAAAGCCGTGAAACTCAATCCCCAAGACCCACAAGGCAGAATTAATCTGGCTTTAGCTATGCTAGAAACAGGTCAAAAAGGTTTACGGGAACATATTGATATTGCACAACAATTGATATTTGTCAATGAAGAATGGCAAGAAGAAGTTAAAAATAGCATTGAAGATGGTTTAACCAGAAAACCTGATTGGAAAAATTTAGCCAAAGTTAAAAAATGGTTATTTGAAGAATAGGGAATAGGGAACAGGTGACAGGTGACAGGTGACAGGTGACAGGTGACAGGTGACAGGGAACAGGGAACAGGTGACAGGTGACAGGTGACAGGTGACAGGAAACAGGAAACAGGGAACAGGGAACAGGGAACAGGTGACAGGTGACAGGTGACAGGTGACAGGAAACAGGAAACAGGGAACAGGTGACAGACAAGAGAGAGAATTAATGACAACTGACAACTAACAACTAACAACTGACAACTAACAACTGACAACAAACAACTGACAACTGACAAATCACATGAAAGACAAATTATTAAACTGGCTCAATTTCATATTAGTTGCTGATGTTTTCCTAGTGATTTTAGGTTTTGGGTGGCTGGTGATAGCCGCGATTGGTGATGCTTCGGGAATTAACTTGGGATTAGATTTGTGGCATAAACTCTGGATACCACTATTTAACCCTGCTATTGGTATATTGATGGGCGGTGCGTTACTTAGTGGTATTATTAGCTGGGTATCTAAAAAGCTGACTAAAAAGGAGTTATAGGAGGAGTCAGGAGTCAGGAGTCAGGAGAAAGAAATAAGAAATAAGAAGAAAGAAGAAAGAAGAAAGAAGAAAGAAGGAGAAAAACCTTTTTTTAGCAAGAGTTTGACTATTAATTGATCGTTATCCTCAACTCAATTGTGCTACAAGTTGATTTTCTACTAAGGTGTTGTTGGTTAATAAGTCTTCAACTGTAACTCTTAAAAACCGTTGTTCATCTACTTGAAAATAGATTTTAATGCGATCGCTTCCAGGAAATCCTGGAGGTTTTAGTTTGGCGATTTTACTGGCATTTGCGCTATCATTAAGGGGTTTAACGGTAGTTACAGGAGTATCAAGCTGACGAGTAATTAAGCGATCGCCATCAAAGTATATCTCTGTTGCACCTGTTTCTGCACCTAATTCCCCGATAATTAACTCAATGCTGGGTTGATTGTCTACGGAAGCACCTAAAACTAATTCTACGGGTTGAGTCATAGGATAAGGTTGTCCGGTTTTAATGATAGGATGCCAACTGTGACGTTGATTACGGCGATCCCAATAACGCACACCATAGCTATGATAAAGGTAGTCTTTGATTTCTATGCCTTGGGTGATTTGTAATGCACCATAGGCGATCGCTTCAAAAGGTAATTGACGACGGATTTTTTCTGGTTCAAAATATTGTTCTATCCATGTCTGCACCACTGGCAATTGTACAGTTCCACCAACTAATAATACTGCATTAATATCATCAATTTCTATGCCATAGCGTCGCGCTTGCTGTAGTAATGTCATCATTGAATCATGCAGCTTGTCGAAAAATCCGTTTTCTTTCAAAATATTTTCAAAGGTGTAACGATCAAGATCCATTTCATAACTTTCAAAGGTTTGATCATTAAAATAAACTTCACTAGCTTGATCACGGGTTGATAACTGAATTTTCACTCGTTCCGCAAGTCGGGTGGTGAGAGAACTAACTGGTAATCCCTGAGTTTTGGCAAAATAATCTACTATCCAATTATCAATATCAGTTCCGCCGAGATTTTGCCCTGCTTTGGCTAATACACGGGCTGTTTTCATCTTTTGTTTAGAATCTTCCCCTAGAGTTTTATCACCCCATTTAAGGAGAAATCCTAAAGGCTTGGTTTTAGCTTGTTTTCCCTGATCTAAGCTTACCAAAGATAAATCTAATGTTCCTCCACCAAAGTCAACAACCAAGAGAGTTCCTTGATCTGCTAAACCATAACCTAAAGCGGCTGCGGTGGGTTCATCTAACATTCGGATCTGGGCGACGGGTAGGGATTGACAAACTTTCCCTAACCAGTAACGATAGGCTTCAAAGCTGTCTACAGGTACGGTTAAAACTAAGGAATCTATGTTTCCTTCGAGGATTGCTAATTCGGTAATTACTTGGCTTAAAAACCATTGTCCCACTTGTTCAAAGGTAATGTTTTTACCGTCCAGTTCTGGCAAAAAACCCTGAATCTCTGCACCGATGCCGCGTTTAAAGTTACGGAAAAATCTTTGATCAGTTTTTATATCTAAACCGCGATCGCACACCTGTTGTCCAGCTATAATTGTCTCCGTGCTGGCATTTTCTACATAAACTAAGCTAGGTATTAGTGGAGGGTTGAGAAATTGTTGTGCTGATAAACTAGGCAAATTCAGAGTTTCTGCTTGTTGAGTGACAGGATGCCAACGAGTGATAACTGTGTTACTTGTACCAAAATCAATAGCGATCGCCATATCTTAATATTATTTCCGAAAATAGAGAACTATTATTTTTGACTTTTGACTTTTGACCTTTGACTTCCGCTTTGCGGTGCTGGCAACTTTTGTGGTATTAAATCTGTCAGAGTGTAAAAACTACCCAAATATCTATTATGTCTGTTGACGCTAAAGGTATTCCCGGTTTACCTGATTTAACACATCCCCAGGAATTATTGCAATTTGGTACTCAATTACTCCAAAGTTCACTATTATTATTTTTTTTAATTATAGCCTTGGGAGTGGCAATTGCCCTAATTAGTTTTTCTGGGCGAAGATATTCGACTGAACAAGTGGTTTTTTTCGGTCAATGGTCAATTCGTTACTCCCAATTATTACAGGGATTACAACATTTAGCTTTAATCTTAATTTTGTTAGTAACTGGCTTTTTTCTGTGTTCTACCTTAAGCAATCGTTACCATTATTGGGAACAGGCAAAAGTCTCCCAAGTTGCGGCTACTGTAGCAGGTGATAAACTCGAACAAATTTCTCCCCAAGTTCGCTACATTACTGAAGAACCTTATGTTTATACTACCCAAGTTAATGGTAAGATAGTTAAAGTTAACGATAAACAAAAAGTTACTCGTTACCTCGCTTTAGCAAGTTCAGAAATTCAAGTTAAAATTAATCAGAGTGTAGATGTTCAAAATCGTAGTTCTATTTATCAGACAGACTACACAGCTAATTACAAAGTTATTAACCAACTGAGTGATATTAATAGTTTTTTCCTGGAAGTACCACCCCCTAATGGTTATTCTATCCTGCGCGATTACAAAGTAGAACGCGATGGGACAAGACTAAAACAAACAAATAACGATAATTATAGTTTTCCTTTCCGCTTAGAACCGGGACAAGAAACTATTTTTAAAGTTACCTATAAAGCCGATGGTGGTCCCCGCTGGGTTTATAGTGCCACAAATCAGTTACTTTCACAATTTAGGCTGGTGGCGATCGCTAATTTTAATAATGCTGATTTTGCCAGTGGGATTACTCCTGATGATATTAAAGTTGACGGTAAAAGCACCCAATTTACTTGGATTTTTGCCGAAAATGTGGCTGTTAAAAATCCTTTTGGTGTCTTTACTAGCACTAAACCTATTGGGAAAACTGGCATTATTCCCCGGTTGTTGTTGTTAGCACCAGCTTTGTTTTTATGGTGGATATTGCTGCTGTACTTATCCCTACCCATGACTTTGAAAAATGTCACCATTGCTGGAGGCATTTTCTTTGCTTGTTTATTAACACTAACCTATCTGTCACGAGTAATTAATGCTGAATTAGCTTGGTTGATGATGGCACTAATTTTATTAGCTTTAAGTTATGGTTTAGGTGAAAACCGTCGTGTTTCTTTAGCAGCAATTATTTGTACAATCTCTGGAGTTGTTTTACCTGTATTTGGGTTATTAATTCCTTTTAGTGGCTTAACCTTGAGTATTGCTGGGTTACTATCAGCCACTTGGTTAGCCGTGCTACATTGGTACGGGTGGGATATTATTAGATCCCCGACTTCTTAGAGAAGTCGGGGATCTGGGGGTCTGGTAGTTTAGCAGCATAAAAAATCAAAGTTCCACTGAAACTATCCGGATGGAGGAAGAACGGCGATGGATACTTAAATAGTAGATGCACCTTAATTAAACTGTTACCCTCGGCTTTTAGCTGGGGGTTTTTCTTGGCCTTGGGCTTTGGGATTTCTATTCTAGCAACATATCATAGGAAATGTCAAAAATTTTATTTGAAAATAGCAGGGAGTAAATTGGGGGCTAACCATAGGGCATAACCAATAAAACCAAATAGCAACGTAATTAATAGAGTAGCAACATAGCTAATACACATTAGCAAACCATCCGCTTCAATGGTCGCAACTGCTAAAAGTAAAATTCCCACGGTCGGAATAGGATTGGTAAAAGGAATGGGGGAAATTAATAATATTGTTAACCAAGAGATGCACAGCCCGTTAAATCGCCAAATCCAAGGATGATTAGCGACTTTTTGTAATCGGGGACGGGCAATTTTTTCTAATATCCTGGTAACACGCCGCAGATTTTGTAAGATGATTTTAGCGAAAGCGTTGGGAAATTTATAATTAGCAATTTTTTTGGGTAGCCAAGGCGTTTTTCTTCCTAAAACCATTTGCAATGATAATAATAAACAAGCACCGCCTAAAGGACTAGTCAAGCCTGGAGGCATAGGAAATAAAAAAGGTAATACTAGTAATGTGATTACCAAGCTAAACCCCCGTTCGGAAGTTTCTGCGAGGATATCACCTAAAGTTAGCGGCTGTTCACTTAAACGTTCTAGAAGAGATTTAATTTCTTGAGAAAAGCGTAAATTCATAGCTATGATTTTAATGATTTTTGTGATTCTTATGATACAGCAAAATTTAGAAGTGAACACCGCTGAATGTTTCTTTCGTGACAGATAGGAGTTTTGATCTTCATTTTCTACCTTAAATAATAGTTAAGATGTCATCAAATAAATCAGATCAATTAGGTAAATCATAGTTTAAGATGATAGTCAGGGTGCTAAAACAGCGATCGCTTGAGGAACAACCCGAAACACAGCCGGAGTATGGGTGGTGATTTCTCCATCTGTATTAATAGAATGGGGTCTGCGAGTGTATACTGTGATTTCCTGACCTTCCAGGGCGCGAACATTTGGCGAATGAATATGTCGTCCTTGACGCATAGCCGGCAGCAAAGGCAGAATTTGCCACCAATGATCAATTTCTAAGCTATAAAGATCCAGCCTTTGATCATCTATAGCTGCATCGTGAACTACAGCCATCCCCCCACCATAATAGCGACCATTACCCACAGCAATTTGCACAGTTTTAACATAAATTGATTCATCATTCATGCGAATTTCTGCACTAAAAGGGCGGGATTTCCAAATTACTTGGAATGCAATTGCCGCATAAGCAAATATACCCCAACGCCGTTTAATTTCCTTAGTTAATTGTTGAGTAATTTTTACACTTAACCCCAAACTGGCCACATTAAAAAAATATTTACCATTTACACAACCTAAATCAATCCTGCGTAACTTTCCAGAAGCAATAATTTGACATGCTTCCGCTAAAGAATTGGGAATCCCTAAAGTCCTTGCTAAGTCGTTAGCTGTTCCTAAAGGTAAAATACCCAAAGGTAGTTGAGTCTCGACTATCGCTTCAATAGCCGCATTCAGTGTACCATCACCACCACCCACAATTACCAAATTTATTTCTTGTTGATAATGCCGAATCAAATCACCTAATTGATTTGGATGTTCTGTAGATTCTGTAATTATCTCTAAACCCAATTTATTTAAACAATTTATCGCTTCTTGGTAACGTTCTTGTCCTTGACGAGAATTACTATTTACTAACAATAGTGCGCGGAGACTCATTTTAGCTACCTTTTGTAGTTTGTATATGGAATTATTTACATCCATTTGCTGAAAATCTCAGTGTAGGATGATCAAAAAGTTGAGACTTAACTGATTATAGAATACAGTAATATGGTTCTAGTATAACCGAGCATTCAATTATTTATTTTTGTCTATTGTAATCATTATTTAGTTCGGATAAAAATCTTGCCAACTTCTTTATATCTATCTAAAGGAATATCTATTATTTAATAATATTTTGACTTGATTTTATTGATCTAGAATAGCGGCAGTTTTGCAACCCAAGATCAACATGAGTTCATCAACGATTTTACAAAACATTGAAAAACATCTTCCTCTAGTGGGAGATGTGCATACTAAAAGTCCAATTGCTTACAAAGCAACCCGTCTTGCAGTTAGTACAGTTAATGCAGTGCAAATGGCAATAGCCGAGTCTTATATCAATGGATTAGAAGTACCGGATGCTGTGTTGCGATCGCTTTTTGATAGTTGTATGCCCATCTTTTTTAAATATTTCCCATCCCTGCTTGCCCCCTACGAATGGGTATTAACAGAAACAGACCATACCGCCGAAGGTTCCCAGGAATTAATGAAGATTCAGTACGACTTACCTCAAGTTATGTTGAATACCATGTTAGGTGATGGAAAACTTATTTATCCTAAATATAGCATGGGATTGTGGGAAAAAGGAGCAACCAATCTCGAACAATCACAAATGCAAATGATTGATGATGTCATTGACAAATTAGACATCAAAGATGGTGATCATATTTTAGATTTTGGCTGTGGTTGGGGCTGTGTAGCTAATTATATTCTTGCCAAATTTCCCCATGTCAAATTCACAGGAATTAACTTGAGTCACCACCAATGTGAATATATGCGTCAAAAAATGCAAGATCCTGAAAGTTACCTTAGTTCCGGTCGTTTTACTCTCTACGAAGGAGATTTAAACGATGCCCAATTTGAAACAAAATTCGACAAAATTCTCTCAATTGGCGTTTTTTGTCATGTAGGTAATTTAACAAAAGCTTTCCGCAAACTGGCATCTTTTCTCAAGGATAACGGCAAAGTTTTTATTCATATTATCACAGTTCGTACCCCCAATAACATATCCAGTGTTTTCACTCACAAATACATTTTTCCTCATGGTCGTTACTGGAAATATGACGCGATTCCCAGCTGCAATCAAGACCTGAAAACTATTGATAAATGGTATCTTAATGGCTGTAATTATTCCCGAACTTTTGCTAGTTGGTTAAAAAACTTTGATGATTCTCAGGCAATAGTCAAAGATTTAGACTACGGGATTGACTATGCTAAATTTCGCCGCATCTGGAGATTTTATTTAATTTGGTTAGGTGCTAATTTTGCCAGTTGCGATGGTGAGTACAACGGTAATGGACAATATTTAATGGTTCATGCCTAATCTTTGAAGTTATAGCATTACTTCAGTAGGTTGGGTTGACGCTAGGAAACCCAACATTATTAAACTTGATAATTAAAGCTGTTTTTGGGTTACGCTGTTGCTTAACCCAACCTACATTAGTTATTCTGATTCTTCGTCTCTCATTGGTTTTTGAGCCGTGTGTCGCACAAAAATAATTTGAACATTATCATCAACAATTGTAAAAATAATTCGATAGGCGTTTCTTCCCTTTCCATATATAAGTTGTCGTATTTATTGATAAAAAAATTCATTTTCAAATGCTAGAGAACAACGAGAAGGCACTTTTTCTAGTGATAAAATAGATTTATATAATCCTTCCAACCATGTTCTAGTACAGCACGGCGTAAATAAAACAACCATTCTCAATCGCCAAAAAGCTTACGCCATATTATTTTTGACTTTTGACTTCCGCCTTGCGGTACTAGCCTTTTGGTGAGAAATATTACTAAACCAGAAATAAGCGACTTCTATTGCTTTCTGCGCTTCTGGTTGGATAATGATTTGATATTTATCATTCATTGGGAACTGTCTAATTTATTAAACAATTCATTAAAGAAATCTTCGGCTTTTTTTCCTTCACCTTTCTGCATTTGTTCTAAGCCTAGTTTAATGCCTTTTAAAGTTTCTACTAACTCAGCAGCATCTAATAGTTCTTGATAAGATTCTGCATCTTGAACAACTAACTCGGCTTTTCCGTTGACAGTGAGAACTAAGGGGTGTTTTGTTTTTTTAATCTGTTGTAGAAATTCAGTAGTGTTACGCTTAAATTCGGTGAGGGAATGTATATCTTTACTAAGATTGATCATGTTTACAAGTTTAATTAGCATCTAATTCGATGTTAATTATAATTGGTTGTATTTGTCAAGTATTTTTTGGTAACTGCTTTGAGTGGGTTGCGTTGTTGCTTAATCTAACCTTTACACCCCACATTCCGCACCCGCCAGTCTCACAATCGTTAATTATGGCTCACGCCACGCTCCGCTATCGGATTTTTGAAGACCTGTGAGGATAATTTTGATACAAAATGGTCTAAATTTTAGGTAGCGATAGCGAAGCACTGCTGCAAGCAGTTCGCCAATCCCAAATCCCCAAACGACCAATTTTCGTTGTGTGACAGTTTAGGGTGCGGAATGTGGGTTTTAGGTCTGCGTCGTTTCAACTCAACAGCCGTCTGGTCCACAGAAATGTCTTCCGTACAGTACCTCTGCTTCACAGATATAGATAATGCCCGCATAATCGGTGAAAAACTTGATTGCGACCTGATCCGCAATCTTCTCGGCCATCTCCCGATTTTCGGTAAGTACCTCGAATTTTACATTTGAATCGGTGTCAGCAGTGTTGGGTTTACCTGTAGAGCGCACGTTACGACTGCCTTTACCGCCAGTATCCACCACCGTATAACCGGTTGCCCCGCATTCATCAATGATCTTGGCGACCTTTTTCATCAGAATCTTTTCGGTGACGATGACGAGCTTGTTAGCTTTCTTGGACATATTGCTTACCTCCTTAAATCAAGTATATTAATCTACTCGGTCTGCGGGGTCAAGGGAGAGCCGACAGACCGCGACTGGTCTGGGATTACTTGCCGCCGATCGCCTGGGCAAGTCCGATAAAGAAGGGTATACACAAACCGATCGCAATTGGCGTACCAACGGCTGTGGAAGCACCTATATATGCCGATGGATTGGCCGAAGGGATACCTGCTCGTAATGTAGGAGGACCGGAGATGTCTGAACTAGAGGAAGCGATGACAGCCAGTACCACAACACCGCCCATGCTGAAGTTCATTGTGTAATGGGCAATCATACCGAGTCCAAAGGCGATCAAACCATGTATAAACGGGGCTATCACACTATACACGATGTACCATTGAGCCACCTTACGTAGTTCGCCAACCCTTGACCAAGCCTCCATACCCATAACCAGCATCAAGATGGAAAGCAAGCCGCGAAAGGCGGGATCGTAGAAGCTTTTATAGACAGTTTCCGGACGGGTGAACAGTCCCAGAGCCATTCCTAATAACATTGCCGATAAGGCAGGACCCCGGAGGCTTTCCTCAATGATCGGCCATATCTTGACCCGATTATCATCAGGATCTTTCTGCTGGCTGAGATACTCCTGCCTGGTGCTGGGATAATCACCAGCCGCAACGGGCTGCTTACTCAAAGACTCTTCCATCGCAAGTGCGGGTGATTCTTTAAGCTTCTTCTTGTTGAGGTAAATATTAGCTACCACAATCGCAGTTACGAGCGCGGGGATATCCATAAAGGGATAGAGTGCGCCAGTCCATGCTTCAAATGGAATTTTTTGTTCTTCTAGTACCGTCAGTCCGGCGGCCATGGTAGAACCACTCACCGCACCAAACAACCCCCCAGTTGCGATCGCATCTACAGTTTTGACCTTTGGCAGCTTGGCCAATGTATAGCGGGCGATGAATACAACCGCAATACCTGTGACTACAGCAAACAATGCGGGTAAAATCATGTCCGCTAGGTTGGAATTACGGATCGCAATTCCACCGGTTAGACCGATTTTGGTGAGTAACATGAAGACGATGATCGTACAAATTGACTCTGGAATTACCAATTCACTACCAAGGGCAGCAATAATCATCCCACCAATCAAAAAAGCCAGTGTTGGGGACTGCAACTGGGCAATAAAGTCAGTGATAAATAAGGACACAAAATCCACGAATACCTCCTTGTTTCTCCTCTAAAGAGGAGTATTACAATAGTTGAAGATGAAGTACAGTTAAGAGCATTTAGCTACAGAAAAAAACTATTTTCATCCGCCAAAAATCTGGTTGCTAATTATGCAACCATGAAAATTTGGTAATAATAAACTCTGGTAACAATTATTTCAGTTACCTAGTTTATTAGTTAGTTGAAAATATGAGTGTTAGCTAATTTCTGCCGATGCAATTTACACAACGCTGTTTGCGTTAGAGCATTTATCAATGCTGATCTAAATCTTTCAGTTCAACATTTAAGTTTTATGAAAATTTGTTTGTCAAAGTACATTTGTAAATGCTCCTTAAGTAGTGCTTAACTGTGTCCTCAGTACAAAAAACAGCAAGTATAAAATATCTTGCTGGTTGATGATTACGGTTGACAATCTACATAAATTATGAGTTAAGGTACTACTCAAGGAGAAACCCTAGTTACCCTGAAACACAATCATGTAAAAAAATATATCCGCTTTTAGTTTTTTTGAAACCCAGGGATCTACTGTTTGATTAAAAACAGCATACAGCCTTTAGGTCGCAAAAATTAACCCAAAAACATGAATTATTAAAAAAATATTATAAATAACATATACATCATATAAGTTTTTGCTTATATGTAGCCCAAAAATTGGCCGTATTGGTCAATGTATAAGTTTTTTTCTATGAAAACCATTATTGATTTCTGAGAAAATAGACAAGAGGCGAAACTTAATTCGCCGCCTTTTTACTTTAACCGACATCATCATGAGTAAATCTGTTAAACAAGAAGTCTAAGGCATAATTCCGCAGTTGATAATATTGAGGATCTTCCATAATTCTCGCTCTATCTCGTGGTCTTGCAAAGGGAATTTCCATCACTTCCCCTATTTTGGCATGAGGGCCATTAGTCATCATTACCAACTTGTCAGCCAAAAATAAAGCCTCATCAATATCATGGGTAATCATCAAAACTGTACAACGATTATCATTCCAGATTTTTAGTAACTCCTCCTGTAACTCTTCCTTAGTGATCGCATCTAACGCCCCAAAAGGTTCATCTAAAATCAACACTTTGGGACGAATAGCCAAAGCACGGGCAATAGAAACCCTTTGTCTCATTCCCCCAGACATTTGCATGGGTTTCTTTTCCATTGCATCAGCTAAACCCACCATTGCTAAATGTTCTCTAACAATAGAACGTTTTTCTGCTTCTGGTTTAGTTGGATAAACTGCATTTACAGCTAAATAAATATTTTCAAATGCTGTTCTCCAAGGTAGTAAGGCGTAGTTTTGAAATACGACCATTCTATCTGGACCTGGTTTTGTAATCGGTTGTCCTTCTAATAAAACTTGTCCAGTTGTCGGAAAGTTAAACCCAGAAACCATGTTTAATAAAGTTGATTTACCGCAACCAGAGTGACCGATAACGCAAAGAAATTCCCCTTGTTCAACGTTGAGGTTAACACCATCAAGAACGGTAAATGGTCCATTTTTGGTGGGATAAACTTTACAAACGTCTTTAATTTCTAGGAAAGGCTGACGGCTGATTGTGGTTGTGTTGGTAGATATTAAGTTACGGTTTTGCATTGTTTGGTAATTGGTAGGAGGTTTCGCGCAAAGACGCTAAGAAGCAAAGACGCAAAGGAAGAAAGGATGATTTTATTAGTTTTGTGGGATGGGCATCTTGCCCGTCTTTTATATTTTTGGGCAGACAGGATGTCCACCCCACAAGATTTATCTCCCCTTTAAGCTGCGGTTTTTCGGGGGGAATCTAGAATGACTTCGGCTATGGAGAAGTCGCGTTTGATTTCTAGGTCGTTAAGATAGCTAATGGGGTCGTCGGCGTTGAAGGGTTTACCATCAAATAATTGAATGGGTTGACGGGTGTAACTGATATCTAAGCCTAGTTCTCTGGCTGCTGTACTGAAAACACGGACTCGACACACTCGTTCGACGATTTCTACCCAATTTCTGGGGAAGGGAGTATCACCCCACCGTGCTAATTGAGTCATAATCCAAATTTGTTCTGTCCGACTGGGGCGGTTAATGGCAGACTCGGAATAAAATTGGTGATGGGCATATTCCCGCATCGGATGATCTAAGTCACAACTATCACTACTGGGGTTTTCCAGTTGGATATATTCAATATCTGTGCTGACATAATCCCGACTTGCTAAAATTTGGCGAATTTCTTGGGCGTTGGCAGGATCTGCACAATATTTGCAAGCTTCTAATAAGGCTTTGGTTAAGGCAATATGGGTATTTGGATAAGTTTCTGCCCAATCTTCTCGCACGCCTAAAACTTTACCGGGGTGTCCTAACCAAACTTCTAAATCTGTGGCAATTGTAAAGCCTGAACCTTCAACTGCTGCGCGATAATTCCAAGGTTCACCTACACAATAACCATCAATAGTTCCACCTTTTAAATCTACTACCATTTGGGCAGGAGGAATATTTTTCATGTCTACGTCAATATCAGGATCAATTCCTCCTGCGGCTAACCAATAACGCAGGAGTAAATTGTGCATTGATGCGGGATGGACTACGCCCATTCTGTGTGTTTGTTCGCGGGTTTTTAGGAGGTATTTTTTGAAGTCGGATAAGCTATGTACACCTTCTTCATAAAAACGTTTTGCTAAGGTGATGGCGTTACCGTTGCGGGTCATTGTTAGGGCTGTGACAACGGGTAAGGGTTCGTTTTTATTGCCTCCCAAACTTAACCACATTGGCATACCAGAGGGCATTTGTGCCGCATCTAAATATCCCCCCGTCATCCCGTCTACAATTCCCCGCCAACTGCTTTCCCGGACTAAATTAACTTCATCTAAGCCATGTTTGATGAAAAAGCCTTTTTCTTTAGCAATAGCCAGGGGGGCGCAAGCTGTAATGGGTAAGAAGCCAATTTCTAAATTAACTTTTTCTAAACCATGACGAACCACCGCAGCAGTTTTTCTCGCCCGAATTTTTTTGATGCGTTTTTGTTGGTTGAGGAAGTAAATCATTTCACTCCGCAAGGTGTAGTAGCTGGGATGTTTTACTACTTCCATGCGTTTACGCGGTCTGGGAATATCTACTTCTAGAATGTCGCCAATTTTTGATTCTGGTCCGTTGGTTAACATGACAATTCTGTCAGATAACAATACGGCTTCGTCTACGTCGTGTGTCACCATGACGGCGGTAACTTCGTTTTCTTCGCAAATTTGCATTAATTGTTCTTGCAAATTCCCGCGAGTTAGGGCATCTAAAGCACCGAAGGGTTCGTCTAATAGTAATAGTTTAGGACGAATTGCCAAGGCGCGGGCTATAGCTACCCGTTGTTTTTGTCCACCTGATAACATCCCTGGTTGTTTGTTAGCATGGGGACGTAAACCTACCATATCTATATGCCGTTCGATAATTTCTTTCCGTTCGGCTGCCGGCATTCCATTTAATACTGAATCTACGGCTAAGGCAATATTTTCTCTCACTGTTCGCCAGGGTAAAAGCGAATAGTTTTGAAATACTACCATTCTATCTGGTCCTGGTTTTTTAATTCTTTGTCCTTCTAATGTTACTAATCCTTCTGTGGGCAAATCTAAACCAGCAATCATATTTAAAAGCGTTGATTTACCGCAACCAGAGTGACCAATAAGAGAGATAAATTCACCTTTCTTGATTTCTAAGTTAATGTTTTTCAAGGCGATATATTGACCACCGCCAGTTAATTCAAAGACTTTATCAATTTGATCAACAGCAACAAATATTGACATAGGTTTGGTAATGGGTGATTGGTAATTGGTGATTGGTTATTTATCAATTGTCAGTTGTTATTTATTTGCTATTAACTAATGACCACTGACTAATGACCAGTAACTATTTTTGTTCTGGTAAAATCCAGTTTTGTAATGCAGCCATGAGTTTATCTAGGATTAGACCAACAACACCGATATAAACTAAGGCTAAAATAACTTCACTAACGTTGTTATTTTGGTAGGCATCCCAGATGAAAAAGCCGATGCCGACAATACCAGACATAACGATTTCTGCTGCAATAATCGCTAACCACGCCAAACCAATGGCAATTCTTAATCCTGTGAAAATGTAGGGTAATGCTGAAGGAATTAAGATATTAAAGAAATACTCTTTTTTAGAAAGTTGCAGAACTTTAGCAACGTTGTTATAGTCTTGAGGGATTTGCGTTACACCCACCGCAGTGTTAATTAAAATCGGCCAAATTGCGGTGATGAAAATTACGAATAATGCTGCTGGTTCGTTTTGGCGTAATGCTGCCAAAGAAATAGGAACCCAAGCTAAAGGAGGTACTGTTCTTAATAACTGAAAGAGAGGATCTAAAGCTTTTGACATGGTTTTATTGACACCAATCAAAACACCTACACCAATACCAACAATCGCCGCCAAGGTATAACTAATAGCTACCCTTTGTAAACTAGCCAGAATTTGCCAAAATAAACCTTTATCTGTGCCGCCCTTATCATAAAAGGGATACAAAATTAAGATCCAAGTGTCTTGAATAACTTTGATTGGTCCTGGCAATGTTGCCCCTGGAGTCCATGAAAATAGTTGCCAAATAGCTAAGAAAATTAGGAGGGCAATAGCTGGAGGAATAAGTTCAGGAAATTGTTTTTGTAACCATAATATAAAGTTATTATCGAATTTAGGAGTGGTGGAACGTTTTTGAGCTATAGTCATGAATCTCTCCTCAAATTTATAAATGGTTAATGGATATTTTGCGAAAATTAAATCTGTCTTTTTTTAACCAATGTAGAGACGTTACACAAGCAGGTTGTACTTTGTAACTAGGTAAGGTCTCTACTTTTTGGACATATCTATTGATTAAATGCTGGCTTTTTTGAGTTTCAAACTCTTGAGATATGCTTCTGGGTTCTCAGGGTCGAATTTGACTCCATCAAAAAATTCTTCTACTCCACGGGAGGTACTGGTTGGGATGTCAGCAGCAGGTATTCCTAATTCTTTAGCCGCTTCTTTCCAAATATCTTCGCGGTTTACTTTTTTGATTAATTCTTTGGCTTTGGTTGCACCATTGGTAATGTAATCCTTGGGCAAGAATCCCCAACGGACATTTTCCGTTATAAACCATAAATCATGACTTTGATAAGGATAAGAAACACTACCTTTAGCATCTTTCCAGTAATAAGCGGCCATTGATTTATCGTCTATTTTACGACCATCACCCATGTCATATTGACCTTGGAACGGTTTCGCCAAAATTTCTGGAGAAGATAAACCAAAATACTTTTTAACGGCGAGAATTTCTGCGGCTTCCTGGCGATTATCAAAGTTATCTAACCACTGTTGGGCTTCCATGATGCCTTTTAATAAAGCTTTTGTGGCTTTGGGATTTTGGTCAACCCAATCGCCTCTCATAGCAAAATATTCTTCGGGGTGATTTTTCCAAATTTCGGCTGTTAATGCCGCCATGAAGCCAATTTTGTCGTTAACGAGGCGGAATGGCCAGGGGTCGCCCGTACTGAAAGCGTCCATTGTGCCGGTTTTCATGTTGGCGACGGTTTGCGCCGCTGGTACTGTCAGCAATTTGACATCTGTATCTGGGTCAATACCACTTGCTGCTAACCAGTAACGAATCCACAAGTCTTGGTTAACGTGGGGGAATGTGAAGGCTGCGGTGAAGGGTGTGGAGGATTTAAGTTGGGCAAATAGGGGTTTAGCTGCATCGAGTTTTAAGCTAATTCCTTTTCCTAGATGTTTGTTGGCGATCGCAATGGCATTACCATGAGTAACTAACTGGGCAAGAACATACATGGGTATTGGTTTATTACCTTTAGTAATTTTTCCTTCTGTAATTAAGTGTGGCATGGGCATTTGCCATTGACCACCATCAATACCACCACCGGCAGAACCAATTTCTACGTTGTCTCTTGCTGAACCCCAAGAAGCTTGTTTAGAAATTTCGACATCTGACATTCCATATTTAGCAAAAAAGCCTTTTTCTAAAGCAATTATTAATGGTGCAGATTCAACAATGGGAATATATCCCAGTTTAACTTTTGTCGTTTCTGGTTTTTGTTCGGCACTAATATTAGCTACTGCTTGAACACCAGATTTTGCAGAATTACCAGTGGTTTCTGGTGGGTTTCCTAAACAGCCTTTCAGTAATACGGCACTGGCAGAAACTCCAGCAGTGACAATAAATTTACGGCGAGTAATTTGATTCAAAAAGTCTGACACAACTAAATCTCCTACATTTACAAAGTTATTTTTTAGCCATAATTTAGACATTAAAATTCCAGCAAAATCATAATATTTTCTTGCTAATGCCATAAAAGAATTGCCTTTTCTACAGAAAAAAGCTGATTTATGTATGGGGGCGAAGTTTAATTACTTTGGTTTTTTGGGTAAGATGGAAAACAACCTCTGAACCAATTAAAATCAGTTTACAGGTTTTTTTGGGAAATGGATCAACTTGGCAAGGTAATTATTAAATAAATATTAGATTAGACATATAAGTAAAAATTTATAGTCTGGACTTAATTTTGTGACAAGTTTTTAATATATATTGTTTGATTGATGATAATGATTATTCTCAACTATTGTTTCCGTGATTTTAGGTTTATTTAATCACATAAAACAGCAGATAAATAGACAATCCTGATGTTAACGATAGAATGATATATTCATCTATAGATGAATTTGATGATAACCATTTTTGATTAAGACTTACGCAAGTGTCACACCAAAAATCTGTTGTAGGGTGCTTTACTACTGCATAAATCCTGCAAATAAACAGATTGTTGATATCTGACGGGTTTGAGACTCATATTTGGGGCAGTTTTCCAAAAATTATCTTATGTCGAACTCAGGTACAAACAAAGTCCGCCTGCGCGGACTAAACTAAGGAAAAATCAAGGATTGAAACCCACGCAGGTGGGTTTTGCCTGTGTAGACGCGGTTTCTAACCGCCCGGTTGACTACACATCTGGGTTCTTTGTCATTTGGCAAAAGTTTAAATCTCACCCGTGTTTAGTATAATATTTTTCAAACACCCTTTAAACAATGACAGGATCAACCTTTGCCAGTGATAATAGATGAAAAATCACATACTGATTACCAGCAAATATGAAACGTCGTGAATTTATAAATTGGGTGGGATTAGGTTGTTTAGCTAGTTCCTTACCTGTCGCAATTGCAGCCTGTTCTCCCGAAACCAGTACATCGGCCAATCCTGGATCTAATTCTGCTACTAAGGGCTGGCAAAAGGTGGGTACTGTGGCACAATTAGACAAAACTGGTCAACTATTGGTGGAAAATTCCCCAATTGGTGCAGTATTGGTGGTTGGCACATCTAAAACCGCAAAAAATTTGATTGCTGTGAATCCAACCTGTACTCATCAAGGTTGTACGATTGACTGGAAAGCCGAAGAAAGCAAATTTGTCTGTCCCTGTCATGGGGCAAAATTTGCTCGTGATGGCCAGCCACAAGACGGACCTGCTAAAAAACCACTGAAAACTTACCAAGCCAAAATTGAAGGTAGTTCTGTCTTAGTCCAAGCTACTTAATTCTCTAAAGAATCTCATATAGCAGGGGGCAGGGGGCAGGGGCAGGGGGCAGGGTGAAAGAATTTTCCAATCACCAATCACCAATCCACTATATGAATCGCTATACAACACATCAATTCAGTATTCGCAAGTATTTTTGCTAATTTGGTTATGTAAATTAAATACTAGACAATTAATTAAATTAAATTAAAATTATACAGATAGCCCGTTAAATTAATAAGAGCTATAATTTTTACTTGGGTTAAATCAAAATGCGTCTAGAGCAGTTGCAAGCCTTTTTGGCGATTGTTCAAACTGGCAGCTTTCAACAAGCAGCAAAACAATGTGGTGTGACTCAATCAACCATTAGTAGGCAAATTCAGGCATTAGAAGCAGATTTAGGGATAGAACTATTTCATAGAACTTCCCATGCCAAATTAACGTTAGGGGGTGAACGGTTACTTCCTCGCGTGCATAAAATCTGCCAGGAATGGGACTTGGCTACACAGGAATTAACAGATTTAATGGGAGGCAAGCAACCGGAACTATGTATTGCAGCAATACACTCGGTCTGTGCTTATTACTTACCACCAGTGTTACAAAAGTTTTGTCATTATTATCCAGATGTCCAATTGCGAGTCACATCATTAGGAAGCGATCGCTCTCTGAAAGTCCTCAAAGATGGTTTGGTAGACTTAGCAATTGTCATGCACAATCGCTTTCTGATCACAGGCAAAGAAATGGCTATAGAATTCCTATACGAAGAACCCATAGAAGTCCTCACCGCAGCCAATCATCCCCTAGCTAAATATGAGTCTATCCCCTGGCTAGAGTTAATTCGTTACCCTCAAGTAGTATTTAAGGATGGTTATGGAATGCAACGTCTGATTCAAGATAAGTTTGAACAGATGAAAACTACACTGAAAGCAGCTTTAGAAGTAAACACCCTCGATGCCTTTCGGGGGGTAGTTCGTCAAGGAGAACTCATTGCCTTACTTCCCCAGTCAGCACTCATAGAAGCCAAATATGACACTACCCTGGCAGTTCGTCCCCTATACGAAAATAATAATTTAGGCAATAATTCCCCTCTAACTCGTCAGGTAGTCATGGTAACAACTCAAGATCGTCTCCATATTCCTCCCATACAATATTTTTGGCACCTTGTCAAGGACAATATTCCAGAAATTAAAAATTAAAAATATAAACTATTGCCTTTATTGCCTTTTTCCACTGACAACTGACAACTAACAAATGACCAATAAATTTCGAGAATTTATCCAAAAAGTAGGTAGTGGAAGTCACACATCCGATAATTTAACCCGTGCTGAAGCAGCTACCGCGACAAAAATGATGTTATTAGCTGAAGCGACACCAACGCAAATTGGCGCGTTTTTAATTGCCCATCGGATTAAGCGCCCTACTGGGGAAGAGTTAGCAGGGATGTTAGATACCTACCATGAACTTGGCCCCAAATTGTCGGCAATAGCCCAACCTGTCATCGTTTTAGGTATACCCTATGATGGCAGAACCCGTACTGCACCCATCAATATCATTACGGCTTTGTTATTAGCTGCTGCGGGACAACCTGTAATTATGCACGGCGGAAATCGCTTACCCACTAAATATGGTTTACCTTTAATCGAGATTTGGCAAGGTTTAGGAATAGATTGGACTGGTTTATCACTGGAACAAACCCAGGGGATTTTTGAAGAAACAGGAATTGGCTTTATTTACACACCCAAACATTTTCCTTTAAATCAAACTTTGTGGGAATATCGTGATCAATTGGGGAAACGTCCACCGTTAGCAACAATGGAGTTAATTTGGTGTCCATACATGGGGGAAGCCCATATTATTGCGGGTTTTGTTCATCCACCCACGGAAGCAATTTTTCAAGCCGCTTTAGGATTACGTGGGATCACAAAATATACTTTTGTTAAGGGCTTAGAAGGTAGTTGTGACTTACCACGCGAACGCACAGCCATTATCGGTTTATCTTCATCAAGTCCAGAAACATTAACCCGTCTACAACTTTCACCCCGTGAATATGGCTTTACTACTAAAAATGTTCCTCTAACTACTACAGAAGAACTCATTCAAGATATGCAAGGGGTTTTGACGGGAAAAGCCAGCGAATTAATGCAAACAGCCCTCTGGAATGGTGGTTTTTACCTATGGCGCAGTGGGATTTGTCCAGATATGCAAGCTGGTATAGACAAAGCCGCCGAATTAATTACCAGTGGTCTATTAGCTGCTAAACTGCACCAAATCAAGATGTTTCTGGGTTAAATTCATAATGTCGCACTTCTAATAACTGGTTTTTTTCACCCACAATGACAACAGTAGGAGAGTAATATTTTAACTCTTCCATAGTAAACTGCCCGTAAGTCATGATAATCAAGCGATCGCCAACTACGCCTAAACGCGCGGCTGCTCCATTCAACTCAATAGCTCCCGAATTAGCTGGAGCAGGTATAGCATAAGTAATAAAACGCTCACCATTAGCAATATTCACTACTTGTACCTGCTCGTAAGGGAAGATACCAGCTTTTGCCAAGAGAACCTCGTCAATACTGATACTGCCCACATAATTAATATTTGCCGCTGTGAGTGTACAGTTATGAATTTTTGCCGATAAGAGAGTGCGCTGCATTTGATTTTAAATTTTTTTGCAACCATTGAGAGATTCGGGGATCACCTGAGTTCGGTGTTAGGAGTTCGGAGTTTCTCCTTCAAAGACGCTACGCGAACAGAGTTATGATTTTTTCAACGAGATCATCAGGGTTTGAGACTCATATTTGGGGCAGTTTTCCAAAAATTATCTTATGTCGAACTCAGGTGGGATCAGATCAGTAGGTTGTTACTGATCATTCCACAATTATTGGTTTAGTGGGTAATGAGTAATTCACATTACCATCACCCATAATCTATTATGCTTTAGCTTTAGCTGCCTGAATGAACTTTTCGACTAAGGGGGCTACCTTATCAACATCCTGCCAACCGAGAATTTGTGTTACCTTCTTTTCCAAATTTTTATAACTACGGAAAAATTCGGCAATTTCTTCCAGTTTATGAGGGGCTATGTCTTTAAGGGAGAACACATGAGCATAGCGCGGATCTTTATCGGGAACACAAAGAATTTTTTCATCGCGATCGCCACCATCAATCATTTCCAAATAACCAACCGGTCTAGCGGCAATAACGCAACCGGGAAATGTTGGCTCATCCATGATCACCATACCATCTAACGGATCGCCATCATCAGCCAAGGTATTGGGGATAAAACCATAATCATAAGGATATTTAACTGAAGAATAGAGAACCCGATCTAGGGCAAATGCTTGTAAATCCTTATCGTATTCGTATTTATTTTTACTTCCACCAGCGATTTCAATCAGGACATTAATTACACCTGGCTTTGGTTGGGCGGGAATCAAAGATAAATCCACAATAAAACTCCTTTACTAAAAGTGAATCGGCGGCAGCAGCCATTTTTGCTCCCAGTGTAAGATCTTAAGGCATTGTGGATCTCTTCCCCAACATTCCTTCTAAAATACTGGTGAATTTCACCAATGATCCACAAAAAAGGCTCAAGAAGAAAACTCCCTGCCCTTGATCCTCCGTTTGAAGTCTCAAATTCTGCTGTATATTTTAATCTCCGCGAATAGATAGATTGTAGGTTAAGGATGGTTGGTTGTTTTCAACATTCACAGAAGAATAGTGGCCAATGATAAATACTGGTAAAGTGAGAGTGATCAGAGCGATCAGTGTTCCCACAATGTCTGCCAAACGCTGGGAATATGTATCGGAAGAATTGGCAGACGGGCTATTTAAATTCATACAAAGTTGCAATTAATCAGAATCACGAGTAAGTTGACTCCCTGGAAAAGAGCGTCTACACTATTCTAACTGTTTTTTTACTATAAACCGTAATGTCAGGGATAACTGACATTTTTGATCCTTCAGAAATTCCGTAGGGGCGCAGGGTCTGCGCCCAGAAATTGATGTGTTCTGTCCTGCGCCCCTAAATTGGTAATTAAACCAAAACTATGCAGCTACTTTTTGTTGTGTAGTTGATTCTTCAGATTGTGGTGACTCTTGTTTTTCTTGATTTCCTTGTTCTGAATCACTGCTGGGTTGAACTATTTGGAGGTGAATATTATTCACTTGATTAATAAATAGTTCTATTGCCTGACTGACTCTTTGTTGTTGTTTACCTTCTTCGGAAATATCATAACAACGATAGGCTGGGCTAATTCCCAAAATAAACTTTTCCTGTTCAGCTTCTAATAATTCAACGGCTTTGTTAGCAGCCATCCAATTTTTTTCAAAAGGAAATGAGGTAACAATACTGGCAACAATGGAAGCAACTGCTGGGCAAATAACAGGCAGCCATTTTAACCAGCTTTGTCCTGCTTCTAATTTGTCCACCAACACTAAAATTGGGGTTACACCTGACAAAATAACGGTAGAAATTTGCAAAACATAGTAAAGAGTTCTGGCAAGATTTCGAGAACTTTTATAATCGTCAATCAATTCTTGAGAATATTCTAAGGCTTTAGCTCGTGCCGGCAAAACTGTATTATAGTCCAATGTAGTACCATTGCTTAATAGAGATGTATAGAGTTCAGCTTTTTTGGAAAGCTCAGTTTTTTGTGATTCCTTTTTAGCATTATCTACCGATTGTCTATTGAAAAGAAATAAACCAATAGAAACAGTTAAAGCAACGGAGGCAGCAGTTACATATTGTGGATTACTAGAATCAACATAAATAATGAAGCCTGATGTGATCGCAACTGCGGCTAACAAGTAATCAATCAACTTGAAAAAAAACAACATATTTTTGCCTGGTGTAGTTATTGAGATAATGTTGAATTCGTGACTGAGAAAAGTTGTTGCAAAATGGTACTTTTACAAACAATAATGTATATTACACGAAAGTAACAATATTGACAAGTTGTGCTAACTGTCAATAGTCTAAATTTTAGAATGAAATAGCCCCGCGCTTATTAAGCTGTTGTGCATTTAATTTGTATAAATGAGACAGGCAAGATGCCTGTGCCACAAGAGTTTAGAAATTTATGATTATACAATTTAGCCGCCTAACAGTTTATTCCTAAATGATCTCAGTTTTTACTCTCAAATTCTTCTGTTTGGTTATTCATATTTTTGGGTATTTTTGTTTAATTCAAAATTATTCTCTCATTTTTGATCCTGAATTTATTGTCAATACCTTATTAATTGCAATTTGTTGGCAATTTTTATGTTACTGTCTATATTTATTACTGGGCTAATTATGTATTTGTATTTAAAATATTTCTGCTACCTATTACACTGATACCCGTAATACACAATGAAGTGCAGGATGTGGAATATAGAGTAGTGCGTCCATTAAAAAGCGGGTGGCGGGAATCGAACCCGCATTATTAGCTTGGAAGGCTAAAGTTTTACCACTAAACTACACCCGCGTACTGCCGATTTAACTAAGATAACATGGCTTTTATAAAATTGCAAGTAGTTATGGAGAATTTATGGGTTTAATTTGGAGGCGAATATATAAATTGCTTAAATCTGGTTTTGATCCGTCTTGATTATAAGCAGCTAGAAAAGTCTCTTGTGCAAATATCTGGTTAAGTGCTTGCTCATAAATATTTTTTTGGCTGCGGAGTGCGGCCGGTTCAATGGTTATGATTATCGCTTGTTGAAATTGTCCATTTTTATCAATTACTAAACTAGCCAGTATATTTGCTGGTTTGAGATCCTCGTCGCTAGAAAGTATACTGGTCTCTAATTCTTTTTCTGTACTTCCTTGATATTCAGCCAGTACATCGGGTAAAGCATCTGTTATGAGTTGTTTTTGTTGGATTAATTCACTAACTTCTTCTTTGGGTATAGGACTAATGGTAGCTATAGCACCCAATCCATTGGTGGTTGGGGACGGTTCTAGGTGAGGATTTGCGGAAGGTTCTGCTGTGGGGGTTGGGGAATCAGTGGGAATGTCTTGGGGAAGGAGAGTTCCTTCACCCAGTTTCAATTCTGGACGACGATTCCAGGGAAGTTCACTGTCTGGAATTCTTGGTGTTACTTCTGGTATTGGGTTTGTGGGATAGGATTGTTGTCTAACTGGTGGTTTTTCGGGTTCAGGTTTGTCAGCTTCAGGTTTTCTAACTTCTTTTTTTTCAATTTCAGGTTTGTCAACTTCAGTTTTTCTAACTTCTTTTTTTTCAATTTCAGGTTTTTTAGTTTTATCTTGTTCTGGTAAATTAATTTTAGAACTTATCGCACCATCATTTTGATTGGGTGTAATAGGTGCTGATTTTGGTGAACGTGAAGAAGATTGGGGTTTAATTGTGGATTTTGGTTCGGAAGCAATTTCAATAAAATCAATGGGAATCGAACTTTGGTTAGACTGGGGAAACCAAGCTTGAAATTCATTAGATGAACGCATTAACCAAAATCCTAACAAATGGAGAGAGACAGAACCAATACATACAACAGTCCATAACCAAGGTGGATCACCTGTATGATGATATCGTCTGAATGCTTGAGATGTAATGGAACTGTCATTTAAATGATTATTTGTCAACGTTGGCATTATGTTAATTCAAAGCTTGGATATTCTTAAACAAGGAGTTGGGGAAGTATAACTTTTGCAATCAGAATTTTATTTTCGTAAACCTCTAGAGGTACTATAACAATGCAGTAGAACCCCATAGATTTAATTGTCAAGGCACAGATTACCGTTAGGCAGTTAAGTTTTTATACAGGTTGATTACCTTTCCTGTTGATTGAGATGATAACATCAAATATAATCAACTTATCACTGGGCGATAAATCCCCTCTTACAGATGTTATCCCCGGCTGACAAGACATTGATACCTAAAACTTATTCAGCAAACCCTAAATAGCCTATCTTCTGATAATCTAAACAAGTGATCCACCAAGAGGCTTTTAACCTTATTCCTGCAATCAATCAAATTAATCCCTAATTAGCTTTGAAATTCTGGTTTTTTAACCCTACCCAACCCCAAGCAAGCCCAGAAATTGGTACTTTAACTGTTGGAAAACTCCAAGTTCGCGTAGCCACACCTGATGATTTAATCAGTATTGCCCAAATTGTGGCTGAAAGCTTTCATTCCCAAGAAGGTTTGTGGGGTTGGGCGTTCCCTTTGTTTCGCCTAAGTATTTATGAGGATCTCAGGCATCGGCTCAAGTCTCCCACACCTCATCATATTTGTTTAGTTGCGGTTGATACTGCCACTGAAGATCAGAAAATTATGGGAACTATAGAAATGAGTGTTAGGGGTCATGATTCTTGGGTTGGTGTAAATCCGGGTTTCCCTTATATATCTAATTTAGCTGTTGATCCAGATTGCCGTAGATTGGGTGTGGGTTCTAGTTTATTGATTCGCTGTGAGCAAATTTCTCAGGCATGGGGATTTCAAGACTTATATCTCCACGTTTTGGAACATAATCATCATGCCCGTCAGCTTTATTTTAAGTTGGCATATCGGGTACATAAGGTTGAATCTCCCTGGGATAGACTTTTCTTTAATCGCTCACGTCAGATATTACTGCATAAACGTATATAGGAGGAGTCAGGAGTCAGAGAGAGGGAAGGGGAAAGCCAATTTTTGTATGGGATTTCCCGCAAATTTTGGATTACATGGAAGTTCCTACTTTTAGAAGGGATAGGGGTGAGATTTGCCTTTTTTCTTGTTCTCTAGTTTATTTGGTATGGCTGATCTTTACAGAGACTTTAAATAAAGGTGACTCTGGATTGATTGAAATCTAGCACTAATCCCCTAGAATAGGATAATTAAAGTGACTAAAAGTGCGTGTTTATTCTTAAAATAAATTATACTATCTAGGGTAATATAGGGGATACCACATCAAACTATCACATTCAAAGCAGTGTTATTAACTAAATTATCATGCCAGATGGAAATGGGCAATTGAATGGCTCTAAGCTGCTCACACTAATTCATGGTGGCAAGATTCTCATGGTTAATAGTCGGAGAAGGAATGGGTTAATACTTTTTAAAGAATACCATGCGGAGTTTGCCGGACCTGGAGCAGCGATTGGTGGAAATCATGATAGTGATTGTCAAGGGATTTTGCCCATAGGCAATCTGTCTTTGCTGACTCCTGAATCCCATGAAGATCGTCAAAAAGCTTATTTGCTTAGGCGACAATGGATTCGCTTGATTAAACAAATTACAGAAGATCCAATTGCTAAGGAACGAGTACAAAAGATTCTTGATCAGTTTGAGGTATTTTTCCCATCTGAAATAGTGGCTTGTATCCCGGATGAGGCTTTCGCGATGTTAGTAGGTGTGTTAACACAAACTGTAACGACAGTTCGTCGCGTAGGTATTGATATCGGAAGCAATGAGTGGTAATTAGGGCTTGCTAATAGCGTAGCGTGGCGTTAGCCATATAACGGAGTTCGGAGTTCAGGAGAAAGAAAGAAGAAAGAAGAAAGAGGAAAATTCCTTCCCTGTCCCCTGTCACCTCCCCTCACAGATAAATCTTTCAGCAAGCCATAATTAGTTTCTACTCTTCCAATAATGCTTTTATTCGTTCTAGGGTGCGGGTGTTTTCTGCGGGTGTACCGATAGTGATTCTTAAGCCATTGGGTAAAAGTCTAATCAGAGTCCCTTGCTTTCTCAGCTTTTGGTTGAGATTTGTTAAAACGGTGGTTGATGATTGAGCGTCCTCGGTTTTAATCCGCAAGTAAATAAAGTTGGTGCTGCTGGGTGTAATTTCCAGGGTTGGGTGTGCGGATAAGGCTGTGATTATTTTGGTTCTTTCGCGGAGGGTTTGGGGGATTGACTCTAGCAAAAGTTGCCGATTTTCTAATGCCATGAGGGCGGCGGCGATGGAAAAACTGGGAAGATTATAAGGAAGACGAACTTTTTCTAAAATTGCGATCGCCTCTGGATGAGCGATACAATAACCTACACGCATGGCTGCGAGACGGAAGGCTTTAGAAAAGGTGCGTAATATAATCCAGTTAGGATGTTGTAATAATTCACTGGCTAAAGTCCTTTGACTAAATTCAAAGTAAGCTTCATCAATAACTACTAAAATTTCTTCTGGTAAACTTTTTAACCATTCCAATTCCGCTGCTGTTAAACAATTAGCGGTGGGGGAATTGGGGTGAACAACAAAAACGACGCGAATGGGAGGATTTTGTGGTTGGGAAATGGCAGATTTTGCGGCTGCTAAATCAGTTTCAAAGTTGCTATGGTTTCTGCCTACAGTAACTACGGGAATGCCTAAAGTCTGGGCTAAAATTCCATACATAGAAAAGGTAGGATTGGCGACTAATATAGAACCTTCTCCCCCTAAACAAGTGGCAATTAATAGGGATCTAATTAATTCATCTGAACCATTGCCGACGGAGATATTCGCAGCGGTGAAAGTTGAATTTGCCAGATTTGCTGATTCATTTACATATTGGGAAATGGCATTTTTGAGAGTTTCATGTCCACCATCGGGATAACGATTAGTTTCAATAAGGTGTTGATAAGTCCAAGCTAATTTTTCTTTGATTTCCGGTGGTAAATCTAAAGGACTTTCATTAGTATCT
>Ga0209668_10000140_pt1 | contig 30102 bp, 22 predicted proteins | sample FrelakmetPLP11PL_FD_187150 | JGI IMG/M metagenome (GOLD analysis project Ga0209668, IMG submission 187150) | Freshwater lake sediment microbial communities from the University of Notre Dame, USA, for methane emissions studies - PLP11 PL (SPAdes)... | ecosystem: Environmental > Aquatic >...
CCCGGCCGCGCGCGCCTGGTCGATCGCGCCCTGCATGCGCTCGTGGGCGAGCGGGTACTCCGCGCGCACGTAGAGGAAGCCCTTCGTGCATCCGGTGGCGAAGGCCGCAATGGTCATGCTCTCGACGATGGCAAAGGGATCGCCGCACATCAGCACGCGGTCCTTGAACGTGCCGGGCTCGGACTCGTCGGCGTTGCACACGAGGTAGTGCGGCGTCGCCGTCTGCCGGCGCACCGCATCCCACTTGCGGCCGGTGGGGAACGCGGCGCCGCCGCGGCCCACGAGGCCCGAGCGCGTCACCTCGTCGATCACGCCCTCGGGACCGAGCGTGAACGCGCGCGTGAGCGCCGCATAGCCGCCCGCGGCGCGGTAGGCGTCGAGGCTCGTGGGGTCGGCCACGCCGACGCGGGCGAGCAGCACGAGCGAGGGATCGCCCTTCTGCGGCAGCGCGATCGCGCCCGAGGCGTCGGCGGCGGGCACGCCGCCCTCGACCAGCAGGCGGATGCTCGCGGCGCTCACGCCCCCCTGCAGTGACTCGAGCGGCGTCGGGCCGGCTTCGACGACGAGCGCCGCGGGCCCGGCATCGCACAGGCCGAGGCAGGGCGAATGCATCCACGCCGGGCCGCGTTCGGCGAGCACGTCGTGGCCGGCGGGCGCGGCGTGCGGCAGCGCGGGGCCGAGCGTGCGCTCGAGCTGCTCGCAGATCGCCTTCGCGCCGAGCGCGCGGCACGGGCCGTCGTCGCACACGTGCACGACCCGCCGCGGGCGCGGCGAGGTGGCGAGCTGGGCGTAGAACGTGGCCACCGACCAGGCTTCGGCCGGCGGGATGCCCAGGCGCTCGCAGACGTGATTGAGCCCGCCTTCGCTGATCCACCCGACTCGCAGCTGCAGCGCCTGCAGGGCCGGCAGCAGCAGGTGACGGCGCTCGCGCTGGCTGCGTCCGCCCTGCGCCGTGAACCGGTCGCGTCCCTCGACGCGCGCGCCCCCGTCCCAGCTGGAGGCCGGCGCGCCGAGGAGTCGTTCGATCGCATCGCGTTCGTCGGCGGTCGGCGCGGCGTCCAGCAGGCGGATGTCCACGAGGCGGATCCTTCGGGTTAGGGGACGAGCGCCGATGCGCGTTCGACGCGCACGGCGCAGGCCTTGAACTCGGCGGTTCCCGACTTGGGGTCCGCGACATCGATGGTGAGCCAGTTCGTCGCCACTTCATCGGGGAAGTGCAGCGTCATGAACACCATGCCCGACCGCAGCGCCGGGTCGATGCGCGCCGGCACGTTGAGCTGCCCGCGCCGCGACGAGACGCGCACGATGTCGCCATCGGCCACGCCCAGGCGCGTCGCATCCTCGGGCGAGAGTTCGAGTCGCTCGCCGAGATGGAGCGGCGAATCGTAGCCGCTCGTCTGGACGCCCGTGTTGTAGGACTCGAGGCGCCGCCCGGTGGTGAGCAGCAGCGGGTATTCCGCATCGGGCATCTCGGTCGGACCCTCGTGCTCGGAGAAGATGAACGGGGCGGGCCTGCCGCCGCACGGCGTCTCCCACAGCCGCGCGTGCAGGAACGGCGTGCCCGGGTGCGACTCGTCCGGACACGGCCACTGGATGCCGCCCAGTTCCTCGAGGTGCGCGTAGCTCATGCCCCCGGCGAAGTCGGGCGCGACCGTGCGGAACTCGTTCCACACGCTCTCGGCGTCGATCGGACCGAGGTCCTTGCCCATGCGCCGCGCGATCTCGGCGACGATCCACAGCTCGTCCTTCGCCCCGGCGGGCGGCTCGACGGCCTTGCGCACGCGCTGCACGCGGCGCTCGCTGTTGGTGACCGTGCCCTCGCCCTCGCACCAGCTCGCGCTCGCGGGCAGCACGACGTCGGCCAGCTCGGCCGTCTTCGTCAGGAAGATCTCCTGCACGACGAGGTGGTCGAGTCCGCGCAGCACCTTCTCGACGTGGTGCGAGTCCGCATCGCTCTGCACCGGATTCTCGCCGATGATGAACATGCTGGTGAGCTCGCCGCGGTCCATCGCGCGCAGCATCTCGGTGAGGTTCCAGCCGTAGCGGGGCTGGATCGCCACATTCCAGTGGCGCTCGAAGCGCTCGCGCACCGCCGGGTCGAGGATGTCCTGGAAGCCCGGCAGCCGGTTGGGGATCGCACCCATGTCGCCGCCACCCTGCACGTTGTTCTGGCCGCGCAGCGGATTGCAGCCCGAGCCCCACTTGCCGATGTGGCCGGTGAGCAGGCACAGGTTGATGAGCGAGATCACGTTGTCCACCGCATTGTGGTGCTCGGTGATCCCCAGGGTCCAGCAGATCATCGCCTTGTCGGCCTTCGCGAAGGCGTGCGCCGCCTCGCGGATGACGTCGGAGGGCACGCCGGTGAGCGCCTCGCCGCGCTCCAGCGTGTACGGCTCGACCGCGGCGCGGAACGCCTCGTAGCCGGTCGTGCCGTTGGCGATGAACGCGTCGTGCGTCAGCCCGGCATGGATGATCTCGCGGGCCATCGTGTTGGCCAGCGCGATGTCCGAGCCCACGTTGAGGCCCAGCCACACGTCGGCCCACTGCGCGCTCTCCGTCCGCCGCGGGTCCATGACGTAGAGCCGCGTGCCGCGATGGACGCCCTTGAGCAGGTGATGGAACCAGATGGGGTGCGCGGCGCGCGCGTTGGAGCCCCAGAGGAAGACGACGTCCGTCTCCTCCACCTCGCGGTAGGAATTGGTCCCGCCGCCTGCACCGAAGACCGTCGCCAGACCGACGACGCTAGGAGCGTGTCAGGTTCGGTTGCAGCTATCGATGTTGTTCGTCCCGAACACCGTGCGCGCCAGCTTCTGGGCCAGGAAGTTCACCTCGTTGGTGGACTTCGAGCAGCTGAAGATGCCGAGCGCGTTCGGCCCCCGCGCCGCCAGGTTGCGGCGGAACCCCTCGGCCGCGCGATCGAGCGCCTCGTCCCACGTGGCGGGACGAAGGATGTCGTTGTCGCGGACGAGCGGCTGGGTCAGGCGGGCGTAGGGTCGGGGCGTGTGCTTGCGAGCCATGATGCCTCCCGAGGTCGAGTGGGTGGAGTCGCTCGACTATTGCGCAGGCTCGGGGGCAGGGGCAAGGGGGCGGTGGGGCGGGCGCCCCACCGCGGGCTCACGGTCGTGCAGTGTCTCAGTGGTACAGCGCCTTCAGGCCACCCCAGGACTTGGATTCCGCGGCCACGGGAACCTCATTCCCGAACAGGCGGAAGCCGAGGTTCCTTGCGCCGAACTCGCTCCAGGGACCCGAGGGGCTCCCGCCCGAGGCATGGGTCGACCCTGTGGGCGCGTAGGCCCACGCCCAGAGCGAGCCCGTGGAGTTCGCGATGGACATCCAGTAGGCCGTGCCACCGGCAAGCCCCAGCGGGGCAATCTCGACCGAGTAAAAGAAGAGCTCGGAACCCAGCGGAAACTGGCCGGTGGAGATTCGCGTCACCGGGCCGGCAAGCGACGCCGTGGCGAACGGGCCCGCGGCCGGAACCGGACCGCCCGCCGCGTAGAAGCGGATCGTGAAGCTGTCCGTCGGCAGCGGTCCGGGGATCAGGTAGGAGCCGTACCATTGAACGCCGGTCACGTTGCTGGCGGCCGCCAGCAAGAAGTTGTCGGCGGCGTAGGACCCGATCCCGGCATCCGAGGCGCGCCAGTTGAAATCCGGATCCAGGATGTTCGGAGCGCCGGTATCGAACAGGATGGGAATCGCCCCCTGGGATTCCGGCGGGAGCGATCCCGAAGCGGGATTCGCGTTCGCCGGCTGGACGTTCCATGCGAAGAGGGCCACGACAAGCGACGCGGTCAGCACGATCGATTTCATTTTGGATCCTCGGGGAATGGAGGTTACGCCGGTGTGAGGCACAGCCGTCGTGGGAGACGGCCAGCCAGTGTCCTTCGCGCGCCGGCTGAAGTCAAGCTCGGCCCCTGGCAAGGGTCGGCTCGCGGTCCACCACTCAGCCGGAGCACTCCGGACCTCCACCGAAGTCGCCAGGCAGCAGGGGCTTTGAGGCCCGGGATCCCGCCCGCTTCCGGCGCATGAACTCGCTCCCGAACGCACGCTCGGCCTCGAACTGGTTGTGCACCCGACAGCGCAGGCGCAGCCCGTCGACGGTCGCGGTCCCACCCCGCGCGAACGGGATGACGTGATCGAACTCGAGGCGGCGCCGCGTGTCGCAGCGGCGCCTCCCGGGCCCCGGACCCGTGAACGTGCAGCGACCGCCGTCGCGTTCCCAGACGGCCCGACGAACGCGCGCGGGGATGGTGCGTGCGCGGGGGGGAGGCCGATCTGCGCCAACGCGACGCATGGCCCGGACCGGGGCGGCACCCTTGCACTTCTCGAGGCGTTCGAGCAGGGCGTCGAGCGCGCGATCCAGCACGGCCGCAAGCTCTCCGGAAGGCACGGCGTGCGCGAGCAGCGCCTGCGCCCGGCGCAGCTTGGCGTGCGTCGCCTCATTGATGGGGACCTGGACGACGTAGCGAACGGGGGCCGGAGCAACCTCCGCCGGTGCAGGTTCGACCGGCTCCGGCGCGGGTGCCACCGGTGCGTCGATCGGGGAGGCAACCTGCGCCAGCGCAAGTTCGGCGTTCGTCTCGCGCGTCGCCTGCGTGCTCGCCGTCGCGGTCGGCGCGGCGACCACGGTCACGCGTTCTCGCAGCACGGACGCCGCTCCTGCCCCGAACCGCGCCGCAAGCCACGCCTCGAGCTCCGCCTTGCGCAGCCCGGACGCGGCGGCGACCAACTCGTCGACATTCTCGGCCGTGAGATGCGGCGCGAGCAGGCACACGGCCGTAAGGTGGAGTCGGCCCGCGGCCAAGTCCGCGAACAGGCGGGGGTACCGCCTTGCGGCGCGGGCGGCCTGGGTGCGCTTGTAGGTGGCGTCCTCGGAGAGCCGCAGCTCCCGGATGCAGTAGGCGAACATCGACGAGCACGCGGCCGCCACGTAGAGGCGGCGGTCGTCGACCTCGGCGAGCAGCTCCGCCGTGGTTGCGCGGTCGCGGGCCGCGAGGGTCGAGAGGTCGTGCAGAAGCGTCGCATCGTCGACGTGCGTCAGTCGGTACGCGGACATGGCGGACTCGCTTCGGGGGCGAGGTTCCGGAAGCCGGGCTGCGCTCGATGCTACGTCCGTACGATAGCGCGGCTCCGGGACGCGCTCGGGCACGGGCAGGGAGCGCATCCGCGATGCAGTCGAGAGCGCGAAGTCGCGCCGGCGGAAGACGCGCACTCCTGGACGATCCTCGGAGCGCTGGTTGCACACGCACGCCGGAGCTATTGCAGGTGAGTCGCGTGCGCCGCGAAAGTCGTCAATCAAGAAGTGCGAGCAAACCGAACAATTCGCGGCGATGCGCGTCCGCCCCCCGACGGCATCGGTGCTAGATTCAGAGGGATCCGCGTTCACCCTCGTCCGGAGAACCCTGCCATGAGGCTCGTCTCAGTCCTGCTGTTGCCCCTGCTTCTCGCCCCCGCCGCCTTCGCCAGCGATGCGGTCACGATTCGCAAGGAACGGGTGCAGTTCGCAGCCGGTGCCAGCTCGGCGATCATCAAGGGTCGCCTGAAGGGCGACGCCACCGTCGATTACGTCATCGGCGCCCGCGCCGGGCAGACGCTGGCCGTGACGTTGAAGCGAAGCAGCGGGCAGAACTACTTCAACGTCAATCCGCCCGGAATGGAGGTCTCGATGTTCGTCGGCTCGAGCGATAGCACGGGCACGGCGTTCAAGAGCCTGCTGCCGGCCGACGGGGACTACGTCGTGCGCCTCTATCTGATGCGTGCGGCGGCGCGCCGGGGCGAGTCGAGCGACTACACGCTGACCGTCGGGGTGAGCGGCACCGCGCTGGCGCCGCTTCCCGCCGCGCAGGATGCTCTCCTGCCGGGCACGCAGTTTCATGCCTCGGGACAGATCACGGGCGTGCCGTCCTTCGAGACGAAGCCGCGGGAGTGCGAGGCCTTCGTCACGCGACGCGGTGTCGACGGCACGGCCACGATCGAGATCCCGCTGCCGAACTCCCTCAAGCGCCGAATCCTGTTCGTCAAGGGCATGCCAGTCGCGTCGGACTCACCCGAGGCGCTGAAGTTCACGCGCCAGGGCGACGTCACCACGGTGAAGCTGGGAGCCGACGAGTGGTACGCGATCCCCGATGCCCTGGTCGTGGGTGGCTGACGCCATGACGAAGCGGGCACTCGTCCTTGCGCTCGCGCTCTGCGCGCTGCCGGCCGCAGCCTTGGCTGCGCCCGCCGACACGCTGACCGTTGTCACGCTCAACCTGTGGCACGACTCGCACGACTGGCCGAAGCGCCTGCCGCTGATCGTCGCCGAAATGCGCCGGATCCGGCCCGACGTGCTGTGCCTGCAGGAGGTGCTGCAGAATCCGCAGCTGCCGAACCAGGCCCGGACGCTCGCGGACAGCCTGGGTTGCAACCTGCGGTTCGCCTCGGTCGACGGGCCCGAGCGCCCGAAGCGCTACGGCAACGCGGTGCTGACCCCGCATCGCGTGCTGGCCGACGGCGAGCGCAATCTCGAGCCCGCCGACGACTACCGCGCGGTTGCGCACGTTCGCTTCGCGTGGCGCGGCCGGGAGATCGACGCCTACTCGACGCACCTCCATCACACGCCTGAGGGCGGCTCGATCCGCGCGACGCAGATTCGCCATCTGCTTGCGTACGTGGACTCGACCCGCGGCGCCGGGCCGCTCGTGCTCGCCGGCGACTTCAATGCCGAGCTGGGAACATCCGAGATGCACCTCATGACGGCCCGATACATCGATGCGTTCCGGGAGGTGCACCCGAAGGCGACGCGCGCGGAGGCGGCGACGTTCAACGCCCGCTTCGGCGTCGATCCGGGCGCGATCGACCACGTCTTCGTCGCGAAGGACGGGGCGCGGCGACTGCAGCCGGTCGCCTGCGACGTGATCTTCACCACGGTCGGCCCCGACAGCGTATGGGCGTCGGATCACTACGGGGTGGTGGCGAGGTTGCGCACGCCATGATCACGATCCGTGCAGCGACCGCGTCCGACCAGGAAGTCCTCGGCCGCCTCGGCGGCGCGCTCATGCGCCAGCATCATGCTGTCGATCCCCGGCGCTTCCTCCAGGTCGAGCACCCCGAGGCCGGATACGGGCAGTTCCTCGTCTCCCAGCTCGCGGATCCGGACAGCCTCGTGCTTGTGGCGGAGCACTCGGGCGCGGTCGTCGGGTATGTCTTCGCAACCGTCGAGCCGACCAACTGGATGGAGCTCCGCGGGCCCTGCGGGGTCGTGCAGGATCTCTTCGTGGACGCATCCGCGCGCCGCCTCGGCGCCGGACGCGAACTCATGCGCGCGGCCATCGCCTGGATCCGGTCGAAGGGCCGGTCGCAGGTCGTGCTCAAGACCATGACCCAGAACGAGAATGCGCAGCGCCTGTTCGCCGCGCTCGGGTTCCGATCGACGATGCTCGAAATGACGCTGGACCAGGACATCGAGCAGACGGGCACACCCGGAAGGGAGACGACATGATGCAAACGCGCAAACTCGGCAAGAGCGGGCTGGAGGTTTCGGCCCTCGGGCTCGGTTGCATGGGGATGAGCCATGCCTATGGCGCCGCGGAAGAACGCGATGAGAGCGAGTCCATCGCCACCGTTCATCGGGCCATCGAACTCGGCGTGACGTTCCTCGACACGGCCGAGGCGTACGGGCCGTTCGCGAACGAGGAACTGCTGGCCCGCGCGCTCGCGGGCAAGCGGGACCAGGTCGTCCTGGCGACCAAGTTCGGCTTCAGATTCGACGAGCGCGGCGCGATCGCGGGCATGGACAGCCGGCCGGAGCACATCCGCGAGGCGGTGGAGGGCTCGCTGCGCCGGCTGCAGACCGATCACATCGACCTGCTCTACCAGCATCGCGTGGATCACACGGTGTCGATCGAGGACGTCGTCGGCACGATGGCGGCACTCGTGCGGGAGGGCAAGGTCCGCTTCCTCGGCCTCTCCGAGGCCGGCGAGAGCACGATCCGCCGCGCGCATGCCGTGCACCCGATCGCGGCGCTCCAGAGCGAGTATTCGCTGTGGGAGCGCAACCTCGAGCCGCGGATCATCCCGGCGCTGCGGGAGCTCGGCATCGGCCTCGTCCCGTTCGCGCCGCTCGGCCGCGGCTTCCTCACGGGAGCGGTGAAGCGCGCCGAGGAGTATCCGGAGGGCGATTTCCGCCGCAACGATCCGCGCTACCAGGGCGCGAACTTCGACGCCAACATGCGGGCCGCCGCGGCCGTGCGCGACGTGGCCGCGAGGAAGGGCGCGACGGCGGGGCAGATCGCGCTCGCCTGGCTGCTGCACAAGGGCCCCGACATCGTCCCGATCCCGGGGACGAAGCGGCGCAGCTACCTCGAGGAGAACGTGGGCGCCGTGGCGATCGTGCTCGATCCCGAGGAGATGGCCGTGCTCGACGCGGCGCTCCGCCCGGAGAACGTGTCCGGACCGCGCTACGGCGAGAAGGCGATGTCGCAAGTCGATCGCTGAGGACGGCGCGCCACGGAACCGTTCACCCGCCAAGGGATCCAAAAGGAGTACGGGAGCCATGGTGGCCGTTTGGCCATGCTAGGCTTGGTTTCTATCGCCCGACTCGGAGACCACGCGGGCGGAGTTTCCTGGAGGCACCACCATGAGATCGAAGCGTGTCCTGCTCGTCGCGTTGCTCGCGATCCTGGCGTGTTTGACTCCACGCCCATCCTTCGCCGTCGTCACCGTGTTCTTCAGCCCGGATCAGGTCGCCACGCCCGCGGGCACCGGAGTCACCACCGATACGATCAGTTGCGAGGGCTACCTGTTCGTCTACACGCGGGACAAGCTGTTCACCGGCGGCGGTTCTGAGCCCATCGGCAGAGCGGTCCGAATTCCGTGGCCCACCGGCCTCGAGGCGCAGTACGTCACGGCCGGCCCGAACCCCACCAAGGCCCAGATCACGGTCCGGCGGGTCGATGGTGGCGTCTTCGACCTGACCTCGTTCACCGCGAAGTTGTTGGCCAACGCGGGCGCCGGTCGCGCGATCGAAATCGTTCCGCTGCTGGGCGGCCAGGAGCCCCTGAACGATCCGCTCTATTTCGACGTCACCGGAAACTACGGGATGAATTTCTCCTACGACACCTCGCCGAACCCGCTGGGCAGCACGGCCGCGCTCGTCGGCTACGACATGTACAAGATCAGCCTGACTCTCGACTATGCCCTGATGGCCCTGACGCTCACGGACCCGTCCGAGCCCACCGCCGTCGAGCCGAAGCCGCAGCAGGGGGCGGGTGGCCTGTGGCTGGCGCCGAATCCTGCCGGCAGCCGGGTGCAGATCAGCCTGGGCGGCAACACGCCTGTCGCGGCGGGACGGCTCTTCGTCTTCTCCGCGCAGGGAGCCCGCGTTCGCTCGCTCGGACTCGACGCGTCCGGCCGCGCGACCTGGGACCTGTGTGACGACGGCGGTCGCCCGGTCGCCGCGGGCGTCTATTTCATCCGGACGGAGTCGGCGTCCCGATCCTCCGAGGGCCGGCGCCTTGTGGTCGTGAGATAACGACGCGGAGCCGATCGATCATCGGATGGTGGCCATTTCGATGACGAAGCGATACTTCACGTCGCTCCGCATCAGCCGATCGTAGGCCGTGTTGATCGACGAGATGGGAATCACCTCGACGTCCGCGGTGATCCCGTGCTTGCCGCAGAAGTCCAGCATCTCCTGGGTCTCCCGAATGCCGCCAATGAGCGACCCGGCCAAGCGTCGCCGGCCGAAGATGAGGTTCATCGCCTTGAGCGGCGCCGGCGTCTCGGGCGCGCCGACCAGGGTCATGGTCGCGTCCGGCTTGAGCAGGCCGAGATAGGCATTGAGGTCGTGCGGCGCCGACACGGTGTCGAGGATGAAGTCGAAGCTGCCCAGGTGCTTCTCCATCTCCGCTGCGTTCGTCGAGATCACCACCTCGCCGGCGCCCAGCCGTAGCGCATCCGTGATCTTGCCGGGAGAGGTCGTGAACACGACGACCCGTGCACCCATGGCGTGGGCCAGCTTCACGCCCATGTGCCCGAGGCCGCCCAGGCCGACAACGCCGACCTTCTGTCCGGCCTGCACCTTCCAGTGTCGCAGCGGTGAGTACGTCGTGATGCCCGCGCACAGCAGCGGCGCCACGCCGGCCGGGTCGAGTCCATCCGGGATGCGCAGCACGAAAGCCTCGTCGACGACCATGCTCTCGGAATAGCCGCCGAAGGTGACGCCGCCCAGGTGCGGATCGGGCGAGTTGTAGGTGAAGGTCGCGGGCGCCGCGCAGAACTGCTCCATGTCCTCGCGGCACGCGGCGCAGGTTCCACACGAGTCGACCATGCAGCCCACGCCGGCGAGATCGCCCGCCTTGAACTGGCGGACGTCGCGACCGACCTTCGTCACCCGGCCGACGATCTCGTGGCCGGGAGTGCAGGGATAGACCGTCGGCATCGTCTCGTGCCACTCGTCGCGGACCTGGTGCAGGTCCGAGTGGCAGACCCCGCAAAAGAGGACCTCCAGTTGCACATCGGTCGGTCCCGGCTCGCGGCGCAGGATGGTGGCCGGCGCGAGGGGGGACTTCGCTCCAGGGGCGGCATAGGCCCGGGCCTCGTGGGTCCCGGTCGTCGGCGTGGTCTCGGTGGCGGTCGTCGGCAGCGTCGTGTCGTTCATGGGTGGGCTCCTCCTGTCTGCGTCCACAGTAGGCCTCGGCAGGCGCCGGTGCACCCGCGGATGCGCGTCCATCGAGTCGCAGAACGCGCCACGAGAGGCAAGGACGGCCGGCGGCGCGCCCCCCAATCGCTGCTTTCCCTTGGCGTTGGGCGTCCGCCACAGGTACACTCGTCGACCAACCGCTCTGCTGGACCCGCGCCTCGCGCAAGTTCGTCGTGCTACGGCAAGTCGGCGCGGACGGCTGTTCGATCGCCTTCACGGGATCGCAACCTGGCTGTAACGAGCGTGCAGGACACTGGGTATTGACGGGCGCGGCGGCGACATTCGAGCATCGATTGTACTCCGCACGTCGCCGCGACCCGTCGCTTGGAATTGAAACGGCCCCCGGGCAATCGTCCGGGGGCCGTTCGAGTCCTATATGGGGAGCCATATGTGGCCGTGTACGAACCGGACTCCCTCCGGGGTCCGGTGGATAGAGCAGCAGCTTCCGAATCGGGTCGGGCCGAAATCATGACAATCGGAGCCGAGCAAGCCAACGGACGTCGCGAGAAGGCAATGGGAAACGCCTCAACGGGTTCGTGACCGTGAGGCGCGTCTTGTCCATGGCCCACAGTGGACTGCGTTGGACGTGAATGGACGGCGAGAACCTGGTCGACCGTAGCCAGATGGCACCCCTCAGGTCTATAGACGCTCGGACGTCGGGCTGAGTAATTGGAGCTGAATGCCACCAATGGCCCATAGTCGGCACGAGTGCTCCAAGTGTACTCTGATCGACCTGGCGTAGACGTGGTGCCACCAGCGGGCGACTATCGACCGAGGATTGTGAGTGCCATGAAATCTGCGCGGGCCGCGAGCCAATGCTTTGGCGAAGGGGGGCAAGCATCATGGAAGAGTTTCGCTTCGGCAAGACCTACTGCAAGTGGGCCATTATGGGGTGTTATAGATTTACTATGATAATTGCGTTGGCTCTAGGACTTAATCTATGGGTAGTGTTGAGCAGTTCTGGAAATGCGCAGTTTAAACCGTGGTTTGCACTGTGGCTAGTGGGAATCGCTATGCTTGTATTTCATGAGTTCAGGCAGGCATCCGCAGTGAAGAAGTTGCTGGCTGGAGTCGCTAGGGTGGACGACGATGGCATCGAGTTCGGAGGCAAGCGAGTGCTCTGGCGGGACATGCGTGATGTTGAAGTAACCCGCGAGGGGCCCTTGAACTATGAACCTGGGCTTAATGTGCGCGGAGCAAATGGCGACACGGTTAGCATCCCGCGTGCAATCGCCGGGTTTGCCCGTATCGCAGAAGTAGTCAGATCGCAGGCTTCAAAGGATGTGGTGGTTTCAGAGTAGAGGGGGCGCCATCTAGAGGGTCCCACGGCGTGGGCTGGCCCAAGGAGGGCGGCTCTGCGTCCACTGCAATGGTTGGTCGATCTGATTGTTCTATTGCCCCGGACTCGTGTGCAACGGATCTGCGGATGCGATTCTCAGGGAGCGCCGTGTATCAGCTTTTCAAGCGAGGGAGCGTCATGGCAACCAGCGTTCAAATGGGGACCAATGAGTGAGCCGTGGCCCTACAATCTTCCGATCTTCCGCCGAGCTCACCGAGCCAGCTCGCCCGACGGAAGCGCAGTGGCCGAGATTGAAAATGCCTACGAAGTGTCGATGAGCAATCCAACGTGTGGCATGCTCACGCTGTCGACGGGTCTGCAAGTCGATCGATGCAATCCGAGCTTCATCTGGTCAGAGGACTCACGCTACTTAGCAGTGCCTCGATACTACTCTCAGCTCGGGCTGTTCCGGCGGCAGCGCATGGTCGTCATCGACACGCTTGAGCGGCGCATGCTCGCCTCCCCTGAGACGGCTGTCTACTATCAGCCCGAGTCTTTCGCGGCCGGCGTCCTTGTCGCGACCAAGGAGCCATTTCGTGCGGCCAAGCGTGTAGCCTGGGAGATTCCGGAAAGATTGGCGGCATTCAAGACGATCGACGTGGTGTGGAAGCAGGCCGCCCAACAGCAGGTTGCAGCGGACGGCGCTTCGCGCCGCCGCTGAATCGGGACGTTGGGCGACGATGTCCGAGGACGATGCAACTTCTTGCCGCGCAGCTCGTGGCTGAAGTCGAGTGAAGCTGGAACTGCACGATCTCCGTGGCCGCTGCGTCGTGCGGACGAGGGCGGCCTCCGGGATCTTCCTTGATCGCTGGACGGAATGCGGTCTATCGTGACAGCACCGCGAAGCAGTTCCTCCTCACCTCCTCGGCCCACGCCTCGCTTCGCGTTTCACTCACAGCTTCGGCGGAATCACGTGGGCGAATCCGTCCAGCCCGAGTGCCGGCTCTCAGGTACGAGCCGGCACCACGCCGTGGGGGCGCCAATCAAAGCTCCGATCCCGACCGATCAGGCCGAGGCGACGCGATTCGATGAGCCGCTGGCCGTTCCGCGCTCGCCGATGGTCGGGAGCGTCCGGAGGGCCATTGTGGCCCTGTCGCTTTGGTCGTGTATCGCCTGGCTCGCGGTTGGTCTGTATCGCGATCCGCGACGTGCGGTGCAGGCGCTCCGCATGCTGCGCGAGGCGCGCGGACCCACACCCGGCTGGAGAGCCCAGAAACTGGCATTCGCCTCCGGACGGTACTTCTGGGACTTCTATGCCCCCGGATGGCCGTCGGTGGCGTTCGACCGATATATCGAGCGGGAGCTGGACCGTCTGATTCCCATTCTGGGACGCCCGCCCGCGCTTCAAAGCGTCATCCTCGCGATCACGCGGCGCTGCGCCCTGCAGTGCGAGCATTGCTGCGAAGGGGACGTGCTCAACCGCCACGAAACGCTCTCGCCGCGCGACCTGGGCGAGATCGCACGCCGCGTGCAGCGGCGTGGTGTCGCGCAGTTGTTCCTGAGTGGTGGCGAGCCGATTCATCGCCTCGACGCCGTGCTCGCGCTCACGGCCTCCGTCTCGGCCGAGACCGATGTCTGGATCATCTCGTCGGGGCAGGGGCTCTCCGCGGAGCGGGCGGAGCGGCTCCGTGGTGCCGGCCTGACCGGTGTCGCGCTGAGCCTGGACCACTGGGACGCAGCCACGCACGACGCGTTTCGAGGGCGGCGCGGGGTGTTCGACGCGGTCGAGGACGCCGCGACGAACGCCCGCCGCGCCGGGCTGCTCGTCGCGCTCTCGCTCTGTCCAACGCGGGCGTTCGTCAGCTCCGATTCCCTTTGGCGATACGGGCGGGTAGCTCGACGGTTGGGAGCGAGCTTCATTCAGATTCTGGAGCCCAGGTCCGTGGGGCGCTATGCGGGACAGAGTGTCGCGCTCGAACCCGAGCAGCAGCGCGAATTGGAGCGATTCACTCTTCGATTGAATCTGGATCCGGCCGAGCGCGATCTCCCGGCGGTCGCCTACCTGGATTCGTTCGCACGCGCCCATGGCTGCCCCGGCGCCGGAGACCGGTACGTCTACATCGATACCGCGGGAGACCTGCACCCCTGCCCATTCTGCCGACGTCCCGGCGTGCGAGTACTCGACCATGATATCGACGAGGCGATCGGGATACTTCAGACCACCGGCTGTCCCGCACGGACCCGTCGCATGGCCTCCAGGGCGGAAAGCAGCGTACCCGTCCAGATACTGCAATGAGCTGAGGAGCGTGCCGCGATCACCGCGGCACCGGGAGGAGTCTCGATGAAGGCGATCAAGCGGTCTGCCCTGCTGACGAGTCTGGCTGGTGCCGTGATGATGGTGGGCTGCGGGGCTCCGCAGGGGCCGCAGGCGGTCAGAATTGAAGGCCACGAGGTTTGGCAGTGGTCTCCGCTGCCGGCCGTGAAAACGCCGCCCCGTGTGGGTGACGATCCCCGGGGCCTGTTTCTGAATGACGAGGATCTTCTCAGCGGGGATGGCGACGCGACATGTCTTCTATACCGATCGAGCGACGGGGGCGTGCTGCACCTGACGACCAACCAGTGGAGCATGAGTCTGTCGGGGAGGGTCGTCAGTGTGGCGCTCGATTCGTCCTCAGCGCAGCAGTGGTTGGCGGGTGCATCGGAGCGCGATCTCGAGGAGCTCCGCACGGTGGCCGTCTCCGAGAGCCTTGATGAAGCGCAAATTCCAGCGCTCGAGCGCCTGGCGGCCGTCAACCCGAACGTGGGGCTCCTCATCGGCTCGCAAGCAAGCCTGGCCCAGATTCTCCCGCACTTTCATCCGCGGTGGATCCTCCTCCTGGAGGGCAGCCCTGACGCACGCCTCGCCGCTTCAAGCATGCAGCAAGTGGAGACACTAATCATGTCGGTCGGAGACTCCGGGAGCTTCGATGTCCTTCCCAGGCTTCCTCGCCTTCGGCGACTCGCCCTTGTTGGCTGGAATCCCGAGACGGCCGGCGAACTACCGGTGGGTATCACCGAACTGAGATCGCTGGCGCTGTGGTCCGCAAAGGGAATGACCGACCTCTCGGCCCTGCGGGCCGCGCCCGCCGGGCTCGAGGAATTGCAGTTGACCCGGATGGATGAGCCGCTTGACCTGACCCATCTCGCAGACTTCCCGGAGCTGAGAAAGCTGGTGCTCACCGGATCCAGGGCCTCGAGTGATCTGTCCAGCCTTGTCGGCATGAAGAAACTGCGGTGGCTCGGCCTGCCGAAGAACATCACCCAGCAGCAATTTGCGGCGCTGCTCACGGCCCATCCCGATCTCGAGACTCTCGAACTCATCGAGCCCGACAACCTGATCGATCTTTCCCCCTTGCGGAGCCTGAGGAACCTCGAGGGGCTGACTTTGCTTGGTGAATTCGAGCACCTCGACGTGATGAACGGACTCAAGTCGTTGCGTTTCGTGGGACTATCTGCCGATTCGGACAGCCAACGGGTATTGCTGCGGAAAGCCCTGCCCGATGCGCTCGTCGTACCGCTTGAACCGTACCACTTCTGCCTCGGATCGGGCTGGATGCTGCTTGTCATTCCGGCGACTCTGGGCTTTCTGATCGTCGGCGAGCGGGTGCGGAAGCGCAGATCCGCAGGCGTGCGTGCGGACTGAAGCGGAGTCACTCGAGCGACGGTTGGGGCTGACGGTCGAGCCCCTCCTGGCCGCGGGTGGACTCGTTGTGTTCGGGCTGGTCTCGCACCGCGGCCTGCCGTGGGCCGCACTCGGCGCGAGCGCCGTCCTCGTGGCCGCCGCCGCGATCGCACGCTCGCTTCGGCGAGCCGTGCGCCCGGCGGCATTGCTGGGGCTGGGCCGCGTAACAGCTCGGACCGCGTCATGGTCCATCCCTGGCATGCTGCTTGGCACTGGCGCGGCTTTCCTCCATCGCCAGGGAATGGGGATCTCGATCTGGCCCGTCGCCGGCGCCGGAGCCTTCGCGCTGGTGGCCTGCATGATCGGGGCGACCGAAGAGGTCGTGTATCGGGGATGGCTCCAGGGAACACTGCGGCCATTTGGCTGGCATGCTGCCGTCGCTTGTTCGGCCGTGGCGCACGCAGCCTACAAGACCGCGTTGTTCGCCTGGCTGCCAGGATCCGAGATCATGGACCTCGCTGCGATCGCACTCTGGACCACAGTCGGGGGAGTCGTGTTGGGCATGCTCCGAGAGATCTCGGACAGCTTGCTCCCGGCAATCCTGGCGCACGTGGCCTTCGATTTCATGGTGTATGGCACCCTGAACCATGCTCCCTGGTGGGTGTGGTCGTAAGCTCTCTGCGCCGGATCCCTGAACCGCACCGGGTTTCCAAGAGGCTCCATTCCTCGAGAAGATGGCTGGCGTCGGCGGATCTTGCGAAGGCGGAACTCGACCGTCGCGGGAAGTCATCGTGGCGTTCATCGACAGGGGACTCGGAGTGACATGAGCAGGAAGACCATGGGGATCGGAGCCGCTGTCCTGGTTGTGGCCGCTGCCGCCGTGTTTCTTTCTTCCCGGATGACGGCGGAGAAGACCGAACTCCCCCTCGCACTCGGCACACTCCGACTCGAACAGACATTTACGGGGAGCGAAGCCAGCGCGATCGTCAACCGATTGCACGGGAAGGGCGTCACGCCGAAGTTCAATGCCATCGGCATGTACAGGGGCGCCTCGGCCACGGCAACGCTGTACCTGTCCATCTACGACGAACAACGAGACGCGGCGGGGGTCCGGGACGACATGGTCCGCGGCATCCAGAGCGGGCGCACTCCCTTCTCGGGCCTCGAACGAAGGACGTTCGAAGGGCGCGAGCTCTCGTCCTGCATCGGGCAAGGTCAGGCGCACTACTTCTTCGCGGTGGGGTCCTCGTTGTACTGGCTTGCCGTCGACTTCCCGGTTGCGGCGCCCACCCTCAAAGCCCTGCTGACTTCACGGAAGGCCGCTCCCGGCGGGGGCGCGTGAGCCGCCGCCAAGTCATGCTCGGGCAGCTTGGGCTCGCCCTCACGGAAGCCGCGATGATCAAAGGCTACGGTGCCGGGCGGGTGCCCGGACAACGGAGGCTGGCGATGCACCTGACCCTTCCCCAGACCGGAGGCCACATGTCCACACGGCCTGGCGCCGCGCGCGCAATGAGTGCGCTCGCGCTCATCCTGCTGCTCTTCCTTGCCGGCGCGGCGCACGCGGCGCCGGCGAAGGAGGGCGTCCTTCGCCACCGCGGCGAGGCGCGCGCGTGGGCGCTGCTCGAGAAGGCCGCCGCGTGGGGCGACTCGCTGTGCAGGCCGAACGCGTGCTACTGGCTCGAGTACCACACCGCGCTGCCCTGCGCACCGCCGGGCGAGGGCTTGCGTGGTTTGCAGGTACGCATCGCGATGGCGGGCGATGGTCGCATGAGCTGGGAGTTCCGCATGAATCCCGGGCCGGCGGGTGCGCGCATGCGCTACGACGGCCGTCGCTACGTCGAGCACAGCCTCTCGGGCGACACCTGGCTCGTGGTCGAGGGCCCGATGTCGGCGGTGAAGACGAGTCTCGCGGGCGAGGCGGGAGGCTTCATGGCGAACATGGCGCTGGGGCTCGAGGTCAGCGGGGAGGTGCACTACGACACCACGCGGGCGGCCCGCTGCATCGGGCCCGACAGCCTCATCGTGGACGGGCGGATACGCCGCTGCGAGCGCGTGCGGATCGATTCCGACCCGCGCTGGAAGCCGGCGCACGCGGATGACTTCTGGATCGATCGCGAGTCCGGCTGCGTGTGGCTGCGCGCGTCGGTGGACTCCGCCGGCCAGGTGAACACTCGCGAACCGCAGGCCCGCTACCTGTTCGTGCGCACGGCCGTGGCGCCCCCCGAGAGCCTCTTCGACACAACCGTACCCGCGGGCGCGCGCATCGTCACCGACCTGGAGTCCACGCGCCCGCAGCCACTGGGGGATCCCGCGCTGGTGCCGAAGATCGCGGCGGACAGCACGGTCACGTTCCGATGGAAGGGCGAGGCCCACAGCGTGGCGCTGGTGGGGTCGTTCAACTGCTGGGACCCGCGCGCCGATCCCATGGTGCGGGGCACGGACGGAACGTGGAGCGGAACGCACGCCGTGGACGTGCATCTATTGAACGACTACCTGTTCCTGGTGGACGGTACGCGCTGGGTCATGGACCCGCTCAATCCCGGCTGCCGCGGCGACGGCTTCGGCGGCTGGGTATCCTGCATCTCTCCTCCGCTCCCTGGGGCCACGCACTGACAGGAGGACAGGCTGTGGAGTTGCATCGCGTACTCGGGGCCTGCGGTGGGTGGAGGATTGGTGGTACCCTTGAGTGCATGACAAGCCTGCGTTCGTTCTTCCTGCTCATCGCCCTCGCCGCCGCTGTCACCTTGAGTCCGGCCCCTGCCCAGGCGCAGTACTCGCTGGTCTGGCAGGATGAGTTCGATGGCACCTCGGTGGATCCCGCCCGGTGGGAGTTCCAGGTTGGAACCGGATGCCCGTCCCTGTGCGGATGGGGCAACAACGAGCTCCAGTACTACCGGGCCGAGAACGCGACCGTGGCGGGCGGCCTGCTCACGATCACCGCGAGGCAGCAGTCCTTCGGCGGCAAGGCCTACACGTCGGCGAGGCTGCGCAGCAAGGGACTCGCCGATTTCACCTACGGCAAGATCGAGATGCGGGCAAAGCTCCCGATCGGCCGCGGCCTGTGGCCGGCATTCTGGATGCTGCCGACCAACAGCCCCTACGGCAACTGGCCCGTGAGCGGCGAGATCGACATCATGGAGTACCTGGGCCAGCAACCGAGCCAGGTGTTCGGCACGCTCCACTACGGCAACCCGAACCAGATCTACTCCAGTTCGTCCACGTCGCTGCCCTCGGGCACGTTCAACGACGACTTCCACACGTTCGGGATCGAGTGGGAGCCGAACCGGATCCGCTGGCTGTTGGACGACGTCCAGTTCGCGTGCAAGAGCAACTGGATCTCTTCGGCCGCGGGCTACCCGGCACCGTTCGACCAGCCGTTCCACATGCTGCTCAATCTGGCGGTGGGCGGGAACCTCCCCGGAGCTCCCGACGGCAGCACGGTCTTCCCGCAGGAGTACGTGATCGACTGGGTGCGCGTGTGGCAGAAGCCGGTGGACAGCTCCAGCATCCTGTTCGACGGCATGGATCACGCGAATCCGTTCGGCAACGGCTGGTTCGTCTTCAACGGCGGCGGCGGTGGCAGCATCGCCGCGAACGCCGACCTGCCCCCGCAGGACGGGTGCGGCTCGTCGCTCGAAGTCGGCTACGGCGGACCTTCTGGTTACATCGGCGGCTTCGGGCGCACGTTCCCGATCGACCTGAGTGGCAAGACCAACTTCGAGTTCTGGATCAAGCCCGATGCGGCCCAGTCGTACACGCTCGAGATCAACCTGCAGGAAGACGACAACGGCGACAACAGCACGGACGAGGAGTTCCAGTACAACTTCGTGGTGAGCTCGACCGGTCCCGGCGCGATCGCCGGAGGCGGCTGGCAAAAGGTCTCGATTCCGCTGGCGAGCTTCGTCGACGACAACAACGTGTTCCCCGGTGGCAACGGCGTGCTGGACCCGATTCCCACGTTGAAGGGCGGCAACGGCCAGCTGATCAGCATCGTGATGGCGATCATCAGCCAGGGCGGCGGGAACCAGACCTTTCGGACTGACTTCTGGAATTTCCGCAACGCTTCGGTCGTCTCGGTGCCCGATGACGCGGAGGTGCCGCGCCTGCTTGGCGCCGCCGCGCCCAATCCCTTCAGCGCGAGCACGACCCTGCGCTTCACCCTCATGCACGATGAAGACTATGCGGTCACGATTCACGATCTGGCCGGCCGGCGGATTCGGAATCTGGCGGCAGGGCGCGGGACGGTGGGCGAACGGACCGTCAGCTGGGACGGGCGCACGGATACGGGCTTGCGCGCCGCTCCCGGCGTCTACATGGTCCGACTCCGGCGCGGCAGCGGCGTCGAAGTGCGAAAGATCGTCCTGCAGCGTTGATGATGTGTTTCCCGTCCTCGCTTGAAGGACCGATCCTGGACCGTCATCTCACCATGGGAGAGAGTCATGACCGCCAGCAACGCCGTGATCAGAGCGACCAACCTGGGCTGCTCGATCACCTGCAAGGATCTCGAGGCGTCGATCCGTTTCTATCGCGACGCCATCGGCTTTGCGGTGGCCGAGACGTATGAGCATGAAGGGAAGGTCGCCGCCGCCGTTGTCGCCGCGGGTGACTGCCGCATCGTTCTCAACCAGGACGACGGCCAGCTGGGTTGGGACCGGATCAAGGGACAGGGTTTCTACCTGCAGATCAACGTGGCAGGCGCTGCGGATGTCGATGCAGCGGCTGCGCGGATCAAGGCGGCGGGTGGGACGCTCCTGAGTGAACCGGCGGACCGTGAGTGGGGTGTCCGGATGTTCCAGTTCAAGGATCTCGATGGCTTCAAGCTCGGCGTGTCCACGCCGCTCGCGGGATGACAAGACGAGATCCCTGAGGTAGAAGCGGCCCCGGAGGCCCTCACAGGCCAACCGGGGCCGCTTGCCCAACTTGAAGCAATGTCGCAGGTGGCCCACTCGTGGCTCCGTCGCCCGGACGGATCGAGCAGCGGTTTCCCAGGGCTGCACGGGCAAAATGAGCCCGACCACCGAAGTCGTTGTCGCGCAAAGCCCCGCTTGCGGTTGCCGCCGCGAGCGGGGCATCGTCTTGTGGCCAGGAGCGGCAGATTCTTCTTCGCCGGGAACGCTACTTCAACAGCACCAACTTCCCGACCTGAGCCACCCCCGCCGCCTGGAAGCGCAGGAAGTAGATGCCGCCGGCCAGCAGATGCCCGTCGCCATCGCAACCATCCCAGGCGACCGTGTGCGTGCCGGCAGGCCGGCGCCCCTCGGCCAGGACGCGGACCTGCCTGCCGCCCGCGTCGAAAACGGCCAGCCGGACCGGCCCGTCGGCGGGCATCACATACTCGATCGTAGTCCGCGGGTTGAACGGATTCGGGTAGCTCCGAGCGGGGCCGAGGGCGCGGGGTGCGGCACCGTCCGGGATGCCGGTAGTCGCCACGAACTCCACGTCGATGTGGTTCAGACTGAACAGCCAGCCCGTCTTGTCCGTGTCGGAGTCGAAGTCGAACCGCAGGATGTGCGTGCCGGCCGCCAGCGGCACTCGCTCGACGCGCTTCGGCGACCAGAACTGCCAGCCGCCGGTGGACGTCACCGGCCGCTTCCCGCTCACGTCCACATTGTCGACCGACAGGGTGAAGTTGCCGAAGCCCGGGACCGTCGCCACGTAGGGGATGAAGTCGTAGTACCCCGCCTGGGCCACCGAGAACGTGTACTCGAGCCACTCGCCCGCGACGATCCAGTACACGTCGTAGCCCCCGCCCGCGGCCCCCTCGAGATCGACACCCTCGGTAGGCCGGTAGACGAGGCCAATGTTGTTGGCGTTCACGTCGTGGTAGGCGCGGCCCTCGCCGCCCAGGTCGTAGTTCTCGGCCTCGATCCTTCCAGGCACCGACGCCGGCGTGCCGGAGTAGGGGGTGCCGCTCGGCAGCACGGTCACCAGGACGCTGTCCCGCGCGGCGAGGGCGAGGGAGTTGGTGACTGTCAGGTGGACCCAGTGCTCGCCGACGGTGCTGAAGGCGACGGTCGTGTCTGCAGCGGTGCTCGTTCCCACGCCCGCGAAGGACCAGGCAAAGGTGAGGGGTCGCCCATTCGGGTCGAAACTCTGGCTGCCCGTGAACTGGATCGTGAGTGGCGACTTGCCCGACGTCTTGTTCGTGAGCAGCAGCACGACGGGCGCCTCCGGATTGACGGGCGAGGTGCTGTGCGATGCCGTCCGGCGCGGGCCCACGGTGAACGAGAAGCCGTCCGTGAACGTGACCAGCCGATCGGTCGGGTCGGCATTGTGGGCGACGTAGGTCAGGTAGCCGGCCGCGTCGCGAAAGACGGCGTAGGTGGGGATGTCGGCGAGGATCGTCGTTTCCACGCGGCCCATCTTCTTCAGGTTGAACAGCCAGTGCAGGGTGTGGGCCCGCGATTCCCCGTCGAACGGCTCGTAGCCGCTGTTGGCGAAGTAGTGGGACAGCGCGAGGTTCGGGTCCGCGAGGGCGAGGTACTCCCACAGGAGGTCCTGCCAGATGATCGGCTGCCCACCGCGCTCGGCCACGATCTCGGCGTAGTTGGCCAGGACATGGTCGGGATGGTGGCCGAGGTACAGCGAGCCGCCGCTGACGGGCAGGATATTGATGCCGTGGATGAACTCCGGGTTGGCCCCGAACCAGGTCGAGTGGACGCCCTTGCCACCCCAGACCATGCCGATGGCGATGTGCGGGTAGGCCGCCGGGAAGACCGCGTTGTCCACGTCGAACCAGTACTGCTCGACGGCAGTCTTCTCGGTGGCGTGCAGGTAGACGCCCAGGTCGCGGATGTCCGTCTGCCCGGTCGCCTCGCCCCACAGGATGGCGGCGGAGGCGAAGTTCATGGACTCCGAGCTCGACTCCTGATTGTTGCCGTCGCCGAAATCGCCGTGCCCCGCAGCCCAGGAATGCCCGGCATAGGCGTCGTGGGAACGCAGGAACGGGAACCGCGTGTCGGTGCGTTCCCAGTTGTTGCCGTCGCGGATCAGCAGGTTGACCATGCCGCCCCAGTGGTCCGGCGAGGCCCAGATGCTGTCGTACTGCGCCACCGTGGCCGCGCCCAGGATCGCGTAGGCCGAATGGAAGTGGTGATCGTTGATCTGGTTGTCCGCTCCGTAGCCCGATGGGTAGCCGGTCAGCACGTCCCACGTGTCGTTGTAGACGTACTGCTGCGCGCCGCCGACGGTGAACCAGTCCTCCAGCCGGCTCTTGATCTCGGCCAGGAAGTGGTCCCGCTCGGCCGTCGCGCCGAGCTGGTCCGCGATGTGGACCAGGTGTGCGAAGCGGGCGATCGCCTTGCCGTTCTCGTATGTCGGGCCGGCGGGCAGCACTTCGGCCGCCACCGCCTGCACCTGCGCGAGCAACTCGGCGCGGTTGTAGTCGCCCCGGTCCGGCAGGGCCGGCAGGACACCCGAGAACGGCAGCTCGGTCGTCAACGTGCTGCCCTCGTACAGCTTCATCTGTCCGTTGGGGGACTGGTACGAGTAGCCCGTCAAAGGGGCGGACGTGTTCAGCCACTGGTGGCGGTAGAGCGCGGTCATCGTCTGGTCGACGCTGGTCCCGTTGCTCTCCTTCAGTTCGGTCACATAGGAGTATGTGGTGTGCAGCGTCGCTGCGGCCTCGTCGTACTGCCACTGGATCCGGCTGTCCGTCACGAAGGCGTAGGCGTGCTTCCGGAAGAGCTGGAGCGTCGCCGGCTGGGCGTCCGGCAGGAGCGCGATCGACAGGTAGTCCCGGCCGTTCAGCGAGGACTGCAGCGGGCCGGCGCCCGTCCAGGTCGAGCCGGTCGGCGCGAAGACGCCGTAGTGCCGACCCTGGATCGTCAGCCCGAGCGTGCCGTCCTGGCTGTACCAGGTCGTGAACGCACCTTCGGGCGTGACGACGGCGTTGCCGCCGGTCACCTTGAAGAAGACGAACGGAAGCCCGTGGCCGAAGGTGGCGTCCATCGTCCTCGAGGCGTCGGACCACTGCGCGGTTGCGGTCCAATCACCGTAGCCGAGCGTCCGCGTCTGCGCCGAGGAGAGTCCCGCGACGCCCACCGTCAGCTGGAGCGACCACGGATAGAGGTAGTCGTTGGCGGCGAACACGTGGGTCGCCGTGTGGCCGATCTGCAGCCCCGTCCCGACGGCCTTGACCATCAGCGGATGGGCGTAGAGCACGTTGGAGTGTGGGCTGCCGTAGAACGGGTAGATCAGGCTGCTCCAGAAGTCGTTCGTCTGCACGGGCAGCGAGAACGTCGACGAGACCTTGGGCGCGATGTTCTGGCCGGACGAACTCTGCGGCCCCACGGCACCGGGCGGCAGGGTGGTGCTGTAGCTGCCGAGGCCCACGTTCACGGTCGCGCCGAAGGTCGGACCGGCCCCAAGCGTGGCAAGGACGAGCAGCAGGGAACGGGAGAATGACGTGGGGCTCATGGCTAGCCTTTACGCGCGGGGTTGAGTGCTGGCATCAGAAGCGGCCGGCACAGACCTCTCGAACCGAACTTTGTTCGGCTACCGATCATAGTCGATTCTGCGGTCGTTCTCTAGGCCCTGGTCCATGTGGGCAGGCGAATGGAGATCGCCGCGCCGGTGGCGTGTGCACTGGGACGAGCCATGAGGCAAGGGCGATGGCACCGAGAGTGAATGCGTGCTCACGACCACACGCCCTTGACCGGGTGCTCCCCGCCCGTAGAATGCCGGGGTCGGCACGCGAGCCCCGCCCGCGGCTGCCGAGCCTCTCGGGTACGGCGCGATGCGGGCCCGTTCTTCGATGGGAGCCGCGTGGATGTCCATCCAGCCTGGCCAGACCTTTTCCCACTACCGCATCGAGCGCCTGATCGGCCGCGGCGGGATGGGCGAGGTCTTCCTCGCGGAGGACCTCAATCTCGGCCGCAAGATCGCGCTCAAGGTGCTGCCGGCAGGCATGGCCTCGGACCCGGACCGGCTGGCGCGATTCCAGCGTGAGGCCCGCGCCATCGCTGCGCTGAACCATCCCCACATCGTGACGCTCTACGCCGTCGAAGAGGAAGAGGGCACGCACTTCCTCACGATGGAACTGGTGGAGGGGCAGAGCCTTGACCGTGGGATCCCTCCGGGAGGGATGCCCCTGACGCAGGTGTTCGACATCGGCATCGCCCTTGCGGACGCGCTGGCGGCCGCGCACGAGAAGGGAGTCATTCACCGCGACGTGAAGCCGGCGAACGTCGCGATCACGGTGGACGGGCGGGTGAAGGTGCTGGACTTCGGCCTGGCCAAGCTCGCCGTGGGCGCTCCACCGGGCCCCTTGGTCTCCACGGGTCCGACCCTGGCTGGCCCGAGCCCCGATGACCTGACGGTTGCTGGAACGGTCGTCGGCACCGTGCCCTACATGTCACCGGAGCAGGTGAAGGGCCGGGATGTGGACGCACGCACGGACATCTTCTCGCTGGGCGTGGTGCTCTACGAGCTGGCCACGGGTAGGCGCCCCTTCGGGGGAGACACGCCGGCCGAGACCCTCTCCGCCATCCTCCGGGACGAACCGCGCCCGCTCGGCGAAGCGCGACCGGACACTCCCCGGCATCTGGCGCGCATCGTCGAGCAGTGCCTGAGAAAGGATCCCGACTCCCGCTTCCAGACGGCCAAGGATGTGCGGAACCAGCTGCGCGACTTGCGCCGGGAGATCGAGTCGGGCGCCGGAGGAGCGGATTCGGTGCCGGGATCCGGGGCCGGTGCGACCCCGGGCACTCCCACCCCGGTTCCCGGCGCAGCGCCGGCGATGCTGCGAGGGTCCGCAACCGCGCCCTCCAAGCGCGGCCGCTTGACCGGGCCCCTGGCCGCGCTGGCGGGCGTCGCCCTGGTGTTCATCGCTTTGGGCGCTTACTGGCTGGCAGGGCGTCACGCCGCGGGAAGGAGGCCGGCGACGCCCGCCGGCGCGGAGGCCACGTCCATCGCGGTCCTGCCCTTCGACGACCTGAGCGCCGCGAGGGACCAGCAGTACTTCGCCGACGGCCTCTCGGAGGAGATGATCGACCTGCTCGCGAAGATCCCACGGCTCCGCGTCATCGGGCGTACCTCCTCCTTCCAGTTCAAGGGGAAGGACGCGGACCTGCGCGACATCGGTCGAAGGCTCGGGGTGCAACACCTCCTCGAGGGGAGCGTGCGCAAGGACGGCGACCGGTTGCGGATCGGCGTGCAGCTCATCCGGGCCGCCGACGGGACCCAGCTTTGGTCCCAAAGATACGACCGGACGCTCGACGACGTCTTCAAGGTGCAGGATGAGATCGCCGGCGCCGTGGCCGGCGCGATGAAGGTGACGCTGCTCGCGGGGACGCTGGAAGGGCGGGAGTCCACGGCGAGCGGCGAGGCGCACAACCTCTTCCTCCAGGGGGAGTACTTCCGCCAGCTCCGCTCGAAGGCCGACTACGAGCGGGCCATCGCCGCCTACGAGAAGGCGCTCGAGCTCGAGCCGCGCTACGCCCCCGCGTGGGCTGGCCTCGCGTCGACCTATGTGAGGCAGTTGTCGGATGCCCACATCCCGACGGAGACGGGCTTTGCCCTCGCCCGTGACGCGGCGAAGCGGGCGTTGGACCTGGACCCGTCGCTCGCCATAGCGCATGCGACGCTCGCGCGGGTCCACCAGCTCCAGGACCGGGACTGGGCGGCTGCGGAGGCGGAGCTGAAGCAGGCCCTGGCCCTGGACCCTGGCAACATCCCGGCGAAGGCGATAGCCGGTCTCCAGTCCCAGACCCTCGGTCACTTCGAGGAGGCGATGCGGCTCCACCGGGAGATCCTCGACCGCGACCCCCTCAACACCAACGCCTATGGCAACCTCGGGCTGGCTGCCTACTACGCCGGAAGGCTGCCCGAGGCCGAGGCGGCGCTCCGCAGGGCGCTGGAACTGAACCCGACGGGCGCGTCCACGGGCTACGTGCTCGGCCGGGTGCTCCTGGCCCGCGGGCGACTCGATTCCGCCGAGGCGGCGTTCAAGGCCGAACCGGCAGAGGGCTGGAGGCTGGCCGGCCTCGTGCTCGTCTATCACGCGACGGGAAGGAAGGCCGAGGCCGACGCGACCCTGCAGGACCTCACGCGCCGGCTCGGATCCGACTGGGCCTGGAACATCGCCGAGGCGCACGCCTATCGCGGCGATATCGACGAGGCTTTCGCCTGGCTCGAGCGCGCCTATGTCCAGGGGGACACTGGCCTCTCCGAGATCATGGGCGACCCTCTGCTCAAGAGCCTCGAATCCGACCCGCGCTACAAGCCCTTCCTGCGGAAGCTGAAGCTGCCGGTGTAGGTAACCCGAGACCTGCGCTTGGGTCGTTGCGGCCTGCACAGAGGCATCGAGCGTTGCCTCTGAGCGAGTTGCGCCGGCGTGTCTCGCGAATCAGGCTGACTTGCGCACCGTGGACAATGCACTACCTTCCTGCCCCACGGCCCCGTAGCTCAGACGGATCGAGCAGCGGTTTCCTAAACCGCTTCCGTAAGAGCAGTCTCCCGCGGCTCCCCGCCACGCTCGAGAGAGTGCGGGCGGCTCAGCGCAGGCGGATCACGCGCAGCACGCGCGGCACGTCCTCCACCTCGGCCCGGAGGAAGTAGATGCCGGCCGGGACGGGGCGCGCATCGTCGCCCTCGCCGTCCCATGCCAGTTGGTGGCGTCCGGCGGTGAGCCAGCCCTCGTCGATGATGCGCATGCGCCGGCCGGCGACGTCGTGGACGACGACCCGGGCGTGCGCATCGCGCGGCAGCGTCAGCGCGAACCGCGTGTCTCCGCGCGAGGGATTCTCGCCGGCAAGCACGAGCTCCGGCTGCGCCTGCTCCCGCGGCGCCGGTACGCCGAGCGGGCCATGTAGGCGATTGTCCACGACGTCCCAGCTCGGCGAGTTTAACGTGTATCCCTCCGGCAGCGTCATGACCTGGCCGCCGACTTCCTCGAGCATCAGCCCGCGGGGCAGGCCGCCGGCGTCCACGCCGCGCGCGTCCGCCTGCACGAAGCCGGGGCTCACATACATGTTCCCGTAGCAGTAGCCGCCGGCCTCGACCTGCACGAAGACCGTGAACGGCGCGCCCACGTAGAACGTCCCGGTGATGGAGGCCGTGGCGTCCACCTCGGGACCGGTCGCGCCGGTGAGCACCCCGGTTCCGCCGGTGGTCCCGTTCCCGAGCCAGTAGGAGCCGACGATCGACGCGGTGGAGGCACCGGCCCGGATGATGACCTGCGCCCCGTGGCCGTTGTTCCCGGCATAGCCGCCGTCCTTGCCGAGCGACGCGCGGAACCGCAGGTGGAGCGTCCCGCTCACCGAGTAGGCTCCCGGAGGGCCGGTGATGACGAAGTCGGTGGCCTGCGACCGCGTGCGCATGAGCCCGCTGAACGACCCGCTGCCGCCGGTGGTCCACGTCACGTCGATGCGCCCGCGGCCCTGGGCGAGGCCGGGACTGCCGTAGCCCCACGTGGTCATTACGGCGGGGCCACCGCCTGCCGGCAGTGCGAACGAGGAGTCGCGCATGAACGGTGTTCCCGAGTTCACGGTGCTCCCCGGGAAGGCGATCGTGTAGACGGGTGCGGCTGGGGCCGGTCGGGACGTGAGAGCACCGCCGAGCAGCAGTGCAGCGACGAGGCAGGGCCAACGCATGGCGGGAACTCCGACGGTCTGGCGCGGCCGCACCATGCGGACGCGGGACTTCACCCGATGAGACGGTCTCGGGGGCGCCCCGTCAGCGCGAGACAGCCCGGGTGACGAAGGACCCCGAGTCGCCCCGGGTGCGGAGCGCTGCGAGTCGCCCGTAGTCCGCAAGCCGCTTCCATGGCAACAGTTACGCGCTTCTCCCTGCCGCGCGTCCCGCCCCGAAATCCTGCAAATCGCAATGCCCCCGCAATGCATTTCTCAAGTCGCCGTGCATTTTGCCGATACCCCCCGCGGGTAGGAGCCGAACCCGTCCCCTCAGGAAGAGGGGCGATCGGGGAAGCCCGCAACCAACCACCAGGGAGGATCTGGCGATGCACCGAACGCTGCGCATTCTGACTGCGCTTGTCGTGACGGTGGCCGGACTGGGGAGCTGCGCGCTGGCCTTCGCGGAGGGCGACGTCACCGTCGCGCTGACCGCGCACCGCATCACGGTGAGCCAGGGCAAGGAAGCCCGTCTGCCTGCCGAACAGGCCAAGCCCGGAGACGTCATCGAGTACCGCGCCACCTACACCAATCACGGCGGCTCGGCCGTGCGTGATCTCCAGGCGACGCTCCCCGTTCCCGCCGGTCTCGAGTACCTGCCGAAGACCGCGAACCCGCTCCGCCTCTCCGCCAGCCTCGATGGCAAGTCGTTCGCGCCCGTGCCGCTCACGCGCCGGGTGAAGCTCGCGAACGGCAAGACCGAGGTGCGTGAAGTCCCCGCGTCCGAGTACCGCGCCCTGCGCTGGTCCGTCGGCTCGCTGGGAGCGAGCGCTGCACGGACGGTCGTCGCGCGCATGCGCGTCGCTCCGCTCGAAACCGTCGCCACCGTCGTTCCCGCGCGCTGAGGCGCGCCGTCCGTAGAACGCCAATCGGGAGTACCGACATGACGCTCCAGCCGACGGCCCGCGCCTACCGCGCGGTCCGAATCGCTCTTTCGTGCGCCGCGGGAATTCTTGCCGCCGCCACGATCCTCGCCTTCGCCGCGGACCGGGCCCACGCCCAGCCGCCGGCGGGCACGTCGATCGGGAACCAGGCCACGGCCTCGTACCTCGACGCGTCGTCCACGTCGCGCACGGTGACGTCGAACCTCGTGACCACCATCGTGCAGCAGGTCGCCAGCTTCTCGCTGACCGCGGACGGTTCGGTCCTCGCCGCCCCCGGCGCGCAGGCCGTCTTCCCGCACATCCTCACCAACACCGGCAACGGGGCCGACTCGTTCCCCCTCACGCTCGTCAACCTGGCGGGCGACGACTTCGACCTGGCCGGTCTTGCGATCTACCCCGACGCCGACGGCAACGGCGTTCCCGACAACTTCACCGCGATCGCCACCACCGGACCGCTGGCCGCCGGGGCGTCGTTCCGCTTCGTCGTCGCCGGCAACGTGCCGGGCGCGCAGCTGGCGGCCGACGCGGCCCAGGTGCGCATCAGCGCGGTCAGCGCGTTCGACGGCGGCCAGACGGCGTTCAACACCGACATCGTCACCGTCACGGGCAACGCGGTCCTCAACGTGACCAAGGCGATCGACGTCACGAACGGCGCGTCGCCCTCGGGCCCGCGCACGTACACGGTCTCGTACATCAATGCCGGCAATTCGACGGCGACGAATTTCGTGATCAGCGACATCGTCCCGCCGGGCATGACGTACGTCGCGGGGAGCGGTCGCTGGAGCACGACGGGCGCCGCGGTCCTCACCGACCTCGGCCTCGCTGACGCGCAGGGCACCGCGCCGAACACGATCGTCTATGACTACGGCGTCACCGGCGCCGGAACGGTCACCGCGGTCATCGCGCGCGTGCCGGCCGGAGCCAGCGGAACGCTGACCTTCCAGGTCAACGTCGACGCAGGCCTGATG
>Ga0209668_10000141_pt1 | contig 29966 bp, 22 predicted proteins | sample FrelakmetPLP11PL_FD_187150 | JGI IMG/M metagenome (GOLD analysis project Ga0209668, IMG submission 187150) | Freshwater lake sediment microbial communities from the University of Notre Dame, USA, for methane emissions studies - PLP11 PL (SPAdes)... | ecosystem: Environmental > Aquatic >...
CGGCCGCCTCGCCGAGCTTGAGGCTGGCGAAGTAGCTCATCGAGCGGCCCAGCTCGAGCTGCATCTTCACGTCGGCGATGCGGTGGCGCAGCGCCTGGAAGGTGGCCAGCGGCACGCCGAACTGCTTGCGCTGGTGCATGTAATCCACCGTCAGCGCGACCATGCGGTCCATCAGGCCTACGCCTTCGGCGCACAGCGCGGCGATGGCCACGTCGGCGGCATGCTCCAGCGCGGCCAGCCCGTCGCGGCTGAGCAGCGTGGCCGGCGTGCCGGCCAGCACCAGATCGGCGGCGCGGGCGCCGTCCTGCGTGGGATAGCCGCGTACCTGGGATCCGGCGGCGCCCTTGTCGACCACGAACAGCGCCACACCGTCGCCACCGGCCGCGCGGGCCGGGACGATGAAGGCATCGGCCTCGTCGCCGGCGGGCACGACGATCTTGGTGCCTGTGAGCTTCCATTGGCCGGCGGCTTCGACGGCCCGCGTGGCCGCCTGGTCCAGCCGATAGCGCGAGGCGCGTTCCTGCTGCGCCAGCACCACCAGCGCCTCGCCTGCGGCGATCTTCGGCAGCCATTGCTGCTGCAGCTCGGCCGGCGCGTAGGACAGCAGCGTCGGTGCGACCAGGGCGGCCTGCGCGTAGGGTGCATTGACCAGGCCGCGGCCCAGCTCTTCCATCACCACCATCGCCTCGACCGCGCCGAAACCCATGCCGCCGTGCGCCTCGGGCACCACCAGCCCAGCCAGGCCCAGCTCGTTGAGCTCGCCGAGCACTTCGCGTGTCTTGCCGCCGGCCTTGGCCAGTGCATGGCGGCGCTCGAAGCCGAAGCCCTTGTCGACCCAGCGGCGCACCGCGTCGCGCAGCTGTTCCTGTTCGTCGCTGAATTCGAAGTCCATGAGGTCACCTCGTCAATCTGACTGGAGTCCCTTTCTCCTCGGGGGAAAGGGGCTGGGGAAAGGAGCCGTGTTGAATCGCGCGAAGCGCAACGTCGGCGCGACGACGGTGCTCGGCTCAGCCGAGCACCGTCTGAGCGACGATGTTGCGTTGTACTTCGTTGCTGCCGCCGTAGATCGTGGTCTTGCGCTGGTTGAAGTAGGTGCCGGCCAGCGGCAGCAGGAAGCGGTCGATGGCGATGTCGCCCTGCCAGCCGCCTTCCATCGCCTCGTGCAGGTAGGGCACGGTGCAGGGCCCGCCGGCCAGCATCATCAGCTCGCTGTAGCGCTGCTGGATCTCGCTGCCGCGGATCTTCAGCAGGCCCGCCACGTCCAGGCTCTGCTTGCCGCTCTTTTCGGCCCACAGCACGCGCAGCACCATCATCTCCAGCGCCACGATGTCGATCTCGAGCAGCGCGATCTGGTCGCGAAAGCGCTGGTCCTCGTACACGCCTTCGCTCTTGGCGATGCGCTTGAGCCGCTCCAACTCGCGCTTGGCGCGGTTGACGTCGGCGATGTTGGTGCGCTCGTGCGCCAGCAGGTGCTTGGCATAGGTCCAGCCCCTGTTCTCCTCGCCGATCAAGTTCTCCACCGGTACCTCGACGTTGTCGAAGAAGACCTCGTTGACCTCGTGCTCGCCGTCCATGGTGATGATCGGCCGCACGCCGATGCCGGGGCTCTTCATGTCGATCAGCAGGAAGCTGATGCCGGTCTGCGGCTTGCCGTCGCTGCTGGTGCGCACCAGGCAGAAGATCCAGTCGCCGTACTGGCCGAGCGTGGTCCAGGTCTTCTGGCCGTTGACCAGGTACTTGTCGCCCTGGCGCTCGGCCCGGCACTTCAGCGAGGCCAGGTCCGACCCCGAGCCGGGCTCGCTGTAGCCCTGGCTCCACCAGACCTCGCCGCTGGCGATGCCGGGCAGGAAGCGTTTCTGCTGCTCGGCATTGCCGAAGGCCATGATCACCGGCGCCACCATCACCGGGCCGAAGGGCAGGATGCGCGGCGCCGCGGCGCGCGCGCAGGCTTCCTCGAACAGGTGCTTCTGCACCGCGTTCCAGCCCGGGCCACCGAACTGCGTGGGCCAGTTGTAGGTGAGCCAGCCCTTCTTGCCGAGGATCTTCTGCCAGGCCTGCTGGTCCTCGCGCGACAGGCGCATCGAGTTGCGCACCTTGTGGCTGATGTCCTTGGGCAGGCTGGCCTCGACCCAATCGCGCACGGTGTCGCGAAAGGCCAGTTCTTCCGGGGTGAAATTCAGGTCCATGCTCATCGTCTCCTAGGCCGGGCGTAGAACCCGCATTTCTAGCACGATCGTGCGAATCGGCCTTGTCCCTGCCGGGACAAGGCACGCTAAGGGCGACGTTCCAGCCGCAGCACGTCGTTGTCGCGCCGCATCTGGAAGCGGCTGAGGAAGCTGTTGCCGAGCAGCACGTAGGGCATCTGCGCCGGCATGACGATCGCGTCGACGTTGGCCACTTCGACCTCGCCGACGCGCACCGCGCTCAGGCTGACGCGGTGCACCGGCACGGCGCCATTCGCAGTCTGGGTGAGCGCGCGCGGTGCGCTGCGATAGTCCAGCCCGATGCGCTCGGCCTCGCCCTGGCTCAGTGCCACCAGCGTGGCACCGGTATCCACCATGAACTGGACCGCGCGGCCGTTGATGCTGCCGGCGGATGTGAAGTGACCGCCCAGCCCGACCGGCATCACGATCTCCCGCGCCGACGTGGCCGCGGCCGGCGTACCGCTCAGGCGCGCCGGCGCGCCGCCGAGGCGAAGCGTGGCCATGCTGCTGCCGCGCTGCACCTGCGCCTGGCCGTCGGCCAGCTGCAGCAGCGTGACACCGGCGGCACTCTGGCCCACGGCCAGCGTGTGCGGCTGTCCGTCGATGACCAGCAGCGCCTTGCTGCCCATGCTGCCGGCCAGCGTGACGCTTTGGGCCATAGCGATACCCCAAGCCCCGCCGACGAACAACGCAGCCAGCAAACGCGTCGACGCTGCAGGCACGAATCGAGCGGCCACCGCGGAACCGGCTTTGCCGCGCGACCAGTGGCGCCCCCCTGGGGGGGGAGCGGCGAAGCCGCTGCGGGGGGGGGCCATCAATCCCTGAAGTTGTTGAAGCCCAGCGGCAACTCCAACACCTCGCGCTTCAGCAGCGCGATGGCCGACTGCAGGTCGTCGCGCTTGGCGCCGTTGATGCGCACTGCGTCGCCCTGGATCGAGGCCTGCACCTTGAGCTTGCTCTGCTTGATCAGCCCCTGGATGCGCCGGCCGGCCTCGCTGTCGATGCCGGTCTTGACCGGCACCGCCTGCTTGACCTTGTCGCCGCCGATCTTCTCCAGCTTGGTGCTCAAGTCGAGGAAGCGCACGTCCACGCCCCGCTTGCTGAGCTTGGCCAGCACGATGTCGCGAACCTGCGCGATCTGGAAATCGCTGTCGGCAAAGAGGGTCAGGCTGCGCTCCTTGCCCTTGTCGGCCAGTTCGACGCGGGCGTCCGAGCCCTTGAAATCGAAGCGCGTGCCGATCTCCTTGTTGGTCTGTTCGACCGCATTGCGCAGTTCCACCAGGTCGGGTTCCAGGACGACATCGAAGCTGGGCATGATGGGCGAGTCTTGCACAAAGGGAACTGAGCGAAAATTCTGCCATGGTGCAAGAGCTCACGGAACTCTCGATCGAACGCCGCGCCAGCCTGCGCGCGTTCAACAGTTTCGGGCTGCCCGCGTTGGCGGCGGCGCTGGTGCGCCTGCGCAGCGAGGCCGACGTCAAGCGCGTCGTCGACCACCCGGAGTTCGGACCGGCAAAGAAGCTGATCCTGGGCGGCGGCAGCAACCTGGTGCTGACGCGCGACGTGTCCGCGGTGGTGCTGAAGGTCGAGATCCCCGGCCGCCGCCTGGTGCGAGAGACACCCGAGGCCTTCATCGTCGAGGCCGGTGCGGGCGAGAACTGGCATGAGTTCGTTGCCTGGACGCTGCGGCAGGGCTGGCCGGGCCTGGAGAACCTGGGCCTGATCCCGGGTCTGGTGGGCGCAGCGCCGGTGCAGAACATAGGTGCCTACGGCGTGGAGCTAAAGGACCGCTTCGACTCGCTCGACGGTGTCGACCTGGTCACTGGGCGCAGCGTGACGCTGGACGCGGCCCAGTGCGCCTTCGGCTACCGCGACAGCGTCTTCAAGCACCTGCTGGCCGGCAAGACGTTGATCACGCGGGTGCGCTTCCGGCTGCCGCGGCCCTGGGCCCCGGTGCTCGGGTACCTCGAACTGCAAAGGCGCGTGCACGACACGGGCATCGCCACGCCCGACGCGCAGACGGTGCTCGACTGGGTCTGCGCCATCCGCCGCGCCAAGCTGCCCGACCCGCTGCAGATCGGCAATGCCGGCAGCTTCTTCAAGAACCCGGTGGTCAGTGCCGAGCAGTGCCGCGACATCATCGGCCGCGACCCCTCGGTGGTGCACTATCCGTTGCCCGACGGCAGCGCCAAGCTGGCTGCGGGTTGGCTGATCGACGCTTGCGGCTGGAAGGGCAAGTCCATCGGCCGGGCCGGGGTCTACGAGCGCCAGGCACTGGTGCTGGTGAACCGCGGCGGCGCCATCGGCGCCGAGGTGCTGACGCTGGCCCGCGCCATCCAGGAAAGCGTCTACGGCCGCTTCGGCATCCGCCTGGAGCCCGAACCGGTCATCCTGTGACCGGCTCCAGCAGCCCGGCGGCCTCGCAGGCCTCGCGGCTGGCGGCCAGCAGTTGCTCGTAGCGCTGGATCAGGCGCGCGATCTCGTGCGCCGGCACATGCGTCGCGCCTTCATGCAAGGCCTGTGCGGTCTGCGCCAAGGCACTCAGCCCGAAGTTCAACGCCGCGCCGCGGGCCGCATGGGCATTGACACGCAGGTCCAGCGCCTGGCCGTCGCGCAAGGCGACGCGCAGTCGTTCGACCATCTCCGGCCCCTGTTCGAAGAAGCTTTGCAGCAGGTACGCTAGGCGGTCGCGCGGCATGGCGCGCAATGCGGCTTCGAGCGTGCTGCGGTCCAGCACCTGCGGGGTGGACCCGGACGCCGGCAGCTCGGCGCTGACAAGCGGCGCTGTGTCGGCGGCGTGACCGCCGCCAAACAGGCGGCGGAACATGGCCGACAGCCGCTCCGGACTGACCGGCTTGGCCAGGAAGTCGTTCATGCCGGCCATCAGGCAGCGCTCGCGGGTCTGGGCAAAGGCATCGGCGGTGAGCGCGATGATCGGCACCGTCGCCGCGACGCCGTCGGGCAGGGCGCGGATCGACAGCGTGGCGCCAACACCGTCGAGCAGCGGCATATGCAGGTCCATCAGCACGATGTCGAAGCGCTGTTCGCGGATGGCCTGCACCGCCTCCAGCCCATTGCCGGCGAAGAAGGGCCGGTGGCCCATGCCTTCCAGCAGTGCGGCCATGTACTGGCGGTTGACCGGGTGGTCCTCGGCCACCAGCACGCGCAGCGAGGCCACGCCACCCGCTGCCGGGTCGGCCGCGGTCGTCGCGGGCAGGACGGGCGGGGGCGCCGGCGTGATGGCGTGCAGCGGCATGCGGAAGCTGAAGCTGCTGCCTTCGCCAGGCACGCTCTTGGCCGTGACGTCGCCGCCCATCAGCCTTGCCAGGCTGCGCGAGATCTCCAGGCCGAGCCCCGTGCCGCCATGCCGGCGCGAGCGTGACTCGTCTCCCTGCGAGAAGCGCTTGAACAGCCGCTCCAGCGTGGCCTGGTCCATGCCGATGCCGGTGTCGGTGACGACGAATTCCAGCTGATCGCTGCCATCATTGCCGCTGGCGCGGTGCAGGTCCAGCACCACCACCCCGCGATCGGAGAACTTCACCGCGTTGTTGACCAGGTTGAACAGGACCTGCTTGACGCGGGTGCGGTCGGCGCGCACCTTTTCGGGGACGCCGGGGTCGGTATCGATGTGCAGCGCCAGCGACTTCAGCTGCGCTTGCGGCCGCATCAGCGATTCGACCTCGCGCAGCAGGTCGCGCAGGTCCACCGCCTCCTCGCTCAGCGCGAGTCGGCCGGACTCGAGCAGCGACATGTCGAGCACGTCGTTCAGGATCGTCAGCAGGTGGTCGGCCGATTCGGTGGCGGTGCGCAGGTAGTCCATCTGGCGGGCGTTGAGCCCGGTGTCGCGCAACAGCGAGAGCATGCCCAGCAGGCCGTGGAAGGGCGTGCGGATCTCGTGGCTCATGTTGGCCAGGAACACGCTCTTGGCCTCGCTGGCGGCCTCGGCCTGCTGCCGAGCCTCGCGCAGATGCGCCGTCAGGTTCACCAGCGCGCGCTGGCGCTCGCCCAGCAGCCGCATCTGGCGCATCGCCATCAGGCCGAACGCCAGCACCAGCAGCGACAGGAACACGGTCAGCAGCAGCGCCACCTGGTTGTGCTGGCGCACGGCGCTGTTGCGCTCGGCGATCTGCTCCGAGACGTGGTGCGACGCGCTCAGCGTCATCGAATGGATCGGCCCGGCCAGCGCATCCAGCTCGGGCAGCAGCGTGGCCAGCGCCGCCGCGTTCACCGGTTTGGGCTCGGCGGTGCCGAGCACTTTGTCGGCGCGGGCGATGAAGGCGTCCATCTTGCCCAGCGGCTCGCCGTAGTCGTCGTTGCCGACCATCAGCCTGGCGGTGCGCTCGTTGTGCAGCAGGCCGACGCGGCTGACCCAGATGTCGTAACGCAGCTGCAGTGCGTCGCGGTCGAGTGCCGCACCCGCGTGAAGCGCACGCACCCAGTGCTCGCGCAGCCGCAGGTACTCGGCCTCGACCTGGTACAGGCTCAGCACCACGTAGTCGTCCTGGTAGACCACGGTCTGCTTCAGCAGCGCGAACTGCCGTGCCTGCGTCAGTGCCACGGCGGCCACGACCAGTGCCAACGCCACGCCCATCAGGCCGAACAGCGTAAAACGCCGCGGGCGCGGCGTGCTCGCCCTGGCATCGCTGCCGCCCTCTACTGCACCTCGAGCGATTTCAGTTGCCATGCCGATCGGCTGTAGTAGACCGTGGTGCGCAGCTCGGCGCTCGAGTCGAAGGGGTAGATGATGAACAACGGCCCCTTGTCGCGCACGGCCATCGGCTTGTCGTCGAGCAGCCGGGCGACCAGCACGTCGAACCGCTGCGCGTCGTCGAAGGGCAGATCCACGCGGTAGTCGTTGAGCGCGGTAGCGCGCACGTTGCTGCCCTGCGCGCCGCAAGCGGCCAGCACATCGCGCAGCAGCGGGCCGGTGAACTTGCGCGGCACCGAGTACCAGGGCGTGCGGGTCACGAAGCTGTGCTGTGGCAGCCGTTCCAGCATGGCCAGGTCGAAATGCGCCGCCTCGCCCTGGTTCGGTTTGCGCACCCGGCCCGACACCGTCAGCACCACCGGGCCGGCCGGCGCGTCGAGAGCCACTGCCGGCGCCGCAGGCAGGGCCGCGGCCAGGCAGCACAACAATCGGCGGCGGGTGATCATGGGTCCAGTGGCAGCTTCGGTGATGAACGCCTGTCGGGCGGCGCCGTCGGTTCGTGATCCGCAACGCTCGGTTTTCCGAAGATTCTATGGAAATGCCGGTGTTTGCAGCGTCCAAAGCCCCAGGTCGTAACCGAAAGCGACAAGACCTTGGTGTTTCCCTGGCAACAGCGCAGCCCGCGCAGCGTGTACCCTCCGCTGCCGTTGCGTTGCCGACGTTCATCGTGGGCCGGTCGCAGGGCGGATGGGTTTGGCCCTTGTGATTAAATCCAGTCCGCCGTGTTCAGTGAAAGCTGATCGCGGCTCGATGCCGGACTAGGCGGGGCGCTCCCCAGGTAATCCCGCTGCTCCTTCTCGTTGGTCTAGACATGGAGAAAACTTGATGCATGCCCCCGACTGCTCCCCGACTGCTGCGCCTCGCCGCCTTTCGGCCCTTGCCCGTGGCGTGTTCGCTGTCGCCGCCGCCCTCGGGCTGTCCGGCGCTGCGCAAGCGGCCTGGGAACCGACCAAGCCCGTGGAATTCGTCGTGCCCGCCGGCACCGGCGGCGGCGCCGACCAGATGGCGCGCTTGATCCAGGGCATCGTCGTCAAGCACAACCTGATGAAGGAACCGCTGGTCGTGGTCAACAAGTCCGGCGGCGCAGGGGCCGAGGGTTTCCTGTCGGTGAAGGATGCGAAGGGCGACCCGCACAAGATCATCATCACGCTGTCGAACCTGTTCACCACGCCGATGGCCACCGGCGTGCCCTTCAGCTGGAAGGACCTGACGCCCGTGGCGATGATGGCGCTGGACCAGTTCGTGCTCTGGGTCAACGCCGAGACGCCCTACAAGACGGCCAACGAGTACATCGCCGCCGTCAAGGCCGCCGGCCCGAACAAGATGAAGATGGCCGGCACCGGTTCGAAGCAAGAGGACCAGATCCTCACCGTCGGGCTGGAGAAGGCCACCGGCACCAAGTTCATCTACATCCCCTTCAAAGGCGGCGGCGACGTGGCGGTGCAGCTGGTCGGCAAGCACGTCGATTCCACGGTGAACAACCCGATCGAGGCCGTGGCGCAATGGCGCGCCGGCAGCCTGCGGCCGCTGTGCGTGTTCGACGACGAGCGCATGCCCTACAAGGCCAAAGTCACCGACACGCAGTCGTGGAACGACATCCCGACCTGCAAGGAAGCCGGCGTGCCGACCGACTACGTGATGCTGCGCGGCATCTTCATGGCCCCGGGAGTGACTGCCGAGCAACAGGCCTTCTTCGTCGAGCTGATGAAGAAGGTGCGCGCCACGCCGGAGTGGAAGGACTACATGGAAAAGGGCGCCTTCAACCAGAGCTTCATGGTCGGCGCCGACTACGTGAAGTGGGTCGATGCCGCGGAGAAGAACCACCGCCAGTTGATGACCGAAGCCGGCTTCCTGGCCAAGTAGCGTCCTGCCACCACGTCGCCGGCGGCGGGCGGCGCCCGCCGCGGCGCCGCCCACGGCCGCGTCCAGGCCGTGGCCTCAAATGCCTGCAGTCCGAGCGATTCCGAGAACGCCCATGACCGATCCCACGCAGCCGGCGGAAAGCGACGGCATCCGAACCGTCAGCGTCGAGGCCGTGGTCGCAGCGATCATCCTGCTGTTCGGCTTGGTGACGGCCTTCGAGAGTTGGCGCCTCGGCGCGCGCTGGACCGACGACGGCCCCGGTGCGGGCTACTTTCCGTTCTACATCGGGCTGGTGATCTGCTTCGCCAGTGCCGGCATCCTGGTGAAGGCGCTGCGCACTCGCGCCAGCGACACTGCGGTCTTCGTCGACCGGCCGAGCCTGCGCCGTGTGCTGCAGGTACTGATCCCGGCCGCGCTGTACGTACTGGCGGTGCAGTTCATCGGCATCTATGTCGCATCGGCGCTGTACATCGCGCTGTTCATGGTGCTGCTCGGCAAGTACGGCTGGCCGCGTTCGCTGATCGTAGGCGCCGTGGTCAGCATCGTCTTCTTCTTCATGTTCGAGGTCTGGTTCAAGGTGCCGCTGTTCAAGGGTGCGCTGAATCCCACCGGCTTCCTGGGGTACTGACATGGGGGAGATCCAATCGCTGATGCAGGGTTTCGCCGTGGTGCTGAGCCCGATGAACGTGCTGCTGATGTTCGTCGGCATCATCCTGGGCGTGCTGATCGGCGTGCTGCCCGGCCTGGGCGGGGCCAACGGCGTGGCCATCCTGCTGCCGCTGACCTTCACGATGCCGCCGACCTCGGCGATCATCATGCTGTCGTGCATCTACTGGGGCGCGCTGTTCGGCGGCGCGATCACGTCGATTCTGTTCAACATCCCCGGCGAGCCGTGGTCGGTGGCCACCACCTTCGATGGCTATCCGATGGCGCAGAACGGGCAGGCCGGCGCGGCGCTGACGGCGGCCTTCACCTCGTCCTTCATCGGTGCCTTCGTCGCGGTGGTGATGATCACCTTTCTCGCGCCGCTGGTGGCCAAGTTCGCGCTGAAGTTCGGCTCGCCCGAGTTCTTCGCCGTCTACCTGCTCACCTTCTGCAGCTTCGTCGGCATGGGCAAGGGCTCGCCGCTGAAGATCCTGGTGGCCATGGCGCTGGGTTTCGCGCTGGCGGCGGTGGGCATGGACACCGTCACCGGCCAGTTGCGCCTGACCTTCGGCTCGACCGAGCTGATGCGCGGCTTCGACTTCCTGATCGCGGTGATCGGCCTGTTCGGCATCGGCGAGATCCTGCTGTCGATGGAAGAGGGCCTGGAGTTCAAGGGCAAGAGGGCGCGCATCGACCCGAAGGTGGTGTTGCAGACCTGGAAGCTGCTGCCGAAGTACTGGGTCACCTCGGTGCGCAGTTCGCTGGTCGGCATCTGGATGGGCATCACCCCAGGCGGCGCCACGCCGGCCTCGTTCATGAGCTACGGCCTGGCGAAGAAGATGTCGAAGGACGGCGATAAGTTCGGCACCGGCCAGATCGAAGGCGTGATCGCACCCGAGACCGCGGCCCACGCGGCGGGCACCAGCGCGCTGCTGCCGATGCTGGCGCTCGGAATTCCTGGCTCGCCGACCGCGGCGGTGCTGCTGGGCGGCTTGCTGATCTGGGGGCTGCAGCCCGGGCCGCTGCTCTTCGTCGAGCAGAAGGACTTCGTCTGGGGCCTGATCGCCAGCATGTACCTGGGCAACCTGGTCGGCCTGATCGTGGTGCTGACCACGGTGCCGCTGTTCGCGTCGATCCTGCGCATCCCGTTCTCGATCGTGGCGCCGGTGATCATCGTCATTTGCGCCATCGGCGCCTACACGGTGCACGGCGCGATGCTCGACGTGTGGTTCATGCTCGGCTTCGGCATCATCGGCTACGTGTTCAAGAAGCTCGACTACCCGCTGGCGCCGCTGGTGCTGGCGCTGGTGTTGGGCGACAAGGCCGAGGATGCGTTCCGCCAGTCGATGCTGGCCTCGCAGGGCGACCTGATGATCCTGTGGTCGAATCCGCTGGTGGGTAGCATCACCACGCTGGCGCTGCTGATGCTTTTCTGGCCGCTGATCGCCAGGCTCATCGCCAAGGTGCGCGCACCGAAGGCCGACGAGTTCGCGGCGCAGCGGCCGGTGGATTGAGGAGTCGCGCATGCCCGTCGTCGCCATGACCCATGAAATGGGCTCGCTCGCCAAGGATGTGGCGCTGCAGCTCGCCAAGGACCTGAACCTGGCCGTGATGCGCCACGAGGTGGTCGAGCATGTGGCCGACCGCATGCACGTGCACACCAGCCTCATCAACCGCCTGCGCGAGGGCAAGGCTGGGCTGGTGGAGCGGCTGCGCACCGACGAACGCAGCGTCGCGGTGTACACCGCCGAAGAAGTCCTGGCGCTGGCCGATCAGGGCAACGTGGTGCTGCGCGGTTGGGGCGCCACGCGCTGGCTGCGCCCGGTGCCGCACGTGCTGTGCGTGCGCGTGACCCGGTCGATGCCGCAGCGCGTGGCATGGGTCATGGAACATCTGCAGATCGACGATGCCGAGTTCGCCGAAGCCGAGGTGCTGCGCAGCGACCATGCGCACGCGTCGCGCATGCACCACCAGTTCGGCGTGACCTGGGGCGACCCACTGCTCTATGACCTGATCCTGAACACCGACCGGCTCAGCGTGGAAAGCTGCGTGCAGGCGATCACGCAGATGCTGCAGCGGCCCGAGTTCGCCGAAACGCCGGCGTCGCGCGCCAAGCTGCACAACATGACACTCGAGGCACACGCGCGTGCGGCGCTGAAGGCCAACGCCACGACGCACGACGTCAGTATCACGCTGGAGGCCGACGCCGGCCGCGTGGTGCTGCGCGGCATCGTCGTCAGTGCCGACGAGCATGCACAGGCGGCCAGCGTCGTCACCGCCGTGCCCGGCGTGACGGCGGTGGACAACCAGTTGCGCCTGATGTCCGGCAAGAAGCCGCCCCGGCACTGATCGCGCCCCGCTGGCCGCCAGCGCTGCGTCTCCGGGTGCCGGCTACGATGGCGCGAAGCTTGCATTCGAGCCCCCTATTCATTCACTCCCCACAGGAATCTCCACGATGAGCAAGGCATTGGACGGCGTCCGCATCCTCGACTTCACCCACGTGCAATCCGGCCCCACCTGCACGCAGCTGCTGGCCTGGATGGGCGCCGACGTCATCAAGGTCGAGAAGGCCGGCGAGGGCGATGTCACGCGCGGACAGCTGCGCGACATCCCCGACGTGGACAGCCTGTACTTCACGATGCTCAACCACAACAAGCGCTCCATCACGCTCGACACCAAACATCCGCAAGGCAAGGAGGTGCTGGAGAAGCTGGTCAAGCATTGCGATGTGCTGGTCGAGAACTTCGCGCCGGGGGCGCTGGACCGCATGGGCTTCAGCTGGGAGCGCATCAACCAGCTCAACCCGCGCATGATCGTGGCCAGCGTCAAGGGTTTCGGCCCCGGCAAGTACGAGGACTGCAAGGTCTACGAGAACGTCGCTCAGTGTGCCGGCGGTTCCGCATCGACCACCGGCTTCGACGATGGTCCGCCCCTTGTGACCGGTGCGCAGATCGGCGACTCCGGCACCGGGCTGCACCTGGCACTGGGCATCGTCGCCGCGTTGTACCAGCGTCACACCACCGGCCGCGGCCAGAAGGTACTGGCGGCGATGCAGGACGGCGTGCTCAACCTGTGCCGCGTCAAGCTGCGCGACCAGCAGCGCCTGGACCGCACCGGCGTCATGAAGGAGTACCCTCAGTTCCCGGACGGCAAGTTCGGCGAGGCGGTGCCGCGCGCCGGCAATGCCTCGGGCGGCGGCCAGCCGGGCTGGATCCTGAAGTGCAAGGGCTGGGAGACCGACCCCAACGCCTACATCTACTTCATCACCCAGGCGCCGGTGTGGGCCAAGATCTGCAAGGTCATCGGCCAGGAGGACTGGATCACCGACCCGTTGTACGCCACGCCGCCGGCGCGGCTGCCGCATCTCAAGGACATCTTCGCCCGCATCGAACAGTGGACGATGACCAAGACCAAGTTCGAGGCGATGGACATCCTGAACCAGGAAGACATCCCCTGCGGGCCGATCCTGTCGATGAAGGAAATCGCCGAGGACGAGGGCCTGCGCGCCACCGGCACGGTGGTCGAGGTCGATCACCCGACGCGCGGCAAGTACCTGAGCGTGGGCAACCCGATCAAGATGAGCGACAGCCCGACCGAGGTGACCCGCTCGCCACTGCTCGGCGAGCACACCGACGAGGTGCTGGCGCAACTGGGCTATGGCGCCGATGCGGTGTCCGCATTGCGTGCCAGCCGGGTGATCTGAGGCGCGCACTCGCCCTGCCGCCATGGCCGATCTGCCGATCATCGCGCCGATGCTCGATCGGCAACGCAAGCGGCAAGCGCCGAAGGGGCGGCGTGTGGACGCGTCGGCGCTGGCCGAGGTGCAGCGCCTGCTGGGAGATGCGCCGCGCCGCCGCGAACTGCTGATCGAACACCTGCATCGGCTGCAGGACGCACTGGGCCATCTGCCGGCGGCGCATCTGGCGGCACTGGCGCAGGAACTGCGGCTGTCGATGGCCGAGGTCTTCGAGGTGGCATCGTTCTACCACCACTTCGACATCGTCAAGGAAGGCCAGGCACCGCCGCCGGCGCTGACGGTGCGCGTCTGCGCTGGTCTGCCCTGCGAGATGGCCGGGGCGCGCGACCTGCTGCAGCGCCTGCCCGAGATGCTGGGCCGCGACGTGCGCATCATCGCCGCACCGTGCATCGGCCGCTGCGAGCAGGCGCCTGCGGCGGCGGTGGGCCGCAAGGCGCTGGCGCGGGCCACGCCCGATGCGGTGGTCGCGCTGGCGCGCGGCCGTGAGGCCGCCGCACCGCCGGCGGCGCATGTGCGGCTGGACGCCTATCTCGCGCAAGGGGGCTACGCGCTGCTGCGGCAATGCATGGACGGCACGCGCGACGTCGAGTCGGTGCTGCGCGAGATGGAGCACAGCGGCCTGCGTGGCCTGGGCGGCGCAGGCTTCCCGGCAGGCCGCAAGTGGCGCATCGTGCGCGCCGAACCCGCGCCTCGGCTGATGGCGGTGAACATCGACGAAGGCGAGCCTGGCACCTTCAAGGACCGGCACTATCTGGAGCGCGACCCGCATCGCTTCCTGGAAGGCGCGCTCGTCGCCGCCTGGGCGGTGGGTGCCGAGCGCGTCTACCTGTACCTGCGCGACGAGTATCACGATGCCCGCGCCCTGCTCGAAGCCGAACTGGCCGGTCTGCGCGCGGCGCCGCCGCTGCCGCATCTGCCCGAACTGATCCTTCGGCGCGGCGCAGGCGCCTACATCTGCGGCGAAGAGTCGGCGATGATCGAATCGATCGAGGGCAAGCGCGGGCTGCCACGACTGCGCCCACCGTATGTCGCGCAGGTCGGGCTGTTCGATCGGCCGACGCTGGTCCACAACTTCGAGACGCTGTACTGGGTGCGCGACATCCTGGAGCAGGGCGCGGCCTGGTTCGCGTCGCAGGGCGTCAACGGCCGCACGGGCCTGCGCTCGTTTTCGGTCTCGGGCCGCGTCAAGCACCCCGGCGTGAGGCTCGCGCCGGCCGGCATCAGCGTGCGGCAACTGATCGACGAACACTGCGGCGGCATGGCCGAAGGCCATTCGCTCCATGCCTACCTGCCGGGCGGCGCGTCGGGCGGCATCCTGCCGGCGAGCCTGGACCACCTGCCGCTGGACTTCGACACGCTACAGCCCTATGGCTGCTTCATCGGCTCGGCTGCGGTGATCGTGCTGTCGCAGCAGGACCGCGTGGTCGACGCGGCGCGCAACCTGATGCGCTTCTTCCGCGACGAGTCCTGCGGCCAGTGCACGCCCTGCCGCAACGGCACGGCCAAGGCCAGCGCCCTGATGGACAGCCCGGGATGGGACCTGCCGTTGCTGCAGGATCTGGGCACCGTGATGCGCGACGCGTCGATCTGCGGCCTGGGCCAGGCCGCGCCGAACGCGATCGACAGCGTGCTGAAGTACTTCGCGCAGGAACTGCAGCCGTGAACCCGATCGCGCGCAGAGCCATGGCCTCGGCCGCCGCGCCGATGGTGCGCTTCAGTCTGGATGGGCACGAGGTCGAGGCGCGTGCCGACCGGACGCTGCTGCAGGTGGCGCAGGATCACGGCATCGAGGTGCCCCACCTGTGTTTCAAGGACGGGCTCGCGCCGGCGGGCAACTGCCGCGCCTGCATGGTCGAGATCGACGGCGAGCGCGTGCTGGCCGCGTCCTGTTGCCGCGTGCCCGTCGAAGGCATGAAGGTGCACACCGCCAGCGCGCGCGCCCGCCGGTCGCAGCGCCTGGTGCTGGAACTGCTGCTGGCCGACATGCCGGCCGAGCGCTTGAAGCGCGACGACGAACTACAGCGCTGGGCCCGTGACGGCGGCGTGCCGCATTCGCGCTTTGCGCCGCGTGGGCGTGTCGCCGCCGACAGCTCGCATCCCGCCATCGCGGTGAACCTGGATGCCTGCATCCAGTGCACTCGCTGCGTGCGCGCCTGCCGCGATGAACAGGTCAACGACGTCATCGGCCTGGCCTGGCGCGGTGATCAGGCCAAGATCGTCTTCGACTTCGACGACGCCATGGGGGCCTCGACCTGCGTTGGCTGCGGCGAATGCGTTCAGGCCTGTCCGACCGGCGCGCTGTCCAATGCCGGCGGCGTGGACCTGCTCGCGGCCGAGCGCAAGGTGGACTCGCTGTGCCCCTACTGCGGCGTCGGCTGCCAGCTCAGCTACCACGTCAAGGACGAGCGCATCGTGCGTGTCGAGGGCCGCGACGGTCCGGCCAACCACGGCCGTCTGTGTGTCAAGGGCCGCTACGGCTTCGACTACGCGCACCACCCGCACCGGCTGACCAAACCGCTGATCCGTCGTGCCGATGCACCGCCGAAGTGCGGCGAGATGAGCTTGGCTCCGCAGGACGCGCTGCTGTGGTTCCGCGAGGCCAGCTGGGAGGAGGCGCTGGACGCCGCCGCAGGCCCGCTGCGCGCCCTTCGCGATGCGCACGGCGGTGGCGCGCTGGCCGGCTTCGGCTCGGCCAAGGGCAGCAACGAGGAGGCCTACCTGTTCCAGAAGCTGGTGCGCACCGGCTTTCGCAGCAACAACGTCGACCATTGCACGCGGCTGTGCCATGCCAGCTCGGTGGTGGCGCTGCTCGAGGGCATCGGCTCCGGCGCGGTATCGAACCCGGTGATGGACGTGACGCAGGCCGAGGTGGTGCTGCTGATCGGCGCCAACCCGACGGTCAACCATCCGGTGGCGGCCAGCTGGATGAAGAACGCGCTGCGCCACGGCACGAAGCTGATCGTCGCCGATCCGCGCCGCTCGGACCTGTCGCGCCTGGCCCATCGCTTCCTGCAGTTCACGCCGGATAGCGACGTGGCCCTGCTCAATGCGCTGATGCATGTCATCGTCGAGGACGGGCTGGTCGACCGCGCCTTCATCGAGGCGCGCACCGAGGACTACGAAGCCTTGCGCAGGAACGTGGCCGGCTACAGCCCGGAGGCGATGGCGCCGATCTGCGGCATCGACGCGAGCACGCTGCGCGAGGTGGCGCGGCTGTACGCCACCTCGCGCGCGTCGATGATCCTGTGGGGCATGGGCGTCAGCCAGCATGTGCACGGCACCGACAACGCGCGCTGCCTGATCGCGCTGGCGCTGATGACCGGGCAGATCGGCCGGCCCGGCACCGGGCTGCACCCACTGCGCGGCCAGAACAACGTGCAGGGCGCGTCGGATGCCGGGCTGATCCCGATGTTCCTGCCGGACTACCAGAGCGTGTCCGACGTGGCGGCGCGCGCACGCTTCGAGGCGGCCTGGTCGCTGCCGGCGGGCGCGCTCGATGCCAAGCCGGGGCTGACGGTGGTCGAGGTGATGCATGCCATCGATCGGGGGCAGGTGCGCGGCATGTACATCATGGGCGAGAACCCGGCGATGTCCGACCCGGACGCGAACCACGCCCGCGCGTCGCTGGCGGCACTGCAGCACCTGGTGGTGCAGGACCTGTTCCTGACCGAGACCGCGGCGCTGGCCGACGTGGTGCTGCCGGCCAGCGCCTTTGCCGAGAAGACCGGCAGCTTCACCAACACCGACCGGCTGGTGCAGATCGGTCGCCAGGCCCTTGCCCCGCCCGGCGAGGCGCGCCAGGACCTGTGGCTGCTGCAGCAGATGGCGCAGCGCCTGGGCCTGGACTGGCGCTATGCAGATGCCGGCGAAGTATTCGACGAGATGCGCCGCACCATGCCAAGCATCGCCGGCATCACCTGGCAGCGGCTGCAGCACGACGATGCAGTGACCTACCCGTGCCGGCACGAGGGCGACCCGGGCGAGCCGGTGGTGTTCACGCGCGACTTCCCGCGCGCCGGCGGCCGCGCGCGCTTCGTTCCGGCCGACCTGATCCCGGCCGACGAGCGGCCCGATGCCGAGTTTCCGATGGTGCTGATCACCGGACGGCAGCTGGAGCACTGGCATACCGGATCGATGACGCGGCGCTCCGGCGTGCTCGACGCCATCGAGCCCGATCCGGTGGCGCTGGTGCACCCGCTGGACCTGGCCGCACTCGGCGCGGCGCCGGGCGACGTGCTCAGCCTCGAATCGCGGCGCGGCCGCGTGGTGCTGTTCGCTCGCGCCGACGACAGCTCGCCGCGTGGCGCGGTGTTCGTGCCCTTCTGCTACTACGAGGCGGCGGTCAACCGGCTGACCAACGCCGCGCTCGACCCGTTCGCGAAGATCCCGGAGTTCAAGTACTGCGCGGTGCGGCTGCGCCGCGGCGGCGAACTGCAGCCGCTGGCCGGATTCCGCGCAGCTGTTGCGACGGACTGATCGCCTCGTCTACTTGCCGGCCACCTCGATCGTGCCCTTCATGCCGGGGTGCAGCCCGCAGATGTAGGCGATGTTGCCGGCCTCGTCGAACTGCAGCGTCGCCGACTGACCCTTCAGCATCACCTCGCTGCGCGCGCCGTTCGCGCCGACCACGCTGATCTGGTGCGGCGTGTCGTCGGCGTTGAACCAGGTCACACGCTGGCCGGCCGCAACCCTGAGCGCCGCCGGGCCGAAGTTGAAGTCGCTGATCGTCACCTCGCCCGGCCCGCTCTTCGCCACCGCCTTGGCATCGCTGGGGAAGCGTCCGGCGAGCTTGGCCATGTTGGTGAGGTAGTCGTCCTTGGCGAAGGGCAGGTGGCACTGGTAGCAGGCGCTGAGATTGGCCTTGTCGTTGACCTTGCCGTCGGGCGTGAACGACTGGTAGATCCAGTCGCCGTTGCGGATTGCGGCCGGAATGTCGGTACCGTAGCCCGTGCCCTTCTGCATCGAGTTGACGGCGACCAGCCTGTCCTTGATGAAGCGGCCGTTGGCATCCTTGACGGGCACGCCGGCGGCATCGAGCTTGGCTGCATAGGCGGCCAGCGTCAGCACCGTGCCATAGGGAATGGGCTTGCCTTCCCTGGCCGCCTGCACCGCCTCGGGCGGGCCATAGAACTCGCGGTACTGCTTGGTGTCGTAACGGTCGACGGTGGCGTACATCACGCCCTTGTCCCATCCTTCGGGGTAGGCCAGCTTGTTCGGCCCGCTCGGCACCACCGCCTGCGCGACCGCCAGCGCGGCCAGGCTGCAGGCGCCGGCGGCAACGGCGAGGAAGGCCAGGGTGCGGGGGGATCGGGTGCAGGGCATGGCAGTGTCCAGGTTGCTGCTGGGGGTCGGTCGGCGGCTTGAAGATCTTACGTGCGTGCGCGACGCCTGGATGCGCGCCGAGGTCCGGCCTCGGCGGCTGAGGCCTCGGCCTGCACCTGCTGCAGCGCTTGAATGAACACCCGCGCCGCCGGCGACAGCGTGCGCTCGCGCAGGTACAGCAGGCCGTTGTTGGTGCGCATCGCCGGGGCGCTGCAGTCCAGTCGGACCAGCCGTCCGGCAGCCACGTCATCGGCCAGCATGGCCGCCGTGCCCGGCACCAGCATGTCGCTTTCCTGCGCGATCAACCGGGCCATCGCGATCGAGTTCACCAGTGCCTGCGGCGTGTATTCGTCACCGTAGGCATCGTCCGGTGTCGTCGGGCTGCCCCGGCGCAGCGCCACCGCGGCCTGCTCCCCGCGCAGTCGCGTGGTGACCATCGGGAACTGCAGCGCACGCTGCAGCGTGGGCGCCGCTTCCCTCGTCAGCGGATGGCCAGGCCGGCAGGCCAGGTACATGCGCTGGGGCGGCAGCGGCTCGACCCGCAGTCGTTCTTCGCGGTCCAGCCCGGCCATGTTGCTGACGCCGACGTCCACCTGCTCGGTCAGCACCTGGCGCACCACCTCGGCCGGGTGTACCGAGCGACATTCGACATGCAGCTGCGGGTGCGCCGACGCCACCCGACCGAGGGCCCGGGCCACCGCGATCTCGTCCATGTAGGGACCGGCGCCAACGATCAGCGTGCCGGTCTGCAAGGCCTCGAGCAGGCCGATTTCGCGGCGCAGGTCGGCTTCGCGCCGCAGCACGACGTCGCCGCGCTCGAGCAGCACGCGGCCGAAGGCGGTGGGCACGACGCCGTGACGCGTGCGATCGAAGAGCGGGACGCCGAGCTGGCCCTCGAGGGCGGCGATGCTGCGCGACAGGCTGGGCTGCGTCAGATGCACGGCTTCGGCGGCGCGGGCGAAGTTGCGGTGCTGGCCCAGAGCCAATGCGTGTCGTAGCAGCCTCAGTTCGATCGCCATGCGCCGAGCGTATCACTGGCGTGCGCATCGTGCATTTGACGCGGTCGGGGGGGTGATGGAAAACTTCGCCGTCGCACGGGTGGACCGCCCGGCATAGAAGGAGGACACACACCATGCGATCGACCCTCGTTACCCTGTGCAAGGCGCTCGTTGCCACTGCGCTGGGTCTTGGCTTGTGCGCCGGCGCACAGGCGCAGGCTGCCAAGAAGCCGAACATCCTGATCATCTGGGGCGACGACATCGGCCAGTTCAACATCAGCGCCTACAACCGCGGCATGATGGGCTACAAGACGCCGAACATCGACCGCATCGCCAGCGAAGGCGCGCTGTTCACCGACTGGTACGGTCAGCAGAGCTGCACCGCCGGGCGCGCTGCCTTCATCACCGGCCAGTCCCCGATCCGCACCGGTCTGACCAAGGTGGGCCTGCCGGGTGCGCCCGAGGGCATGAAGAAGGAAGACCCGACCATCGCCACGCTGCTGCGCGCGCAGGGCTACATGACCGGCCAGTTCGGCAAGAACCACCTCGGTGACCGCGACGACATGCTGCCGTCGAATCACGGCTTCGACGAATTCTTCGGCAACCTGTACCACCTGAACGCCGAGGAGGAGCCGGAGTACGCCGACTACCCGAAGAACCCCGAGTTCCGCAAGAAGTTCGGCCCGCGCGGCGTGATCCACAGCTTTGCCGACGGGCGCATCACCGATACCGGGCCGTTGACGCGCAAGCGCATGGAGACCATCGACGAAGAGGTCACGGCCAAGACGCTGGACTTCATGCAACGCGCGAAGCAGGCCGACAAGCCCTTCTTCATCTGGTGGAACTCGACCCGCATGCACATCTTCACGCACCTGAAGGCGTCGTCCGCCGGCAAGACCGGACAGGGCATCTATGCCGACGGCATGGTCGAGCACGACGGCCATGTCGGCCAGGTGCTGGCCAAGCTGAAGGAACTGGGCCTGGACGAGAACACCATCGTCATGTACTCCACCGACAACGGAGCCGAGACCTTCACCTGGCCCGACGGCGGCACGACCATGTTCCGCGGCGAGAAGAACACCAATTGGGAAGGCGGCTACCGCGTACCGACGATGATCAAGTGGCCGGGCGTGATCCAGCCCGGCACGGTGATCAATGACATCGGCGCGCACGAGGACATGCTGCTGACGCTGGTCAACGCTGCCGGCGGCAAGGACGTGGCCGAGACGCTGAAGAAGGGCACGACCATCGGCGGACGCAGCTACAAGGTGCACCTGGACGGCTACGACCTCGGTCCGGCGCTGCGCGGCCAGGCCGCGTGGCCGCGCAAGGAGTTCATCTACTGGACCGACGACGGCTCGGTCGCGGCCCTGCGCTACGGCGACCTGAAGGTCACCTTCCTGGAACAGGCCGGCCATGGCCTGCGCGTCTGGCAGGACCCGTTCAAGGTGCTGCGCGCGCCGCTGCTGGCCAACCTGCGCATGGACCCCTTCGAGCGCGCCGAGCACGAGCACGCCATGGGTTACCAGCGCTGGTACGTCGAACACATGTGGGCCTTCGCCCCGGCCGGCGCCTACGTGGGCAACTGGCTGCAGAGCTTCAAGGACTTCCCGCCGCGGCAGAAGCCCGGCAGCTTCAACCTCGAGCGCGTGATGGAAGCGGTGACGCGGGGGGCGGGCGACAAGTAGCCGGCACGGCCCCGGGTGCCGGATCAGGCCATCGGGCGCATCTGCACGCGGCCCTTCTCCTCGTCCATGGTCTTGCCCAGCAATTTGACCAGCGCGTAGACGGTGTCGATGTGCGGCGTCGGCGTGTGCGTCAGCCGGCCGAGTTCGACCACCGATCCGACCAGAGCGTCGATCTCCGGCGCGCGGCCGGCCTCGATGTCCTGCAGCATGCTGGTCTTGTGCTTGCCCACCTTCTCGGCGCCGGCGATGCGCTTGTCGATGCTGACCCGGAACGTGATGCCCAGCTTGTTGGCCACTTCCTGAGCCTCGGTCATCATGGCCGCGGCCAGGTCGCGGGTCAGCGGGTACTGGCAGATGTCCACCAGCGTCGCGTGCGCCAGGCTGCTGATCGGGTTGAAGGTCAGGTTGCCCCACAGCTTGAGCCAGATCTCCGAGCGGATGTTGTCGAGCACCGGGCTCTTGAAGCCGGCCTTGACGAAGCAGTCGGCCACACGCTGCACGCGCTCGCTCATGCTGCCGTCGAGCTCGCCCACCGGGAAGCGGTCGCCCTCGATGTGCTTGACCACGCCGGGTGCCACCAGCTCCGACGCCGGATAGACCACGCAGCCTATGACCTGCGCGGCAGGTATCGCCGCGGCGATGCGTCCGCTCGGGTCCACGCTCTTCACCGGCGATCCGGCCAGCGCGCCGCCATGCGCGTGGAAGTACCAGAAGGGCACGCCGTTCTGCATCGTCACGATCAGCGTGTCCGGGCCGATCAGCTTGGGCAGGTCGTCGACCACGGCCTCGACCTGGTGCGCCTTCATCGCCAGAATCACCAGATCCTGCACGCCGGCGGCCGCGTAATCGTTGGTGGCCTTCACCGAGCGCGCGACGTGCTCGCTGCCGTCGTGCATGATCAGCTTCATGCCGTTCGTGCGGATGGCGTCCAGGTTGGCGCCGCGCACGATGAACGTCACGTCCTCGCCGGCCAGCGCCAGCTTCACGCCGACGTAGCCGCCAATGGCCCCTGCACCGATGATCGCGATCTTCATGTTCAGTCTGTCCTTCAGGAGTGGGCGGATTCGAATCGGTTCGTGAGCTTGCCGATGCCTTCGATTTCGATCTCGACCGTCTGTCCCGGCTTCATCGAGCCGACGCCGACCGAGGTGCCGCACAGGATCACGTCGCCCGGCTCGAGCGTCATGTCGTGCGAGATCAGGCTCACCAACCGTGCCACCGGGAAGCGGATGTCGGCCACCGGATAGTCCTGACGCAGCTGGCCGTCGAGCCAGGTCTTCACCACGAGCGTCGCTGGGTCCAACCCGGTGGCGATGCAGGGCCCCAGCGGGCAGAAGCTGTCGTAGCTCTTGGCCCGAACCCACTGCGCGAAGGTCGAGTCGCGGTTCAGCACCTCGGCGGCGGTGACGTCGTTGCAGCAGGTGTAGCCGAACACATGCGCCATGGCATCGGCTTCGCTCAGCGCCTTGGCGCGCTGGCCGATGACGATGGCCAGTTCGCCTTCGTAGACGATCTTGCCCTGGCCCGGCGGCGCGACGATGGACTCGCCCGGGTTCAGATAGCTGCTCGGTGCCTTCATGAAGTACAGCGGTTCGGCCGGGTCGGCCAGGCCCAGCTTCCTGGCCAGCGCGAGATAGTTGTTCCACAGCGCCAGCACCTTGCCCGGGCGCACCGGCATCAGCAGCTTCACGTCGGCCAGCGGCAGGCTGCGGCCGTTGGGCCGGGCGCTGCCGAACATGTCGCCTTCGTGCACCGTGATCGACGCTCCGTCCAACATGCCGAAGCCGGCCGTACCCTGGTGGTCGAAGCGTACCCAGCGCCGTGATGTGCTCATGCTGCCAAGCCCGCAGGCCGTTGGATCGGAGGGCGCGATTCTAAGGGCCGGCAGGGTGGGGTGTAGCCCGGAGTGCCACGCGGCGGCAGCTCGCATACAGTGTGCGTCGATGCACCGGGGCGATCGCCGGGTGCCCGACGCTGGAGAGCCATCGATGAGTGCAAGACTGGCAGGCAAGAAGGCCTTCGTCACCGCAGCCGGGCAGGGCATCGGCCGCGCGGTGGCGCAAGCCTTTGCACGCGAGGGCGCCGCAGTGGTAGCCACCGACCTGAAGCTCGAGTTGATGGCCGGGCTGCAAGGCTGCGGCGGCATTGAGCGACTGGACGCGCTCGATGCCGCGGCCATTGCCGATGCGGCACGGCGCCACCCCGATGTCGACATCCTGTTCAACGCCGCAGGCTACGTGCACCACGGCACCGTGCTCGACTGCACCGAGGAGCAGTGGGAGTTCGCCTTCGACCTGAACGTGCGCTCGATGTACCGCACCATCAAGGCCTTCCTGCCGGGCATGCTGGCGCGCGGCAATGGATCGATCGTCAACGTCGCCTCCGGTGCCAGCAGCGTCAAGGCGGCGGCCAACCGCTTCGTCTACGCCGCCACCAAGGCCGCGGTCATCGGACTGACGAAGTCGGTGGCGCTGGACTTCATCACCCGGGGCGTGCGCTGCAATGCCATCTGCCCCGGCACGATCGAATCGCCGTCGCTGCGCGAGCGCATGCGCTCGCTGTCGGCCAGCACCGGCCAGACGCTGGAGCAGGTCGAGGCGATGTTCGTTGCCCGCCAGCCGATGGGCCGGCTGGGCACCACCGAAGAGGTCGCTGCGCTGGCAGTGTACCTGGCCTCGGACGAATCGCGTTTCACCACCGGCACGACCAGCATGGTCGACGGTGGCTGGTCACTCTGAGCTGGTCACTCTGAAATTCGCGTTCACTACAACAAGGAAATCCGATGAAACTGCTACGCCACGGCGCGAAGGGCGCCGAGAAGCCTGCGCTGATCGATGCACACGGACAGATCCGCGACCTGTCCAAGGTGCTGCCCGACATCGGCGCCGCCGCGCTGACGCCGAAGAGCCTGCAGCGGCTGCGCGACCTTGACACGCGCACGCTGCCTTTGGTGGAACAGACCGGGCGCCTGGCCGTGCCCTGGTCGGGCATGGGCAAGTTCGTCGCCATCGGGCTGAACTACGCCGACCATGCGGCCGAAGCGAACATGCCGATCCCGAAGGAGCCGATCGTCTTCATGAAGACGACCAGCTGCGCCGTCGGCCCCAACCATCCGGTGGTGCTGCCCCAAGGTTCGGTCAAGAGCGACTGGGAGGTCGAGCTCGGCGTGGTCATCGGCAGCCGCGCGCGCTACGTGTCCGAGGCCGACGCCCTGAAGCATGTCGCCGGCTATTGCGTGGTGAACGACGTGTCCGAGCGCGAGTACCAGCTCGAGCGCGGCGGTCAATGGGACAAGGGCAAGGGCTGCGACACCTTCGGTCCCATCGGCCCGTGGCTGGTCACGGCCGACGAGATCCCCGACCCACAGAACCTGGGCATGTGGCTCGAGGTCAACGGTCAACGCTACCAGAACGGCAGCACGAAGACGATGATCTTCGGCGTGGCCACGCTGGTGTCCTACCTGAGCCGCTTCATGACGCTGGAGCCGGGCGACTGCATCACCACCGGCACGCCGCCGGGCGTGGGCATGGGCGTGAAGCCGAGCCCGGTCTTCCTGAAGCCCGGCGACGTGATGAGGCTTGGCATCGAAGGCCTGGGCGAACAGACGCAGACCGTGCACGCCTGGGACCAGGCCCTGATCGACTCCTGACACTTGTACCATGAGCGCTGCCGTATTGCCGGTGATCCGCATCCATCCCGCGGACGACGTGGTCATCGCACGCGTGCAGCTGCTGGGCGGCACGCGGATCGACAGCGAAGGCATCACCGTCGCCGGCCTGGTGCCGCCGGGCCACAAGTTGGCGGTGCGCGCCATCGCCGCCGGCCAGCCCGTGCGGCGCTACAACCAGGTGATCGGCATGGCGCGCGTGGACATAGCGCCCGGCCAGCATGTGCACAGCCACAACCTGGAGTTCGGCCACTTCGCGCGCGACCATGCGGTGGGGCAGGGCGTCACGCCCACCGCCTACGTGGCCGAGCCGGCCACCTTCCAGGGCATCGTGCGCCTCGATGGCCGCGTGGCCACGCGCAACTACATCGGCGTGCTCACCAGCGTCAACTGCTCGGCCACGGTGGCGCGGGCCATCGCCGACCATTTCCGCCGCGACATCCACCCGCGCGCGCTGGAGCGCTACCCGAATGTCGACGGCGTGGTCGCGCTGACTCACGGCGCGGGCTGCGCCACCGACAGCGAAGGCGAGCCGCTGCAGATCCTGCGGCGCACGCTCGGCGGCTACGCGCGGCATGCCAACTTCGGCGCGCTGCTGCTGGTCGGGCTGGGCTGCGAGACCAACCAGATCAGCGGCCTGATGCAGCAGGAAGGCCTGCAGGAAAGCGCCCGCCTGCACAGCTTCAGCATCCAGGACACGGGTGGCACCGCCAAGACCGTGGCGCGCGGCATCGAGCTGGTGGAGTGGATGCTCGAGGAGGCCAATCGCGTGCAGCGCCAGCCCGTGCCGGCCAGCCACATCACCGTGGGCCTGCAGTGCGGCGGCTCCGACGGCTACAGCGGCATCAGCGCCAACCCGGCACTGGGTGCGGCGGTGGACCGGCTGGTGCGCCACGGCGGCACAGCCATCTTGTCCGAATCGCCCGAGGTCTATGGCGGCGAGCACCTGCTGACTCGCCGCGCCGTGTCGCAGGCCGTGGCCGACAAGCTGCTGGCGCGCCTGCGCTGGTGGGAGGACTACTGCGCGCGCAACGGCGGCCAGATGGACAACAACCCCTCGGCCGGCAACAAGGCCGGCGGGCTGACGACCATCCTGGAAAAGAGCCTCGGCGCCGTGGCCAAGAGCGGCACCACCAACCTGGTGGATGTGTACGAATATGCGCAGCCGGTCAGCGCCAAAGGACTGGTGTTCATGGACACGCCGGGCTACGACCCGGTGTCGGCCACCGGCCAGGTGGCCGGCGGTGCCAACCTGATCTGCTTCACCACCGGCCGTGGCTCGGCTTACGGCTGCGCGCCGTCACCATCGCTCAAGCTCAGCACCAACAGCGCGTTGTGGCTGAAGCAGGAAGACGACATCGATATCAACTGCGGCGAGGTCGTCGACGGCAGCGCCAGCATCGACGAGATGGGCGAGCGCATCTTCCGCCTGATGCTCGACACGGCCTCCGGCCAGACCACCAAGAGCGAGCGCCACGGCTACGGCCAGAGCGAGTTCGTGCCCTGGCAGCTCGGCGCGGTGATGTAGCCGGCGGCGGTTTCCGTCCGCCGCGGACGCGCTGTTAAGCTTGCCGCGATGACAACCCCCGAGCCGCCCAGCACTGACAGCGACAACCCCGGTGCCTTGCCGGTTGGTACGCGGCTCGGCGAATATGAGTTGCGCAGCGTCATCGGTGTCGGTGGCTTCGGCATCGTCTACCTGGCCTTCGACCATGCGCTCGAGCGCGAGGTGGCGATCAAGGAATACATGCCGGCCTCGCTGGCCACGCGCAGCCAGAGCGTCAAGGTGGCGCCGCTGTCGCAGTCGGTGACCGAGAACTTCGAGACCGGGCTGCGCTCCTTCGTCAATGAAGGGCGCATGCTGGCGCGCTTCGATTCGCCGTCGCTGCTGAAGGTGTATCGCTACTGGGAGGCCAACGGCACCGCCTACATCACCATGCCGCTTTACCGCGGCCGCACGCTGAAAGAGCATCGCGCGGCGATGAGCACGCCGCCAGACGAGGCCGCCGCGCGTGCGTTGCTGATGCCGCTGCTGTCGGCGGTGGATCTGCTGCACCGCGAATCGATCTACCACCGCGACATCGCGCCCGACAACATCCTGGTCGAGGCCGGCAATCGGCCGGTGCTGCTGGACTTCGGTGCGGCACGCCGTGTCATCGGCGAGAAGAGCCAGGCGCTGACGGCGATCCTCAAGCCGGCCTATGCGCCGATCGAGCAGTACGGCGAAACCGCGTCGGTGAAGCAGGGCGCCTGGACCGACCTGTATGCGCTGGGCGCGACGATGCACTTCTACCTGCTCGGACAGGCACCGCCGCCGTCGACCACACGCGCCGTGCAGGACGAGATGCAGCCGCTGGCCGAGCGTGAGCTGCCTGGCTGCTCGAAGGCCTTCCTGAAGATCATCGACTGGATGCTGGCGCCGCGGCCGTCCGACCGGCCGCAGAGCGTGGCCGCGCTGGTCGAGGTGCTGGAAGGCCGCGCCGAAGTGCCGGTTCGAGCCGTGGCGCGCGCCGAAGCTGCAGCGTCGAACGAAGCGCAACGCACGCATCTGCTGCCTGTGCGGCGCGAGCAGGCCGCGCCGGTCGGCGTCGACATCCCTCTGGACGCTGCGCCGCCGCCGCCGCCACCGGTGCGGCCACCGACACCGCCCCCCATGCCGCCGGCGCCATCCGTGGCCCCGCCAGCGCCGGCGGCGGTCGCCACCGGGTCGGGCGGTCGCTGGGCACTGCCGGCGGCTGCGGTCGGGCTGCTGCTGGCGGCCACGGCCTGGTGGTTCTGGCCGCGCAAACCGCTGCCGTCGCCGCCCCCGCCACCGGTGGCGGCAATGCCTGCCGCGGCGCCGGCAGCCGCTCCGCGCCCCGAGCCGGCGCCGCCGCCCAAGGTGCCGATGGTCGTGTCACCGTCCTCAGGGCCCGCCGAAGCACAGATCGCGACGGTACCGACGCCGAAACCGAAGGTGGCCGAAGCGCCGCGTCCGCCGGCACCTGCGGCCAGTGCGCGTCGCACGAAGCCATCGGGCCCGGCGCCCGAGCCCGAGGGCGCGCGGCCACTGGTGGAGGCGGCGCCGACGCCGCAGAGTCGGCCCGCCGAGCCAACGCCCGCGAAGGCGGCGGCACGCCCGAGCGCGCCCGCACCGTCCCCGGCCTCCGCCGCCGCAGTGGTGAAGGGCCCGCGCGAAACCTGCGGTCGGCGCGTCTTCGTTGCGCTGGTCAACTGCATGAACCGAGAGTGCGCCAAGTCCGAGAATCGGCGGCTTGCGGAATGCAGCCTGTACCGGCCACCTAACTGAGCCCGGGCGCGGCAGCTTCGACCCGCCGGAGCGCCTCCCGACACGGGTTTGTCCCGAGTGTCGTGGCCCCGCGAGGGGCGGCTGCGGGCTGCGCTTTCGGGTATACCGGCCCCTGCCCACTCTTGCAGGAGCCCCAGGCCATGCCCGACGCGACCCGTCCGCACCACAAGATCTGGCCCAAGCGCCTGCCCCGCGAGCTGGTGGTGCCGCAGACCTCGCTGTGGTTCAACCTCGACGTCGCCGCGGCGCGCTTCCCGCACAAGCCGGCGTGCGTGTTCTTCGGCCGCGCACTCGGCTATGCGCAGCTGAAGTCGCAGGCCGAGGCGCTGGCAGGCTGGCTGCACAGCGTGGGCGTGCGCAAGGGCGACCGCGTGGCGCTGTACATGCAGAACTGCCCGCAGTTTATCGTCTCGGTGTACGGCATCCTGCGTGCCGACGCGGTGGTCGTGCCGGTGAACCCGATGAACCGTGCCGACGAGTTCAGCCACTACATCACCGACCCGCAGTCGAAGGCGGTGATCTGCAGCGCGGACCTGGCCGGCTACGTGGCCCAGGCCAACCGCGCGCTGCCGGAGGCCGAGCGCGTGCCGCAGGTGCTGGTGACGCGCTACACCGACGCCATGCCCGACGGCCCGCTCGACCCGGCCGAAGCTCCCAGCGCGCTGCTGGAAAACTGGCTGCGCTCCGAGCACCCGCTGCCCGAGGGCCAGACGCGCTGGGCCGACGCGCTGGCCGCCGCGCCGCCTCCGCCGCACACGGCAGAGCCTGACGACCTGGCGTTGCTGCCCTACACCTCGGGCACCACCGGGCTGCCCAAGGGCTGCATGCACACCCACCGCACGCTGATGCACAACGCCGTGTCAGGCCAGTGGAGCCACAGCGGCCCCGAGACGGTGGGCCTGGGCGTGGTGCCGATGTTCCACATCACCGGCATGATGCTGTGCGTTCTGGGCGCGGTGCATGCCGGCGCCACCACGGTGCTGATGCCGCGCTGGGACCGCGAGCTGGCCGGTCGGCTGATCTCGCGCTACCGCATCACGCACTGGACCTGCATCCCGACGATGGTGATCGATCTGTTCGCCAGCGCCCACTACAAGAGCTTCGACCTGGGCAGCCTGCGCAACATCGGCGGCGGCGGCGCGGCCATGCCGCAGGCCGTGGCGCAGCGGCTGATCGACGAGTTCGGCCTGACCTTCGCCGAAGGCTACGGCCTGACCGAGACCGCTGCGCCGACGCACAGCAATCCGCCGGAGCGCGCCAAGCTGCAGTGCCTGGGCATCCCCTACTTCGGCACCGATGCGCGGGTGGTGGACCCGATCACATTCGAGGAGTTGCCGGTGGGCGAGGCCGGCGAAATCATCGTGCACGGCCCGCAGGTCTTCAAGGGCTACTGGCGCCACCCCGAGGCCACCGAGGCCGCGTTCGTCGAGTTCGAGGGCAAGCGCTTCTTTCGCACCGGTGACTTGGGCCGCATGGACGAGGAGGGGTACTTTTTCATCACCGACCGGCTCAAGCGCATGATCAATGCCAGCGGCTACAAGGTCTGGCCGAGCGAGGTGGAACTGCTGCTCTTCAAATGCCCGCTGGTGCAGGAGGCGTGCATCATTGCGGCCCGGGACGCCTACCGCGGCGAGACCGTCAAGGCGGTGGTCGTGCTGCGCGCCGAGGCCGTCGGCAAGGCAACGCCGCAGGACATCACCGACTGGGCGCGCGAGCACATGGCGGCCTACAAGGTGCCGAAGATCGTCGAGTTCGTCGACCACCTGCCCAAGTCCGGCTCGGGCAAGGTGATGTGGCGGCTGCTGCAGGACCAGGAGGCTGCGCG